>Ga0181393_1000875_pt1 | contig 11129 bp, 24 predicted proteins | sample 16SPOviralmetaG_FD_130122 | JGI IMG/M metagenome (GOLD analysis project Ga0181393, IMG submission 130122) | Marine viral communities from the oligotrophic San Pedro Time Series (SPOT) site, San Pedro Channel, CA, USA - 16 SPOT_SRF_2010-10-21 | ecosystem: Environmental > Aquatic > Marine > Strait...
ACCATAAAGAGCAAAGACAAACTATTGCAATTATTTAAAAACTATTATATCAAGTTTAATAACATAACAGAAAGCAAGGTGGCATAATGAGCAAAATCAGAATAGAAATAAATAAACGACAAGCTAAATCTAGTTTTGAAAATTTATTAAAAGCTAGATATGAGCAATTCAAAAATAGGTATGTTCCAATATGTGAACGCCCAAACGAAAATCCACTAGATAACTTTCATAAAGGGGTACAATAATGAGCGATATAAAAATAGAGAAATTAGAAGGACATCAAGAAGAAGTTTATGTATTTATGAAAGTATATAAACATATAAAAGAGTTAAGAGAAAACTTAGAGCCTTTAAAAAATACTGGCACATTTAAAAAAGCTAGTAAAGAATTAGATACTACCTTAGAAATTATGCACACATTATATAGAGATGATAAGATATATAACTGGTCAGAATTGCATAAAAGAGATTAAAAGTAAATAAATAAAATAACTATTGACAATTTTTATAACCTGCTATATATAAGCGATTGTATATAGCAAGATGTAAAAATAATTTTATATCATAACCAATGGAGATAAATTACTATGTTTAATAATAATACTTATCAAATACTAAGATTGTATAATTCAGAGATTTACAGTTCTTATATATTCAGAAATGATTATAGAGCTAAGGCTGTATTACTTAAATTATATAAAGCCTATAATCAAGCTAGGAGAAACCCCGATATAGATAACCCAACAGAAATTTTTGATTGGGATTTTGTCTATGACATAGCTAGTGATTTTGAATACAATGATTGGCAAAAAATGAACAACAGAATTATTGATGTATCTAGTAAATTGAGAAAACTAAAAACAGCCTTTGGAACTTTTGATTCTATTGAGGTTTACAGGTGGTACAATTTCAGTAGGTTTGTCATAGACTTTTTTGATTATACCAATGAACGAAATATTGAAATATGGGACTTGTCTTATTGTGAGGATTGCGGTGGCACATTTCCCAATAATGAAATGGTATCTGTTTATGGTGGCGATAGCCATGTATGTCAAGGCTGTAGAGATGAGGAATATTATTTCCATGAAAGTTCTGACCAATATGTAGCATATAATGATGAAGAATATTCAGAATTTGATGATGATGAAGGTGATCCCGATTCAGATTTTGAAGGGGTATATCGTTATGACTTTGATGTCATGGATAGACTTCATAAAATGAAACTACCTTATGAGCAACGAATAACTCGTAAGACTTTATTGGCGGGTCTAGAATGTGAATGGGAAGCGAGAAACGATTGTCCCCATGATTTTCCAGATCAAATTGACAATTTGTTTGATAATAAATATTGCATGTTTAAAGGCGATGGCTCACTAAGAAATGGCTTTGAAATGGTCACCGCCCCTTGTACCCTAGCATATCACAGGAAACAAATTGATAAGCTATTCGATTGGGAACATTGGACAGATAACGATAAAAATACTTATGTCAAGGCTTGGAATACTGACACTTGCGGGATTCATGTACACCTAAATCGTGGCTCGTTTACAGGCTCGCAGATCGGTAAGATATTACAGATTGTCAATGAGGATATGAACAGAAATTTCATTGAAGCTGTCGCTGGTCGCAAGGCTAACGACTATGCCAAGTTCAAACAAAAATCTATTGCCGAGGGTAGTCAACGAGATTACAGCAAGTATGAAGCAGTCAATACCGCTCATTCTGAATCAATCGAGTTAAGAATATTCAGAGGTAATGCTACCAAGAATGGCATACTTAGAGTATTAGAGTTTTCATTCGCTCTCGGTGAATATGTACAACAATGTAGTTTTAACGAATTACATTACAGAGATTTCTTGAAGTGGTTTAAACTACCAAGAAACAGAGCAGACTTTCCATACATCAATGAGTGGTTTGTTCGCAAGGGATATCTCAAAGACAGTAGACCTAATCGTCTAGTGACCAATGAGATTAACGAAGCTATTGACAATGTTGTCAATGGTTAAATCTTAACTAAATATAGGAGATAATAATATGTGCTTAATAATACAAACTAATGACCCACGCAAAGTAGACATTGACTTAATGGAATGTGCCTACGAAAATAATTCCGATGGTTTCGGAGTTATGTTTTACAACAATGGCAAAGTACACACTCACAAGATTGTACCCAAGTCATTCAAAGATATCAACAAGGTATGGGATATCTACAAGGATTTGAATACACCAATGGGTATTCATTTCAGATTTACCACCGAGGGGGAAACAACTCGCTCACTATCTCACCCATTCCAAGTTCTCAATGCTAAGGAACATGGTCGAGATATATGGGTAATGCATAATGGGGCAAGATTACCTACCCCAATGATTGACGCCAACAAATCAGACACTCACCAATTTATCAAGTGGATATTGCGACCGCAACTGGCTCACAATCCTGCTATGCTTTACAATGTTGAATGGCAAGACATGTTAGCCGAGACAATCGGTACTGACAAAATGGTATTCCTCGATGGCAAGACCAAAGAGTTTACTATTGTCAATCCCCAACAAGGCAAGGAAGTACAGGGTGTAGGGTGGGTATCAAATACCTATTCAATCAATCGTGGCGTAGGCTTCAACTATGATATCAACAAGGGCAAGAAAGTTCCCACTGTGGGAAAGTCCAATGGCTATGGAAACTATGGAAACTATGGTTTCTATGATGACGCATACTTTGACAACTCAATCAACAGTAATTGGGATTGGGATAAGGATTCGCCAAAGGATAGATATGGCAGAACATATGCCGAAACATCAGTAGACCTAGCCCAACCTAATAACGATTGGAAATTGACTGACGCAGACTTCTTGGGGGCAACTCAAGAAGATATACTTGATTGTGTTGAAATGAATCCTATCGGTACAGCCGAGTGGATTTACAGCCTGTCAAATCTTGACGACAACAAAGGCAACAAATAGTATAACACCGAATGAACACCGACAGAACACGACACGCAACGAATACCATACTAGGGGTATCCAAAGCCTCTAGTATGCTACGCCTAACTATATATACTATATATAGTAAATATATATATATATTTAATCGTATATTATAAGGGTGTATGGGTGGGTCACCCCGAAATCGTGACGTTTAGTGTTCAATCGGTGTTTCAGCGGTGTTCAGTAGTGTAAATAACTATTGCAATTAAATATCAATATGATATAATACAGTATTCAGTAAACACATTTGGTCGAGTGAAAAAAGTCGAACTGTACAGGAGATAAGAGCCAAAGAGAACTGAAGTGAGAAAGGTTTATGTGTTTGTTTTCTCACAACTTATCGGTGAGTATGTTGAAAGCCGATAACTAACTACGAGCCTATCGGTTAGATGAAACTAGGGGGCAAGGATAAATTACCAAGCGAGTAATCGTTAGCTGATTATACCTTACTACCCCCGCAACTTAGGAGAATAAAACTATGAGTAATGATGAATGGGCGATAGCCTTTATAATAACTTTCACAATACTAAGTGCTTTGTGGGCGTGGATATGAGTAAAAAATATATGATTGCAATGTTCTTTATCGGCATTGTATGGGGGTGGGGATTGATTGCTATAATTGGTGTCACCTTAGAGGTACGCAAAGATACTTATGAGGTACATACTAACACACAAGAAATGCCCGAAATAATAAATACCATTGACACAATACCTGTCATAGTGTATAAGCTAGAGAGGACAGAACAATGATAGATGTACTTTTTACAATAGCAGAGCCTTTAGCAGACTTTCTGATTTGGGAGATGTGGTACGATGTATTTTATAATTTACTAACATAAGGAGAATAATATGAGCGGAGTAAAAAACTGGTTAATGGAAATGCAAGAATACTCTTGGCATTTGATTGACGAAATGGCAGACAGAAATATATCTTTGGAACAAGCCCGAGAAACTTTTGTTGCCAAGTATGGACAGGCTCAAGTGACTGTACTCAATGACTTGATAGAGGATAACAATGATGAGTGGCGAGATCAACACCGAGACTCAGACTGTTGGATTGATGATGAGGGTGAGTACAATTATGGCTGGTGATAGAATGGTATCTGTGTATATCCCTAATGATACACAAGGCGGAGAACTACACCGATACCTAGTAGGCTATCAACAATCCAATGACAAAACAATGGAGTACGAAGAGGTTTGTACCTACACCTACGAACATGCTAAGAAACATGTTAACAGGAGTTACAAAACCCCAGTAGTTAAATCAATAACCTATATGAATAAGGAGAAATGACATGGCTAAATTTTATTTAGATAGATACTTTGCTAAGGCAGATCAGATTAGATTTGAGACACCTGTCTATGACTACTACGAAGATGAGTATGGTGATGAGCAAAGAGATTGTGTGCGAGAGGGGACAAGCAAGAGAGCCTTATGTAAACAGGTACAAGAAACCAATGCCCCTATCTATTACTTTCGTAGGTGGAAAAGCAGAGCGATAGATGATAAACACTACATCAATCATCATTACAAGAGTAGCTGTGATGTTATAGCAAAAACATGGGGGCGTAGAGTCCTTATCATGCCCCGAAAAATGCACGAACAACTAACTGTCGAAGCAAAAAAATCATTTGACAAGACACCAAAAATAAAGTATAATAGTCTTTTGGACAAAGTGACCATAGACTTTAAACTCTCTCTGATTAGAGAGTACTTTGATTTAGACACAGCAATAAGAGAAAGTAATTCATCATGATAAAAAGATCTAATAAAAATAATGAGTTAACCAAAGTTAAGGTAGGCTTTGCTGACATACACATAGAGAGAACTGATCCTTCATTCAAGAAGAACAATACCGATTGCTTTGGCCAATACCTATCAAGGGAAAACAAAATAGAAATACAAAAAGAAATTAGTGGCATTGATTATGCCAACACTTTATTGCATGAGATAATTCACGCAGTGATATACTTATCTTCTCTTAACTCCGATGGAGGGGCATTGAAAGATGATGACGCAGAAGAACAAGTAGCTAACACCATAACCAACTGGTTGATGGGAGTCTTTAGAGATAACCCTGCCATACTAGACATACTTAAGGAGACTATACATGACATGGACAAATGATCACCCATACAATAAGTACAGACTAACAATAGAACGCAGAGACAAAGCCTTAGATAAGATAAAAAGATATGCACCAACAGCAGAACTAAAAGCTATGTGGGCATACAAACACGCACAGTTTAAAGGCATATACTTAAATGGTTAATAACTTATTTGTATATGGCACACTAAAGAGGGGGCACAGATTGAATGGCATACTTGACGGACAAAAGTATAAGGGCGAGTACCATACTGCCCCCAACTTTGATATACTAGATTATGCTGACGGCTCATTCCCTATTGTAATACCAAAAGAGAATGGCTACAGTATTAAAGGAGAACTATACGAAGTCAATGAAGAAGTATTCAAATTGACAGACGCAATAGAGATTGGTGCAGGATATGTTCCTGTCCAAATAAAACTCATGCCAGGTGATATAGAATCTACTATCTATATCCACACTGATGAGACAGATGTAAACCTATCCGATAACTACATTATTATTGAGGACAACATAAAGGAATGGAAATATGGAAGAACTTGGTAAAGGATATGTGTGGCTTGCCACTAAAGGATTCTACCTACTACTAACGATAACAGCAGTAGTATCGTTACCCAACCCCCTAGCTATACTATGGCTTGGATTTTTAATCATAGGAATAACTGCTTCCTATCTAGACTTTGGAGGTCACAATGGTAAGTAAATATAATAAGAAGACTAAAAAAACTGAATGGATTCCCGATGATGGGGACTTTGTTCTAGACGGATTCGATGATCACTCAGAGGATATCTATAATGATAGCTCGGCACGAGGGATCTTTGATGACACAGATGATTATGAATACCAACAGGAGAATGCAAATGGCTTACAATCCGAGAACTTACAACCTATTCCAACAGATAGATATCTCAAACGCTTTGGAAAAGGCTAAGAAATACTTAGACGAAACAGAAGAAGAGTCACCCTCTATCTGTATCAAGACTAACAAACCTTTTGCTTTGGCTATGCGTTTCGCTAGATACATCAGAGCCTTCAAAGAGCAGATGAAGAATGAAGTTGATATAGATGCGGGTAAGTATGACTTACTAAGAATTGTGCATGACAAAGATGTTGTGCGTATAACACACTCAATGGAAACAAAACAACTTGAGTTAATTAACGAGCAAACAGGAGAAGAACTATGACAGAAGTATATCATTTAGAGAGTGACCGAAACAGAAACATTATTGTTTCATCACACAAGATAGACGACATGAGAAGGGTACGAGATTTGTTAAACAAGATTGACAAAACCTTTATCAAGAATACTAAAGTCAAACCCTCAGCCCTCAACTTTACTATAGTTAAAACAGGTGACAGCAATGCATGATGATTTAAAAAAAGAATTTGAGAACTGTGTCAATGAACTTAAAGAACCTTTGTTAGATATTTCAAAACAATATCCTACAGGAGTTTTGATGGGGGCATTACTTGAAGTTAGTCTTCGTATGATTATGATGTCAGTAGGTACAGCAGGGGCACTCAAAATATTTGGTGGCTCGGTTGCTAACATAGCAGAACTCGGACCTCTGATTGATGAGATGATGAAGAGTGGTACAGTGGTAGACCCGCTTGACTTTACTTCTATTTCAGGAGTGAGGATAGTGCCAGACCCCGAAGAGACTATACACTAATGAAGTTCCATGACTATTGGAACAATGAAAACAAACTATTAGAACTTTCATACAAAGAATCTATTAGGCAACGAGACGAGAGAAAAAGGAGAAAAAATATGCTAATACCTAAGAAAAAATTTAATGTCGTAACAGGACACATGCACACCAAACACTGGGAGGTTGAGGCTTACGATAAGGCAGACGCAGAATCAAAGCTACCTGCTTTGCTCGAGAGTCTTGAGTACAACAAAGATATCAATCAATATGACTCTAATGTATTTAAAGAAACCTTGAAGACTATACCAGACGCAGTAGTCATGGCAGTAGAATCACCCAATGAACTTGATGATAAACAAAGAGCGGAGCAACAACATGTCGAATGAAGAACTAACAGTACCTACTGAATATCTAGAGATGGATCCAATCGATCTAGCTCAAGATGATAAGGGCATAGAGACAATCATTGCCTACCTTAGAAACACACGGGTCAATATAAAAGCCGCCGAGAAAGCTGGCAAGAGAATCACTGCCAAAGCGGCACGCACTAAGCCTAAGCAGTTTGATCAAGACCCATTAGCTATGATCTTGAAGGACGCATGATGAAGAAGAAACTATTAGTATTAATTAACAAGTACTCTGGCAAACTAAACAGTTGGTCATGGACTAAGCTATATGGGAAAAGATAATGGAACAACATGAAATAAAATTAAGAATGCACGAACTTCCTCAAGTAATACTTATGGAAGCACAAATACCTATGTCAATGGTAGACAATCTTAATGCTTATTTAGATGATCTCATGGTAGCAGAGGACAGGAAAGATCACTCAAGTAATTTAGTTGGGCAGATACAACATGGACAACAGTTAACTATGAATGCTGAACATGAGAAAGTTATACACTTCACTCAAACTATTAATCAACTTGGTAAAGAATACATCAAACACTTTGTAAAAAGAATTGGATCAAGTAAATTGTTTCCAGACAAAATGGAGGTAGGTGTAGATGAGATGTGGTCAGTACATAGTTATGCAGGAGATTACAATCCTATCCACGACCACAGTGTACCTGCCCTCACTGGACTAGCGGCAACTACTTGGACTAAAGTACCCGAGCAGATAACCAAACAGAACAGTCCGAATGATGGTAACTATAATCTATTTGGTGCGTCTGGTAATTCAGATGGCTATCTTGCTTTTAACTATGGAAAAACATCTTCGTTAGATAATCCAATGTTAAAACCACCAACCACTTGCACTATTAAACCCGAGGTAGGTAAGCTATTCATCTTTCCTATTTGGTTACAACATATGGTCTATCCTTTCAAGGGTGATGGCGAACGCAGAACCATTGCGGCAAACTTGTGTGCTTGGCATAAAAATAATGCAGACAACGAAGCAATAATAAATAAAATGTACAAGGAGTAATATATGGACAGCGGAATGGGATACATAGAAGCACCACACTTTCCTAAATATGTGTGGCAAAACAACGGGACAGCAAAGCAAATGGTATGGGATACCTCTAGCTTGTCGGCATTTTCATCGTGCCCCCGCTACTATAACTATCAGAACTTATTAGGTTATAAGTCTAAACAATACTCATCAGCTACTGGCTTTGGTTCAGCAGTTCATGAAGGCTTCGAAGAATTAGATCGTGGCAGATTTGAAGGCAAGTCAAAAGATGAGTCGGTAAAGAATGCTATCAAGTTAATACTGTTTGAATTTGGCGAAGAACTATTACGTACCGAAGACAAAGCCCGTGGGCTTGAGGCTACCATGCGTGCTATTGTGTGGCGAGCTGAAGAATTTTGGGAGGACACAATCAAGATAGCTACTATGCCAGACGGAGACCCAGCACTTGAACAACGATTTGAAGTACCCTTCGCTAAGACAGGTGAAAGACTTTCCGGTCGCATAGATAAGGTTGTTGAATTAAACAATGAACTCTATGTAGTAGATACTAAGACTACCAAGACAGGCTTGACTAGTTATTACTTTGCAAACTTCACACCTAACAATCAAGTGTATGCATATCTATGGGCGGCAAAACATATATTAAAACTACCTGTTGTTGGTTTCATAGTAGAGGCGGCACAAACTGGTGCAAACTTTACACGCTTTGAACGTGCAGTATTTAAAGTTAACGATGAGGTGATTGAAGAATGGTATATAGATGCTATGCATAAGATAGACTTATCTAATATGTATGCTAAAGATAATTATTATCCTGCTGACTTTACTGCTTGTGCTAACTATGGTGGCTGTAAGTTTAGAGACATATGTAATGAAGCACCATCACGCCGAGCAACTGTAGTCGAAGCAGACTTCAACAGGGAAGTACACAAAGACTTAAGGAAAGAAGATAATGTGGTTGAATTTCCAACCGATGAACTACAAATAGAAGTGGAGTTAGAATAATGGGTAAGTATTTAAAGACACCAATGGATCATAAGATTATAGACTATCTATCAATAGAACTATTTAAATTAGATCCAAGCAATAAACATCTAAATAAATTTATGGCTATGAAGAACGAAGAAGGTTATCATATAAATAAAACGATAAACAATTTTAAAAAAACAAATGAGTTACCAAGTGGCTATAACACAGACGGCTCGTGGAAAGTGAAAGGATAAACTATGAATCATGAGATAAGATTTTTTGCAGTAGTTAGTATAGTAGTTATGCTAGGTATTGTTTATTTAGCAGTAACATAATAAAGTTATTGACGGATTGAAATTAATTTGATATAATGCAAACACAGGAGATAAAAATGGCAAGCATCAAAGAACACACATCAGCAGATGTAACTAAACTATTACTGGTAGGCGACAGCGGATCTGGTAAGACTGCGGCACTAGCTTCATTAGCTAATGCTGGAAAGAATCTTCGTATACTTGATTACGATGATGGTCTATCTATATTACCAGACCTGCTAACTCCAGAGGGAGTGAGTCGTGTATCATATGTAACTCTTAAAGATCCAATCGGTAAGGCGGAAGCTTTTCGTAAGGGGGCAAACTTAATTGCTAATTGGAAAGATGGAGATGAAGACTTTGGTTCAGTAAAGACTTGGACTAAAGATGATGTACTCGTGATTGATAGTCTTACTCTTATGGGTGAGTCAGCATTACGCAGTGCATTAGTATTTAATAATAAGAAACCAACAGAACAACCATCTCAACCAGAGTGGGGAACAGCGGCACGTGATGTGCAACACCTCATACAATATATAACTGGTTCAGAAGTTCCGTGTAATGTAGTGGTGACAACACACATGCAATACATGGAAGGGGATTTGGGTGTGAGTAAATCATATCCAACTAGTGTTGGCTCAAAGCTATCTACAAAATTGGGCCGATACTTTAACTGTGTTTGTAGAGTGGACACTAAGAGTTCAAGCAAAGGCACGGAACGTTCTCTAAGAACTGTATCAGATCATCGAATGGATCTTAAAGTTCCTGCGTTAGATATATTAGAACCTAACACAGAGCTAGATCTTGCGAAATTGTTTGATGCAATTCAAGGGAATGCGAAGAAGAAGTTGTCAAAACCAATGTCAAAATAGGAGGTATATACCATGACAGGATCAGACGTGGGTGACTTTTTAAGTATGTCACCAAATGAAGTACCACAAACGGTTACTTTACCAGAGGGTAGTTACGATTTTGTAATTACTAGCTATCGTTCAGACAGAGTAGGTGAGAACCAAACTCCGTTAGTGAAGATAAATGTAAAAGCTACAGGAGTTATCCAATCAGATTTGGATGCGGCTGATATAGCAAATGCAGAACCAACAAGACTAGAGTATTGGGCAACGCCTAATGCTATGAAGCAAAAGAATCCAGCTATGTCGTTAAAGAGTTTCTTAACAGATGCTTTGGACATGGACCAAGATCAATCTTTTGGCGAGTTGCTTGAGCAAGCAATCGGTCAGTCTTTCTCGGGTGTTGTAAAGCACGAGATGGTTGGTAAGAACAAAGACATATTACAAGCATCTATTAAAAAGATTATTAATAGATAGGTTGTGATAGCATGAGTGATTACGCAGTACATAAGCGGGTTGAGTCGCAGATTCCAGATTCTGGGAATTCTATTTGCATAGTTTTAGAATATCCTACGACTACCGAATCTAGACTTAACAAGATAAATACAGGAGGCATACAGCAAGTATTGAATCCCATGTGCACACTCGCAGGTATAGATGCACAGACTGTTATGATCACTCATGCATTCCAATTAAAGCCAGCACAAGAAAATGCTCAGTTCTTCTTTCACAAGCGGAACGAGTATAAGGCTATCAAGAAAGAGGGAGAGTGGCAATCAAACTATTCTCCTTCTCAATACGGATTTTTAAAACAAGACTATGAACAAGA
>Ga0181393_1000878_pt1 | contig 11111 bp, 25 predicted proteins | sample 16SPOviralmetaG_FD_130122 | JGI IMG/M metagenome (GOLD analysis project Ga0181393, IMG submission 130122) | Marine viral communities from the oligotrophic San Pedro Time Series (SPOT) site, San Pedro Channel, CA, USA - 16 SPOT_SRF_2010-10-21 | ecosystem: Environmental > Aquatic > Marine > Strait...
AACAAAGCAGCGCAATCTTGGGGAGAAGACGGCAATGCTATGTATGATGATTTTTACAAATCATTTACTGATTACAACAATGATGAAGCCAACACAGATAAATTTATTACAAAGTTTGAAGTTATATTAACTGATATATCTGTATTAGATACACTTTACTGGCAGTATGTAGAAATACCTGTTACTACAACATCTAGTACAACATCTACTACTACAACATCTACTACTACAACTACCACAACTACAACTGTACCTCCTCCACCACCTCCTCCACCACCTCCACCACCACCTACACCTGAAGAAATTATTGTAGATGTAAAAGTAGAAGGTGTTGACAAGACCTATACACAAGCAGACGTTAATGATGGAACTATAGAGAGAGATCAGGAACGTATAGATAATGAAAATGAGTACGGTTGTTTTATGACTAACGCACAGATAGAGCGCGGGGATTGTGATATTCCTAAACCCGTAGAAGAAGTAAAAGATGATGACATCGTAGAAGAAGATATTATAATTGTAGAAGATGAACCAAAAGATACCGAAAAAGAACTTCTCGACAATGATGTTGTGGTACCTGATGTGGTCATTCAAGATGAAGATAAAGAACTTACAGAAGAAGAAGTTATTAAAAAGGATATACAAGAAGCTATTGATACCATTGAAGAAACTATTGTCATTGAAGAAATAGTCATTGACATTCCAGAAGATATTGTAATAATTATAGAGGAAGGAATAGATGAAGATATTATACCGATTGATAAAGAACAAGATATTGTCGAGCAAGACGTTCCACCGATTGTGGAAGAAACTATTCCTAAAGAGTTGGTTGAAGTACCAGTTCAAACAGAAGATGTAAAAGAACTTACAGAAAAAGAAATACAAGAGGAGATTTCACAAATAGAAGACATTGTGAATATACCTGTTATAGAAGAAGATGTTGAAAGTTTAACAGAGGAGGAATATGAAGAAGCAAAAGAAGAAGCAATACAAGAGTATGTACAAGACCTTACCGAAGAAGAAGTTGTTGAAGTCCTTGACGAAGTAAACGATGTTGGAGTACAAAACCTTGACCAAGCTACGCAGGAAGTACAAGATGTTGTGCAAGCTGTTGTTGAGGAAGCTATTGCTGATGTACAAGAATTAACAGAACAACAAGTAGAGACTGTTGCAGAAGTTTTAAATTTAGATAAAGCAGAAGACGTTGCTATTGTCGCAGAAGCAGTTAAGAATGATGAAGCAGTAGCAGAAGCAGTAGAAGTATACGTTGCTAAAGCTGTAGAAAATAAAGATGTAGAAGACTATACACTTGCCGATGTAGTTACAGAAGTACAGACAGAACAATTCTTAGCAGATCCTATAGGTTCTTTTATAGATATACAAGTACAAGACATAGACCTTACATCTTTAGGTAATGATATGACTGATGACCAAAAAGAAAAAGCACAAGAAGTTGTAGTACCAGTTATCATAGCTTCGCAAATTATAGCTAGTGTCTCGGTGGTACCAGTTAGAATAAGAAGAACATGAAATACATTAAGAAATTTATTAATTGGTTAGGAGAGATCCTTAAAGAAACATTAGCACAAACCTTTACATTACTTGGTTTTTTTATAGCATGGCTAACCCTTACTGGTACAGCTAAGGACATAGTTGGTATTGCTATACTTATATCATTAGGTTTATGGTTACTAACAATAGGTTTACGTAAAGATAAACCAGAAGCAATAAAGAAAAAGAAAGCGAGCAGGTAATGCCTTACAGCAAAACAGGGAAGAAAAAAAGATATACTTCCAAGCGTAAGAAAAAAATGACTAAGTAATAGTCTAAAGGATAGAATATGGCAATAGAGTACAGAGGAGAAAAGTTCTCTGGTTACAACAAACCTAAACGTACACCTAAAGCTAGTAAGTCACACGCTGTACTAGCTAAAGAGAACGGTAAGGTTAAGTTAATCAGGTTCGGACAACAAGGCGTTTCAGGGGCGGGCAAAAAAACTGACGCTAAGTCTAAAGCAAGACGTAAGTCTTTTAAAGCCCGACATGCGAAGAACATAAAGAAAGGCAAAATGTCTGCAGCTTATTGGGCAGATAAGGTAAAGTGGTAACATGGCAAAAAAAAGTAAACCCGTATGGGACAAACCAAGACCTAGTGGATTGGGTAAGAGCAAGAAGCTAACACCTGCACAGAAGTCTAAAGCTAAAGCAAGAGCTAAAGCTAATGGTCGTAAGTACCCTAATATGGTGGATAATATGTGGGCAGCAAACAGATAATATATTTTGAAAGTATCTTGTCCTAAATGCGGACAACCACTTGAAGTACAGGTAAAACCTTATAAATTATACTGTACAAACCCTGATTGTTTAGACTATACTAAGATAAACAGGGAGACTGAATGAAGATACAAGTTGTAAGAACACAGTTTGGCATTGACGCTACCAATGGAATGATGTTCATTGACGGTAAGTTTGAATGCTACACACTAGAAGACCAGTACCAAGCAGTAAAAGTAATGCACGAAACCTGCATACCAGAAGGTACATATCAAATTAAATTCAGAAAAGTTGGCGGATTTCACACTAAGTACAGCGCAAGATATAAGAATGCACACTACGGTATGCTTGAATTACAAGATGTACCTAACTTTAAATACATATTAATTCATTCTGGCAACACCGATGAGCATACTTCGGGTTGTATATTGACAGGAAATACTCAACAAGATCTTGACTTAGGTAAAGACGGTATGATTGGACAGTCACGTAATGCTTATGAACGTATGTATAGAAAAGTATCTGCAGTATTACTACAAGGTAAACCAGTCACATTAGAGGTTAGCAAGATAAATCTCGATGGTTCAAGCGAACCACAACAAAGTTCCGATAGTAAAATGTTACATGCTATTCACGAAAAAGTGACACGCATTGACAGTAAGCTAAGAGGAAAACCTATTATATAGATTGGAGTAATATGAGTGACGAACTAAAGCAACTTGTTGAAAAAGTTGTATGGACATTCATCGAAGCATTCGGTTCTGCTTTGTTGGTTGGACCTGCAATAGACCTTGAAATTACAACACTTGAAGCTGCAGCAATTGCAGGTGGCGGTGCCGTAATAGTAGTGTTAAAAGAGTATGCAAAAAAACAACTCGCAGGTAAGTAAACTTACCGAAACCCAACAGGACGTAGCACACAATAATACAAAGGAGGGTGTTGCGCACCCTAAAGGGTGGGAACCAGGAGTAAAGTTTGATTATAAAACTAAGACTGGAACCATAACATCAAGAGCTACAAGTAGTTCTACTCCAGAGTTTGATGAACTCTTACTAGAATGGGGATTTGATCCTAAAAAATATGCAATAGTTAATGACACATTGCGTGTGAGTACATGGGATATGAATGTAGGTAAGGGAGAAATACATCAGGCATGGGCATACAAAGCACAGATAGTTGCAACAGAAGCAACGATAGATAAAGAAGACTACACCCGTATAGAAAAATGGATACAGTCTTATAAGCGTAAAGCTAAACCTAAAGTAAAGAAAACTAAAGCTAGCTTTTTTGTTGCAGTTGCAGATTTGCAGTTAGGCAAAAGAGATGGCGGAGGTACTGAACTTATTGTTGAACGCTTCTTAGAGAAGATAGATCTTGTTCGTGATAGGTATAACTTCCTACGTAAAGCAGGGGTAGAAATGGATCAACTTACTGTTGTAGGATTAGGGGATATTGTCGAGGGGTGCGTAGGATTTTACCCACAAGCAATGGGACCTAACGGCGTAGAGTTAGACTATAGAAATCAAATGAAGTTAGCTAGAAGACTTATTGCTAAAGCATTAGTCGAATGGTCTAAAGACTTTGATGTTGTAGTAGTAGGTGCAGTTCCAGGTAATCATGGAGAGAAACGTACTGATAAAGGTGTAGCACCAACAGGTGGTATGGACAACTATGACATAGAAGTCTTTGAACAAATAGGAGAAATCTTTGCAGACAAACCACAGTACGACCATATAAAGTTTGTCATACCTGATGAACCTCACTTATCGCTAAACGTATGTGGAACAAACATGTCCTTTACTCATGGACATCTTACTGGTTTCGGCGGGACAGTAGAGACGAAGGTTATGAACTGGTGGAAGAACCAAACGTTTGGAGGGTTTCATTCTGGTTCCTCGTCTATCTTAGTGACAGGACATTACCATCATTTTAGACAAGTGCATGATCCACGCACTTGGATACAAGTACCGAGCTTAGATGAGAGTACTTACTTTGAACAGCAAGCAGGTAAGAAAACTAGGCAAGGTGTAGTGACTATGGTTGTCAATAAGAATGGTCATAATAATTTAGAGATAGTATAAAAAAACGGGAGATAAAACTCCCGCTTTTTACATCTCATAGAATATGGCAGTATTAAATAAGATACTCCAATATAACCCATTACAAATTAAAGTCAAGTAAAAAAAAAGACCACCCTCGCAGGAGTGGTCTCTTTTAATTGGGAAGGAGACAACATCGAAGTGTTATCTACTAGACCAATATACCGTGTGCTATAATTAATGTCAACTTATATTTCATTGACATGGGGTTTCCTCCTTTACCCTTGTCCTTGACGGCAAACCTTTTAATTCATTTTTGGGTTTGTCGTTGCTAAATAAGAAATTTTATACTATCCTCTAATTATGTAGTACAATTATATTGGGAGGTATAATGACTGATATACTGACAAGTGATGACTTTATGTTATCCGAACTTAAACAGTCAGTTGCAAAAACTGGCAAAGGTTTTATCGTTGCAAGAAACGGTAAACCTATATTTATAGATAGTACAAAAGAGCTACAAGATTATCTTAAAGCTAACGATCTATATATATACGAGTTTGAGAATTGGAATAATGTTATTCACTATGTGTTTGTACGCGGCGAACGCGGAGGAGACTAAGACGTGCCAAACATTTTTACAGAAAAGAAGGAAATGAAGAAGTGGGCTATCGCTATGGCTAACGCATGCGGTGGTCAAGAAGTATCATGGACATCACTAAAACTTAACACACACAACCCACTTAAAGTTAACCAACTAGCTACACAATTTGTAGAAGATTACAATGAACAGATGTTACAAGCTATTAAGTTAGCTAATGGAGAGATAGAACTAAAAGATGTAGATAAAGTAGGCGAAGAAGAATAGTGTCACACACCCCTATTACTATAAACTTACTAGAACACAACTTAAAGAAAATAGATATGGCAAAATTAAATCCTGAACGCAGGCAAGTAAAACTATTGTTTACAGATACAAGTAAGCGTGAGTATAAAGTTACTGCAAAAAGTATTACAGAAGCAGAAGAAGTCTTTGATTTAATATATAACACTATGGAACAAAGTGTCACAGATATATTAAGAAAATATAATGTTGGCAAACAAACAAAAGTATGGGTAGAATATACTACCGAAGAAAAAACCGAACTAATAGAGGAGTAACCGATGGGTTGGCAAGACGAATACGATCAAGTAGAAGATAGACTAGCAAAGTTTTGGGAGAACAATCCCAATGGTAGAGTGTATACAGAACACCTATCTATATCAGATGACCACCAAAGTATTGTGGTTAGAGCAATGATTTATAAAGATGTAGAAGACATAAATCCTGTAGCAACAGGTATTGCACAAGACCAACAAGGTCCTAAAGGTGCTAATCAAACATCATGGATTGAAAATGCAGAGACATCTGCAATAGGACGTGGGCTTGCAAACTGGTTCGGCTATACAGCAAAAGCAAGACCGTCAGTCACAGAAATGCAGAAGGTGGAGAACTTGAAGGGTAGTGCGGGACAACAACCTACTCAACAAGTTACCAAGAGTGTAGCTAAAACTAGCAATAGCAATAGTTATACTCCTCCACAATCTGTACAAGAGAAGACACAGGGTGCAGTAGGTAACTTAGATAATAAATCTACAGAGGAAGCACTCGAAGCACTAGGTGTAGAAGTACAGGAAAAGAAAGTAGTTACACAGGGATCTATTGTTCCTCAATGTTTGTCATGTAGTAGTGAGCTATGGGACAACAGAGGAGATAAAGCAAGCGGTAAAATAAAAGAGACTTACCCTGATTGGAAGTGCAAGAACAGAGAATGTGATAACGGCAACCCACGTATCTATTACATGGAAAGTTTTAACGCAGAAAAACAAGCACCTGAAGAATGGTTTATGCCTAAAGTTGCAGTTGCTAAAAGTTTAGATGACGTAGAGGAAGGCGAGATACCTTTCTAATGCAGGTCATAATTAAATTAACAGACAGCGGAGAATTTGTAGACGTTGATTTAAAGAAAGTACCTAAAGGTTTGAAGGTAGAAGTCAAGGAGGAGATAGCAGATGACGAAGCGTGGTTTGAAGAAGAATAATCCATTCGATGGTCCAGGTTACAAAGTAGGTAGTAAAGAGTTTAAAGAAATGGTACTAGGTGTTATGGTAAACAAACACTTAGATCCTGATGAAGACTTCGATGTTACCTTATGACCTACAAACCACTACCTGACTTTCTTACAATACAACCTAGCAAGATAGAAGGTCTCGGTCTCTTTACATTATCAGATATAAATAAAGGTGCAAACTTAGGCATTACGCACATTGAAGATTTCATTACTAAAAAGCTAGACAGAACACCACTAGGTGGTTTTATAAATCATAGCGAAACACCAAACCTTAAACGAGTAGAGGTACAGAGATACCATTATATTTATGCAATCGTTGACATACCTATGGGTAGTGAGCTAACCTTGAAGTATGAATGGTATAAAGCAGGAGGAGATAACAAATGACAATGAGAGATGATATATTACAACTGCTTAACGACAATGAGTGGCATTGTGCTACAGAACTAATTGAGTTTGGTTGGTCAGCACGTAATAGAATATCAGAGATACGCCAAGACCATGGAGAAGATTACATACTAGGGGATAAATGTACCATGCACACGCATAAAGGTGGTGTAAGTATGTACAAACTTAATGACCAAAAGAAAAAAGAACAGCTATTGGCTAGACTAGAGGATCAAATTCAGCTACAGTTGTAGTATGAAAGATGTACTTAAAACACAAGGTGGTATAGCTACCTGGAATATGCTTGATAGATGTGAAGGTTTTTTAGAATCTATATTTTATGTAGAAGAAGTTGAACCGAGCGTACGTATTGGTTTCTTTCCATTGGATACTATAGAAGAAAATGATTTAGCTAAGTCAATACTTAAACTAGAACCTGATTTTCCTACACAAGATTGTCCGCATTATGGCGGAGTAAAAGTCGGAATTGTCACAAGCAAGGGTGTAGGAGATCTAACAATATTGCTAGACTTCAATGACTTATATTCTTATGAGTACACACAACGAGGAGTACAATTAGACTACGGACGTTTATATGTTTGGGATATGGAACATTACATTACAAGTTTATCTAATGTATTAAATTCTCCTAAAGCGTTAAAGGAGAGGAAGATGATTAAGAAAGAGGAGTAATGTCCAAACAAAAACAACAGGGGACTAAACTAGAGACATTCGTTGCAAGAATGTTAAACGGAGAAAGAATTGCGGAAGGTGGGAAAAATGATAAAGGAGATGTGTTATTCCAATGGAACGGTACAGACTTTTATGTTGAGTGTAAAGCAAGGCAAAGTCTTAACGTGACACGTGAATTAGCAAAGTCTATCAAGAAGTCAAAGTCGAACTTCACAGCGTTGGTTTGGAAACGCTTGGTAAAAACAGACGGTAAACGCAGACAACCAGACGGTGTACCTGTTGTTGTATGCCTAACACTCGATACATTCCTGGAGATAGTGGAGACCAAAGTCGGCAATAGTTTTTATGATGATCCATTTTGGAAACAACTACCATGACCGATATAGATACTAAAGCTAGACAAGTGGCGGTAAAGATAGAACATCTTATGAGCATGGTTGAGTATGACTACAATCGTGATGAGCCATGCTTAGTATGTAAACAAAAATACAAACATCACATAGACGGACTAGCATGCGAGAGTGATGATAACCCTAAACAGATAGTTAGATTTACAACATCAAGTACAAATAAAAAGATAAAGTTAAAACCTTGACAATTTAAAACACACGTACTATTAATTAATTAATAATCTTTTTGGAAGGAGATAGTATGAATTGTGTTACACCTGAATGTCATAACTTTATTAATATACATAAAGTTAAAAGATATGGACGACCTATCCTTTATTGCAATAACAATTGCTATCAAAGAAATTTTAAACGCAAGTCTAATATAAAATCTACAAAACATTTTGGAGATACCATACGTTGTAAGAATTGCAACACTAAATTTTTATTAAGACATAGCAAACAAGAACATTGTAATAAACAATGTTCTAGAGATTATGAATACAAACTACGTAGAGGAAATAACTACAAAGAGAATAAAAAGAAAACAACACAGGAATTTTATTTAGCAGAGAATGAATACTTTTATAAATTCGGCAGGACAGGTAATAACCTACAAAGATTTCAAACACATAGCAGAATTAAATTAAACATTCTTTACACCTTCACAGATAAGTTTTACAATATTGTTGAGTATGAACGTCTCATTAAAAATTATGTAAAGGAACATAACTTAAAGTATGAGCCACTATTTATATTTGACGGACATACAGAAACAATATGTAAGAGTAAGTTGGACAACCCGCATGCTAAGTGGATTGTTGAATTACTAAAAGATAAAGTCGGACAATAAAAATGTTAGATCGTGGAAGGAGATAACAAAATGGTAAACATAGAGGAAGTAACTCTATTAATCAAAACTGATTATGGATTTGCATTAGATGAAGTATTAAGAACTTTACACAATGCAGAATTTGAGAAAAGTAACACAAAGATACTTGACTTCGATAGCAAAGAAGTGGCAACTATAAAGTACAAGCACAATCAATACAAAGTACAAGGTGTTAAGTACAATGCAGGCGGTGTTAAGTAATGCAACAGGAAATTAAATGCCTTGATGACGGTGTAGAGATTGAATATAAATTGACGCTTGCAAGTACATACATTGGAGACAAAGACGAGATTATAAACAAAGAAAAAGTAATTGAGTTTCATGAGTTGTATGAATTTGATTTTGAAATAGTTGAGTATCCAATGTCTCAAAATTATGTAATGGTACATTTTAATATTTATGACGGCGAAAGAGAATATCAAGCAATGTATTACTACACACAAGAGACCTATGAACAGATGACGGCACTAGAAATTCTTAGGGATTTTTTTGGAGACGAAGTATCTAGTACACCAGGTTATAAAATAAATAGTTATTGGGATAGTGATAGAGTTGTACAACTAGAGAGAACGTATCCCTTCATAGCTGATAAGAATAAGTTAAAAGAATATAATTCGATAGGAATATGGGGTAACAATGGATAAGTTCGATGAATGGCTAGCGGAATGCCCAATATCATTCTTTACTAAAAGTGATAACGGCGACCAGATAACCCTAACTTTTAATGTAGGAGAATTAGAGGATAAAGAATAATGTCTTTAACTAAAAAACAAATACAAAAGATAAGTGATAAATGTAATCATAAAGTTATAGCAAAATTTGAAATTGATTTTCATTTTGATGTTGGACTTTTAAATCATCAATCAATAGCCGATTTTGTGCAAGTTGAATTAGAAACTGAATACACAAAAGAAGATGTTATAAAAAGTTTTTTTACAGAAGAAAACTATAAAGAACTTGTTGATTGGGAAGGTAATTATTGTGATGATTGCGTAGATGAATACTTTTTAGAGAGGAAAGAATAATGAAACTTAAAGAAAAAGAATGTACACATAGACATGAAGTAACATTTTCAATAACCGTCATTGGTATTGGAGATGATGAATATGAAGTAATCCAGGACGCAAGAAATTATGGACTTTGTGATATTGTTTTAAGCGACATGGAAGTAGTAAAAGTTACACAAGATAGTGATTGGTGTGATGATTGCATAGAGGAGAAGGAATAATGGCTAAAGAATTTACAGTACAAATAGAAAGAGAAATACTTGTTAGTGTTCAAGCTGATACACCAGAACAAGCAGAACAAATAGTTATGTCTAAAAACTTTAAAGGACAAGAACAACTTTTATTAAACAAAGTTGTATCAGTTACAGAGGAGAAAGAAAAATGTTAATGCAAATAAAAATAAATTACAATGACGTAAAACTGTTAAGAGAGTTATGCAACGTTGCTATGAAACGTACAACAAAGATTAAAAGTATTACTGATAACATTGTATTCAAATTTACTGATGAGACAATGACCGTCATGTCAAGTAACAGTTATGTCTTTAACATAATTGAATTTGGACAAGATAACAAGCCCGTGTTTACAGTAGATAGTAAAAAGGTATTGATAGAGGATACGTTCGTAGTACTTGTACAAGCGCATGACTTGTTAGATAAATGCAGACTGTTTTTAAAGCACAAGAAATCTACAATTAACGATACGCTTATGTTAAATCTTAATGGCGGGAGAGACAATAAAGTAACAGACATAGATGAATACAAAACTATGGATAACTTTTACTTTACAATTGACGGTAAGAACGACAACTCATACAATCTTAATGCAAGAACACAAGACTATGACATTAAAACATTAACCATGTATGACAAAGTTATTGATGATTTTGCTAGTGAACTAGCTGAACGTTGTAGTATGACGGGTACAGATTTCTTAAACACAACGCCCGATATATTTCATTTAGACGTTGACATGTTTACACTTGCTAACAAGATTATGAATATGAATAGCGCTGACTTAACAACAAACATGCGGTACGTTAAAGATAAATTCTATTTATGGAAAACATCTATAGGAACAGATGACAACACTATAAACAAAGAGAGTATCATCATGCTACGTAGAGGAACTATTGCTATTAGTGACGAGACTAGATTAGAAAAATACGTAAAGCCAAAATCGAACGTAGTATACATTTAGATCTAAAGAAAATGGATTTATTAACAGGACTAACCGTATATGTATTCGGTATAGGTACAGGATACTTATTTAATGAGTACAGACATAGAAGTATTGATGAATATAAGTACAGTACTTTAC
>Ga0181393_1000880_pt1 | contig 11094 bp, 10 predicted proteins | sample 16SPOviralmetaG_FD_130122 | JGI IMG/M metagenome (GOLD analysis project Ga0181393, IMG submission 130122) | Marine viral communities from the oligotrophic San Pedro Time Series (SPOT) site, San Pedro Channel, CA, USA - 16 SPOT_SRF_2010-10-21 | ecosystem: Environmental > Aquatic > Marine > Strait...
AGGTTATTTTGCAACTGTAAAAATGCAAAATGCAGGGTCAACCTCTAAAGAAATATATGCTGTTGGAAGTGAAATTAGTATAAGTAGTTAATACGTAATAATAAATATATAAAAAAATTAATAATATGAGTGATCAAGTTTATTCTGTAGGTTCTATACCCTCAGCTCCTATGGAAGAAATAAATACGTCCCCAGATGGGGCTTCTAAGGTAATTACGCCCCAAATTGTAGATACCGGAGTAAAATTAGCTCAGACCGCTCTTACTGCTGCAAATCCTGCTGCAATGGCTGCTAAAGCTGTAGGCGGCGTTGTAAAAGCTGTAGGAAGTTTATTTGGAGGAGGGGCAAGAAGACGCGAACAAAGAAGAGCAAGGCAAGAGTTAGCAAGAAGAAGGTCTGATTTTGAAGCAACAGACACGTCTAATCCTTATAAAAATCTTACAAATACATACGAGAATTTAACAGTTAATACACAGGCAGCCGATTTTGCTGCTCAACAATCTTCACAGGGTGCTGCGAATATAATGGGTAATTTAGCTGCTGCCGCGGGCGGTGGTGGAATTGCTGCTTTAGCACAATCATTAGCTAATTCACAAGCGCAAGCTGCTCAACAAGCATCTGTAAGTATTGCACAACAAGAACAAAGAAATGCAATGTTAAGTGCACAGGGTGAAGCTTCAAGACAAAAAGCTGTTGCAACAGGCGAAAGACAAAGTCAAGTAATGGAATACAAAAAACAAAGTACATTATTAGGTATGGCACAGCAAAGAAAAGCAGCGGCTGATCAAGCTAGAAAAGATGCGACAAACGCATTAGTAGATGGCGTTGCTGATGTTGCTGGAGGACTTGCTGGAGGCGGTGGATTTGCAGAGGGCGGTTTAAAAAATATGTTTGGAGGATAATAAAATAAATAATTATGGCATCAGATAAAAATTTGATATTAGGAGCAGCAATGGCTGCACCAAAATTTAACACTGCGTTTGGAAAAATAGTTGACAAAGAAGTCAAAGAATTTACAGATAGAGTTGAAAAAGAAGCTAAAGAAAAACAGGCTAGAGCCGAAGCTATTTCCTTAGATACAGCTAATTTTTTAGAAGGACTACCTGCTAACCCTAATGTAGAACTTATTGATGAATCATTAAGGCCTAATGTAGAATCTTTTCTTGCAAAAACTAGAATGAATCTTGCTGGGTTGTACAGAACAAGAAGAGGCGATACAGTTACATATGCTCCCGGAACAGAAGCTTATGATAAAATTACAAGAGAAATTGAAGGTGGAACTCGCGCTATAAATAATGTATTAAATCAATTAAAAATTCATCAAGCAAATTCTGCTGATTATATGAAAGAGCAAGCTAGCATATCGCGACATTGGAAAGAAGAAAATCTAGATATGTTTGCTGATATGAAAAATATATACCTAGACAAAGCCTATGGCAGCACAATAGATGCAAATGGTAATATTACAATAAACGGTAAATATAAAATAAATGAATGGAATTCTAATGAAAATATTAAAAAATTAGATTGGAATATTAAAGAAGATAAATATGGTTTAATTTATTCAGATGTATTACAAAATACATTAAGTAAAAATAGAACAAGAAAAATATCTAAAGATGATGGAATTGGTTATAACATATATAATCAATTTGCAAATTATTTTTTAAACCAAACAGATGGTGGTAAAGACGCTATAACTTCTTTAGTTATGGATAACCCTAATTTTGAAGGGTTTAATATATTACAAGCGGAAGACAATGTGGGTGAATTAAAAAATCTTATTAAACAGGGTAAGTACAATGAAGCAATTCAATCTGTAGCAAAATCAAATGCTTTAAGAGTAGTAAAAGAACAAAACTTAGCATATGACACGTATAATAAGCCTCGTAATACTAAAACAGCAACTCAAATTGCTACTGAAAAATCTGATCAAGCATTAATTGACCAAATGGGAAGAATTAATGAAAAAGCTAAAGAAAACCAAAAAACAATCAAAACTCAATTTGGGCCAATTACTAAACCAGATCCTGATTACATATTAAAAAATTATAATGCTTTACTTGGTAGACTTGGGCAAATAAAAAAAGATAGTGAAGATGGAAAATATTATTTAGTAAGTAGACAAGAGTCTTTTGCAGGTCAAATGTTTAAACAGCCAATTGATATAAACAACCCTTCTGAATTACTTTCAACAACCGCGTTATTTTTAGGGAGTAAAAATATAGTTGCATTATTAGGCGAAGACGCTCCTGGCGGATTACCAACTAATCAATAATAAAATTTATGTTTCAATATAATGGTACACAATATACATTACAAGATGTAATAGGGGTTGCAAATGATTTAGGATTAACTTTGTCTGAATATTTAGAAAAAAATCCAGATGTTAAGGAAATAGAAAATCAGCAACAAAATTTTCAAGAGCCCGCTGTATCTTCAAATTTAGAAGATAATTCTTTAGATTTACTGGAACAAGAAGAAATAGAAAGAATAAGTAAAAGAGACTTTGCACTTCAACAAGAAATAAATAAATACGGTGGATATGCCTCTGAAGAAGAGAGACGTCAAAAACAAGATGTTGTTTTTAAATATTATGAAGATAATTTTGAAGAAGACGGTTTAACTTATAAAGAAAGAACTGAAAAAAGAGCTAATACCACAGTTGGTAAAATGATAAATTCTATAGAAAATGCAGTGATTAGAATTAAAGGATTTGAGCCAAGATTAACATTAGCTACAAGAGGAGTATTTACTAAAATAGTTGGTGATGAAGCTATTGATAAATTTGTAGAAAATCCTAATATAGGGGATTGGTGGAAAACTGGAATGAGTGATGAAGATGTTGGGGTAGCATTAAATGAATTAAACAGATTAGAAAGTTTACAAGGTAGAACTGGAAAGTTGTATGATGGTTTTAAAAATGGTGATATGGCTGAGCTTTTAGCTGGTACTGTAAACGCTATAACTTCTTTTGGTTCTTCGGCTCTTATTGGCGGTATGACTGGTGGAGCTGGTATAATGACAGACTTTTTTGCAGATTCATTTAGAAGAATTAATGTTGATAAAGCTGAAAGATTAGGGGTTGATCCAGTTGATTTAATGAATAGCGAAGATGCAGAATTTTATTTACCTTTAGTTTTAGGAGGTGCAGCAGGTACAGCTGAAAGATTTGGTTTAAAAGGCGTAAGCAGAGCTATAAATAGTATAAAAGGAGGCACATTAAGAAAAATAGCTGGTAGGCTTGCAGCAGGAACTGGTGAAGCTCTTACAGAATATTTTCAAGGTGCGCTAGAATCTGTTGAAATATCATTAGCAAAAAAAGAATATGATAAAGCCGTACAAGAATTATTTCAATATTTAGGCAGCAAAGAAGGTATAGAAAGTCTTTTACAAGGTTTTGTTGGTGGTGCAGGTGTAACAACAGGTGCAACAGCAAGCCCTACAGAAGCAGTTACAATAGCAGCAACAAGTACGGCTATAATATCTCCAGAAGCAGTAGGATTACTAACAGGTACATTAGGCCCTATGTCTATACGTAATGCAGCTAGCCAGTTGCGTTCGCCGCAAGATGTAAAAGAAATTGATAAATTATCTTTAGAAATAGCAAAATTAGAAGAACAAAAACTTAATGTTAAAGATAAGGATATAAAACAAAATATTGACGCTGCAATTGCTTCAAAAAAATTAAGAATTAGTGAAATAGTATCTAATGGTAATCAACAAATAAATGCCGTATCAGAATCAGATTTAAACGAAATTAGCTCTATGCCTGATTTGGCTAAGAAGTTTAATCAAGATATTGAAGCATTAAATAAAAAATTAAGAGCTGATAAAACTATAAATAAAAAAGAATTTGATATTGCTAGAGCTGCATTATTACAAAAATTTAAAGAAGATAAAGCAAATTTAGATAAAAATATTTCAGATATATCTGTAAAAAATCAAAATATATCAAATAATAATGCTGATCTTATAAAAATTATAAAAGATACTAATAAACTCGATGCTATCGTAGAAAAAGCTAAAAGTGATTTATTTGAAAATAACTCAGGATTTTTAAATAAGCTTATCAATTCTGTATTTAATCCTAATCTTGATACTGATTTAACTAAAGAAGACTTTTCACAAAGTGTTAATGAAGAATTTGTTAAATTAATAAATACATATAAACCTGAATTAGGAATACCATTTGGCGCTTATATTCAACAACAATTACCTAAAAGAGTTGCTGGTATATTTAATGCTCAAGTTGAAACTAAAGACGGGGAAATTATTGGTAAAACTGACGTATCTAAAGCAGAAAGTATAATTATAGAAGAAGACCTAAACTTAGAATCTGCTACGCCGGAAACATCAAACGCTATATTTAATAAAACAGGGCTAAATGAAGAAGCAGCTGATAAAGGATCTAAAGAAATATTAAAAGGTAAATTACCTGGATTAAACGAAAAAGCAGTTAGAGATAAAAATCCTTTTTTAACAGCAATTGAAAAAGCTTCTGAAGGTAAATTTTTTGAAACTATATATCAAAAATTAGGGAGCAATTTAAATAAAAAGAATTTTGAATCTTGGCAACAAACTTTAGAACAAGATATTGACGACTTTTTAAAATTAGTTGAAGAATCAGGTAATAAAGATTATAATAGAATTAAAAATAAATACTTAAACCGTATATATAAAGGCAAACTAATTCGTAGAGCAAAAGCTAAAGAAGGTGGCACAGCGGCAGGAGAGGGCAGATATGAATATAAAACACCAACAAGGCAAGAAGCTATAGACTACTTTACTAAAGGTGGTATGACTACTTTAATTGAAAGAAAAAAAACATATACTAAAATTTTAGCACATGCCGTAGGTAAAAAAGGTATATCAAAAGTAATTAAAGATCCTCAAGTACAGAAAGAATTCCAAGATATACAGCAGATATTAGGTAAAGAAGTTCCTAAAAATATAGAAGCTAGAATAGTTGCATCGTTAGATAGAGTTATAAAAGTATTAGAAACGCCTATAAGACCGGAGGGTACTTTAACAGCAGATTTTGGGTTGCTTATTGCGGAAACAGCAAGAGAAATAGCTCTAGCAATAGCTAAAGGTATAAGAGCAGCTTTAAAGAAAGGAATTTCTTTTGCAAAAGCTAAAAAACAAGTTGTTCAAGAAGTTTCTAAAGATTTAAATTTAGATAGCAATTTACAAAAACAATTTGTAAAAGAAGTTAGCGCTGGAATAACAATAGAAGATGTACTTACAAATAGATTTGAAAAAACTATTGAAAAAGTATACACTAAAGTTACCACAAAAAGATTTGAAAGCGCTATTAATGTGCAGGGTAAAAATTTAAAACAAAAATTAGATAGTTTAAAAACTAAAAAAGCAAAACAAAACTTATTAAATAGATATTTTAAAGGAATAAGTCAAACATTTCAAAAAAGCTCAGGTAATAAAGTTTGGCAAGGACAAAATGCAAAAGCTAATTATGAATATTGGAAAAATCAATTAGGTGTTAGTTTGAAAGATTTAGGATTTACATTAATAAAAACTAAATTTGGGCAGTCAATTGCTTTTGAAGGTAATATTATATTTGCACCTGCCGGTAGACCAAGTTTGCATAAAGGAGAATATAATAATGAATATTATGAAAAAATAATAGACGATATGGATTCTAGATCTGAAGACAGTAAAGCATATTTACTTTCTGAAATATCTAGTTTATTAGATGCAGATGGTAAGCAAGCTGTATTAGATTTTATAGAAGTGCAAGGTTTTTATAGTGATTCACCTCTAAGGTTAGTTGGTAAATTAAATAAATATGAAGAAGGAGAAGGCCCTTTTAGATATGAGCATACTCCACCAATAAAAAGCTTACAACAAAGTATATATGATATATTAAATTCTACAGATAGCAAAAGACAAATTTTAAACAAAATTAAAAAAGTATTTGAAAAAAGTAAAGTTGATTTAATTACTAGAAAATCAATGAAAAAAGTTGATGCTATTCCGGGTAGAAAAGTATCAGGTGAAGGAGACAAAAGATATAAAGGTGTTATAAAACCTGAAAATTTAATTGAATTTAAAAGAAGTAAAGAAAAAGCTGCAGAAATGTATGCTGAAAGAAATTTAAATGAAGATTTAAATAAAATAATAGAAGATAAAACCGGTTTACCTTTTCAAGCAAAATATTCACAAGCAGTTGCAAAAAGACGTGGAAAAAGAAAAGGCATGATGAATTTCTTTATACCACATGGGGCTGAAGATTTTCAAGGTTTAATGTATGCTTTATTGCCTAAAGGAGAAAAAGGTAATGCAGCAATGGAATGGATGAAACAAAATCTTTTCCACCCATACGCTGTAGCAATGGAAAATATAAATCGTGAAAGAATGCAAATGATGAACGATTTTAAAGCATTAAAAAGAAATCTTTCTAATGTTCCTAAGAAATTAAAACAAACTATATTAAAAGGTGATTTTACAAATGAAGATGCAGTTAGAATGTGGGTTTGGAATAGTATGAGTGTTACTGCAAAAGATTTAAAAATTTCAGAAACAGTGTTCAATCAGCTTGTTAACATTGTTGAAAATAATCCAGACTTTTTAGAATTTGCTGAGCAATTAAAAATTATTAATAAAGCTGAAGGTTATCCTAAACCAGATACATATTGGAATGCTGGTAATATAACAACAGATTTGTTAGGTAATTTAAATACTACAAAAAGAAAAAAGCATTTAGAATTGTGGAAAAATAATGTAGATGCTATTTTTGATGAAGATATGTATAGCAAGCTAGAAGGTGAGTTTGGTGAAGATTATGTAGTTGCTTTAAAGAATATTTTAACAAGAATGGAAAGTGGAAGAAATAGAACTGGCGGGGGTGGAGATGCGGAAACCAGTGCTTGGTTAGATTGGATAAATAATTCTGTAGGTACTATAATGTTTTTAAATGTTAGGTCTGCTGTATTACAAACTATATCTACCATCAACTATATGAATTGGTCTGATAACAATCCTTTAAAAGCTGCTAAAGCCTTTGCTAATTCAAAACAATATTGGAAAGATTTTAAAATGATATTTAATTCTGATTATATTATTGAAAGAAGAGGTGGATTAAAAATAAATATTGCAGAGAATGAAATTGCTGATATGGCAAGCAGAGGAGGTGTAAGAGGAGCTATAAGTTACTTATTAAATAAAGGATTTGTACTCACAAGAATGGCAGATAGTTTTGCTATTGCAAACGGGGGAGCGGCATTTTATAGAAACAGAGTTAATACTTATTTAAAACAAGGTTTATCTAAAAAAGAAGCAGAGCAAAAGGCTTTTGCAAATTTTAGAGAATTAACTGAAGAAGCCCAACAATCCTCAAGACCGGATAGAATATCTAAACAACAAGCAAGCGACTTTGGAAGAATAATATTAGCTTTTGGTAATACACCCATGCAATATACTAGATTAATGAAAAGAGGGGCGCAAGACTTAATAAATAGAAGAGGCGATTGGAAGACTAACATGTCCAAAATATTATATTACGGCATTATACAAAATTTTATGTTTAATGCAATGCAGAAAGCTCTTTTTGCGTTAGGGTTTTCGGAAGGAGAAGATGAAGAGGAAGAAGAAAAAAAATATATATCAGTTGCAGAAGGCATGGCTGATTCAGTAATAAGAGGTACCGGTATATATGGAGCCGCTGTAATGACCGCTAAAAATATAGCCGTTGATATTGCAAGAAGAGCTAAAAGACCAAGACCTAAATTTCAAGAGTCAGCGTGGAAAATTTTAGATATATCTCCACCAATATCATCTAAAATAAAAAAAGTGAAATCAGGTTTATCAACTTTTGATTATCAATTAGATGAAATAAAAGAAAAAGGATTATCATTAGAAAATCCAGCAGTTATGGCAGGCTCTCAATTTATATCAGCAGGTTTGAATATACCTTTAGACAGAGTTGTTAGGCTAATGGATAATTACAGATCAGCTGTTGCTGAAGATACAGAAACTTGGCAAAGGGTTGCTTTGATATTAGGTTGGTCCTCTTGGGAGGTTGGAATTGAAAAAAATGATAAACAAAAAAAGAAAGAATCTAAATCTATAGAACAACAAGCTAAAGACAGGCTTAAAAAACATTTAGAAAAATTTAAAAAGAAATAGTTATGGCTAAAGACGCATGTTACAAAAAAGTAAAAGCAAGGTATAAAGTGTTCCCTTCCGCTTACGCTAGTGGTGCAATTGCTAAGTGTAGAAAAGTTGGAGCAGCAAACTGGGGTAATAAATCTAAAAAATAAATTATGGATAAAAAATTCAAACCACATATGATGTACTGTAAAGACGGCAGTGCTAAAAAAGCAAAAACTTATCAAGATCATTTAGATCTTAAAAAGAAAGGCTGCGGACATAAAAAACCTAAAAATGGCAAAAAGTAAAAGACCCTCGTGGAAAGACTCTGATGCCCCTGATGCTAATGGTAAGTTTAAAGAATTATCTTGCGGTGATTTAGCTAAATGGATGATAAAGACTAGAAAAAGCAATATGAAAAAAATTGTTGGTAGTTTGAATCAACAATATGTTTTTAATAGAAAAAAGAATCCTAGCTATGCTAAAAAAATGGTATGTGCTAGAAATAAAGCAAAAAAAATATTAAATGGCAGTAAAGAAAACTAAAAAAGGAGCAGATCTTAAACGATGGTTTAGAGAAAAATGGGTTGATGTAAGAACAGGAAAGCCATGCGGTAGACGTAAAGGAGAAAAACGCGGTACACCTTATTGCAGACCGAGTAAAAGAATTTCAAGTGAAACGCCTAAAACTTCTGGAGAAATGTCTTCATCAGAAAAAACAAAGAAAATTAGAGAAAAAAAGAGATTAGGACAACCAGCTGGTAAACCAAGGAGAGTAAAAAACGTTAAAAGACGCAAATAACAGGTGATTACATATATTATACAAACTTAACATTATGAAACAAATTTTAACTATTTTAGTAATATTAATATCATTTAATATTACTGCGCAGGATGAAAACAAAAAAGGTAAATTTTTTAAATCTATTTATAATGAATTATTTAAATATGGCACCTTTTATGTGGCCGGCGATATTGGCAATCCTAAGGAAGAACCTAAAGACTATTTTGTAAGAACTAATCCAGATGGTAATCTATATGCTCCACCTATAGTTGTAGACGGAACAGATTATTATGACTATGATTATAGATACGGTTTTGGTATTCGTAAAATTGCTAGGTTTGATTATGAAAGAAAAGCTAAAGATTATTACGACGGCACTGAATCTAACGTAGCTATGACAGCCCCTAACTCATCCGTTAAAGGTTTAGAATATGTATTTCATACAGAAAAAGAAAGATCAAGAGACGAGATATTTAAAAATCATAGATATTTTTTAAAACACAGCGGAAAGTACCACATGGTAAAATTAGAAAGTAGAGCTCAGGGTAAAGTTGATTTCAAATATAAGTCAGCAGAGGTCAGAGCTAAATTGCCTATTGGTAAAAAATTTAGTTTATCTGCGGGTGCGATGTATCGAACACACGAAAGGCCATACGGATATAATCCTGTAGAAATATGGTTAAATGAAACTAATGAAGATGGTTGGGCTGTTAACCCTTGGTATTCGTTAGGATTTTACTATGGATATGACGATATATATTACACATACGAAGATGAATACTCTGGAGAAACAGTATCTGATTGGTATTGGATAAATGAAGAAGGCGAAACAGTTGCCTATACGGATTTACAGTTTCGTGATACAGTTTTTGCTGACTTAATGAATCGTTATAATCACGAGGTTTGGGATACTATTGACGCATTTGGCGTAGTATCACCAGTGATTGGTTTTGATTTTTATCATTTTAAGTCTAATTTTTGGCTTCATGCTTACGGATCTTATTTACCTCCATTTCATAATTATGTAAAAGGTGATGAGGCTTTCAGTTATTTTAATAGAGACAACTGGGGTCTTGGAGGATTAAGACAAGACGCAGAAAAAGAACAATGGGAAGATTTCCAGGCTGGTATAAACTTTGGGTGGAAATTAAACAGATCAATAGGTGTATTTTTTGAAGGTGAATATACTAAGTTTTGGGATAGTAAAATCTACAATGGATCTGTAGGATTAAACATAACACTAAGATAAAATGGCAAAGCAAATAGGTGAAAATACTAAAGTTACTTTAGATTTGAAAACAATAGGATTAATAATTGGTGGAGCAGTTTCTTTAGCTACACTATATTTTACATTACAGTCAGATATAGCTAGAGCAATGGAACTACCAGCACCTGTTATTGATAGAGTTGAATATGATTTAAAAGATGAATTAATTCGTCAAACAATTATGGATACTCAAGATGATGTAGAGGAAATAAAAGAAACTATTGATAAAATAGATCAAAGATTATACGAAATACAACAAAGAAGATAGTATGAAATACTTAAATATAATTTTGCTATTAATTACATTTAATACTTTTGGACAAGAGTTTATTACTGATGATAATTTTGATAGTAAAATAAATCAAAAACAAGCGTTTGGAGATGATCAAACAAAACCTGTTATTGTAGAGTTTTACGCTAAGTTTAACGATGCTAATAAGTTTAGTGATTGGAATAAACTAGAAAACGTTGTTTATTATAGAGCGGATATAGCCACCTGCGCTGCTGCTAAGAAAAAATACAGAGTGCGTATGGCTCCGACATTAATTATATTTAAAGATGGTATAAAAGAAATAGTATTTAAAGCGGGGTTAGATTTAATGCTGCCTGCAAATTTAAATGAAATACAAGAATCTATTAACGAAGTCAATGAGGCTTCACAATTTTAAAATATGAGTGAAAAAAATACTTGTCCTTTTTGTGGCAATTACTGCGGGCTGTGCTAGCTCACAAGATATAGGTAAAGATAAATATTATCATTTTGCAGCAGGCGCAACAACAGCGGCGATTGCAAATGAAATGGAATTACCAGAAGCATCATCTGCCTTTGTGGCAGGATTTGCAAAAGAAACTTATGACTATATAAGAAATGGTCAGTTTGATGCTAAAGACTTAATAGCCACTACATTAGGTGGCATAGCAGTACTCTTTC
>Ga0181393_1000883_pt1 | contig 11090 bp, 19 predicted proteins | sample 16SPOviralmetaG_FD_130122 | JGI IMG/M metagenome (GOLD analysis project Ga0181393, IMG submission 130122) | Marine viral communities from the oligotrophic San Pedro Time Series (SPOT) site, San Pedro Channel, CA, USA - 16 SPOT_SRF_2010-10-21 | ecosystem: Environmental > Aquatic > Marine > Strait...
AAAGTTTTGTCGGAATTCCGTATTTTCCATATGTACTCACAAAAATTCATAAAAGAATTGAATTTATGTCCGGCGCTAAGGTATAATGGGATTTTTTCGGAATTCCGAATTTTACAGAAAAGAATATAGTTTAGAAAAATAAATTATATTACAAGTATAAATATGGATAGAACGATGGCTGCGGAGCAACCTTGGACATATGAACATGGAACTCCTATTTCAGAGCCTTCGATTCCTCCTGCAGTTGTACATGTTCCAAGTCTTGTAGAAGCCTTTGAAGAGCTCAAGATTTATGACGATATTGTTTTTAGACGGTCTTATAAAAGAATTAAACATACTAAAAAAAGACCACGAGGTGGCATTGCCATCGAAGTTCTAGTAAACAATAAAAGCGAATTTTGGCCTTTAGAGGACTTTATTCAAGACGGAGAGTTTATAGATGAACTTATTTGTAATATGGTAAATGATTGGATTTATAAAGCCGAGAAGTTTCCGCATGTTCGTCGAAAATGTTTGTTTTGTGATAGCAAGACTATCAAGGGCAATGTTATGTGCGGAAATTGTAATAGTAAGCGTAACGAAGAGATCTATTCTTTTTAAGTAATCGTTTCCTTAGGGAAACAAAAAAACACGTAAACAGTATGGATTTTAAAATCGCAGTAACTCCTGAAGAGAAAAAACAGGTAATCATGTATTACGACAACATTAGAAAAGAAATGGCAAAATTTAGAGATGAAATAGATAGTATAGCAGAAAATAAGTATCACGCTGCTGCAATGGAAAGGACAAAAATGTATAAGGAATGGGAGAATGCTCAAAAAGGAAATGTTAATGTAAGTCCTCCGGAACAACAAGAAATTGTATCAAATCCTCCTAGTCCTAGTTCTACTATTTCAAACGAATCTCAAGAATTTGGATATTTAAAATTTATAAAGAATAAAATGAAAAGATCATATTGGGGTTGCGGATTTTAAAAAGTGAAAATTACAAAAAAATATAATTGTTAAAAATTTAGACTATATTAGATTAACATATACTTATAGTATAAAATGCCAAACTGTCGCTGCTCTGCGTCTGTTTTCGATTCTATGACAAAAAGATATAGAAAATGTAAACTCACAAATGTCAAGTCGTTAGATATAAGTTTTTGCAGAATTCATGTTCATAAACATGTTCGTAAAATTCAAGCCGTTTGGAAAGGATTTTTGTGCAGAAGGCGGCTTAATATTTTTAAGAATTTGCCTTCGGATGTTTGGGACATTGTATTGTATCATACTAAAATGGAACACAACATAACTCTAAAATACATACCATCAGTTATTAAAATATATAAAAATAAACTTAACTACTATAATACAGAATTAAATAAAATCTATAGCTCGGCCTGGGCTAATAACCAAATGAGTAGATATGAATTTGAAAAAAAAGAATTGTATATAAAAGCTGCGTATACACGTAATATTCTTATGAAATTTGGTATGCATCTGCCTTTTCACAACATTTACGTCAATTAATTTTTGTAAATTTAAATATCTTAAAATTACAAAAAAATACAAAAGTTAAAAAAGTTGGAGATGTAAAGTTAAGTATATTAAGCAAATGACTTAACACAAACGCGGAGGGATTCCGCTATAAAATGAATCAGATATACCCAGCCCGAGTATCTTCTAGCCACGGTGTCTAGAGAAAAAGGGTGATGGACGAAGCGGGTATCAAGGTGAAGACGAGGTAACAACGGAAACACTCGGGCGGATGGTAGGCCACCATTCGGACTCTAGCCCGGTCATTGCCTTAAGCAACAGCACTTTGCTTTTCCAGAAAGTGTTGGTTCAGGAGACATTGTCTCACTGGATGCTTAAGGACGCTCTCCTGCAATGGGTTATAGAAGGTTGAAATCCTTCTGGAGCGACTACGAGTGTTTTGTGAGCTCAACTGCCCTCGGATGTACCAGATCCTTGATCAAGAGTTATCCCATCCATAGGATAACGGTTTCCCGGCCTAACCCACGCTATCCAAAGGTGGGGACATTAATTACAGATTTAATTAATCACAATTATAATCTTAATAATTTCACCCAATTTATTTATTTTGCCCCTTCGGGGGCAAAAAAGTGCCGTAAGATTATTATGCCAATCTACATTCAAATTCCCGTTAAAGAAAAGTGGGTAATCTATTTATGCAATAATCAAGCTTTTAATACATCAGAGGCCTATAATTTTATTGAAGAAAACCCTGATGTATTAAATGAATGTCCTCCAACGAGCTATGAAGAACATTATAAAAGAGCGACTGTAACCGAGGCATTTGGTGAAGGTTTAGTTCTATATTAGAGTTTAAAATAAAAAATACTATTTTGCAACCCTAGGGTTGCCAAAATCACTTTATCTTTTATTATAGTTAGTCCAAACAATTAATAAAATTTTTTACTATAAACAACCCTAGTCCACGGAATTTGATTTTGTCGCCGACGCTGTTCTGAAATATTTCTACCAAAATTATCATATTCGTCGGTATCTTTAACTTTTCTAAAAAGATGTTCGTATGGATCTTCTTTATCTTTTTTATTTTTCTTATTACTAGATTCAGCATTATCAATTTTTCTTTTAATACTATTAAGTTCGTTCATTGTTGGAAGAAAATCAGCTTCTTCTCGAAAAGTGACAGATGTAAAATTTAAAGCCATTGTAAATTACTTACTTTTATATTCCCCTAAGGGAACTCTTTAAATTATTTATTATTAGATATCTCGAAGATCATTTAGTTTTTCCCTTAGTTTATCTAGACGACTATCTATATCATTTGCTAATTCCTGGACTTCCTTTTTTTGTTTTTCAAGCTTTTTAAATTCGTTAAATGTTACTTTCTTTGTTTCTTTCTGTTTTTTAGCTGCTATCCTTTTACGAATTTTAACTACTGCAAGCCATCTTCTTACCGCTTTAATTATACAGTTTGCAGATCCATGTATAATTATCCACCGATGTTCATCTTCAGCTTTTTTAAGAATTTTTCTGTACCTCTCGTAATACGCCATTTTCATTTATTATAATATTTATTTCTAAATAAATTTCTAATAATATTCGCAATATTTTTTAATATTTCTAGACAATTTCCTATTATCAAACTTCCTATTTGTCTTAATTTCAATATTAAGTTTCTTCTGGACTTCGCGCTTGACAGATTTCAAATTGATTTGCATTATGTTTCTTACGTATTTTTGTTGTTCCCAAAGGAACAAATTTTATATTGTTTTTGAAATAATAATTTTCTAATTGTTAATTTTTTTAAGAAGTCTATTTTTCTTTGTCTTAAGAACCTTGATACGTCTATCAATTTCTTCAATTTCCTTGTTAATTGGAGACGAAACATAATTGTATTTTGGAAATGATTTATAATTGTTAGGACCTCCCCCGTTTTTATTACTGTTAAAAGGTTCAAATGTGTTTTTATTTTTATTAAAGTTGATATTTTTTGGCTTATTATAATAACTATGCGCCATGATGTGATGATTAATTTCCATATTCTTTCTCATTGCCCGTTCGTTACAGAAGCTAACAATTCCGTTAGGAGTAGTAAAGGCGAGAGCCGCAATAATAATATTCTGAATCATAATTTACTTTTTACGCGCTTTTTTGTACTTCGAAAAGTACATCTTTAATTAAACAAATGGCTTAGTAGCTACGAATGTTCCTCCGGAAGTTTGGCGAATATAACCATTTTTAATAAGTTCGTTACATGCGGGATTAGAGTTGTTTTGCAAAATTTTAGAAATTTGCTCGTAATTATATTTACCAGGATAATTACGAATTAATTTATGAACATCTTTTTTAATATCATGGGACAACCAATTTGGAGGAGGCGGAGGAAGACTCGTTGCTGGCGGGGGAGAGACTAAAAGAGCGGCAAGATCGCGATGAATTCGCGTAAGTTTTGATCGTTCATAACAGGATTGACAAAGTTCATACCCATCATTAGGTAAATTTATCCGACATATATCGCATTTGTCAGTGATCTGTTCGTCTGTAAATGTTAACATACTTCCTTACGTGTGTTTGTGCACTCCGAAGAGTGGCCAGTTCTTAAAAGTGCACGGTTGAAGCTACCGGCGACTCATCCAAGTCGAATATTCGCGGTAGTTGCGCAGCGGTGGTCCGTTCGCGAGGTTTAGTTCACTCCAACGGCTCTACAACGAGTATTGTATTAACCTTTTGAGCTCAACGGTTCCAGAAAGGCGCGAAATAAGCAACCTTTTCCTTACGATTAACCTTAGCCGTGCTAGAGCCCCGGAGTGATCAGTTCCGAGAGGTTAATCTACCCAATGAGTTCCGAAATTATGCGGGATGAGGTTCACGCTTCGTACTCCAGTTAATACAATACTCGTTGCAGCTTTTGGTTTATAATAAAATATTTGATTACTGTTAGGAATCAATCATATTATTCAGTAACCTTACATGGTTGATTTTTTTAAGTTTTGTATTTTATCGAAATATTTTTATATTTTGTTAATATTAAATGGGATATAAAAAAAGATATAATAAATTTGGTGTTGTTTTACCCCCTGACAGTGATCCAAGATGGATAATAACACCTTACGTAATAACACAGGATTTTGCAATGAGTGCAATGCCTATGGGAACTGTTCTTCATCCATCAGGTCGCGCATATATGAATGACTACAATTTGTGGTCTCAGATAAATGCAGAGAGAGAAGCTAATTTTGCCGTTCAAAGAGAAGCAAGAAGGCAACAGGAAATAGAAAATGAAAGAATTAGAAAACAAGAAGAAAAAGTACGAATAGCTGAAGAAAAAAGAATTAAAAGAGAAAGAGAAGAAATACAAAGACAAATAGATAAATTAACAAAAGATTATGAAAGAGACATAAGGCAAGTATCTAGAACAGTCGATGCTCAATATAACCCTCAAATAACTGCTTTACAAAAACAATTAAGAAAACTTAAATAAATTAAATTAAATTAAATAAAAATTAAAACATTTTTTATTTAATAAATGGCGATGATGAATAAAAGAAATATGATGATGGCTGCTGCCGTCGTCTTTGTTTTAGTTGTATTATATATGTTTTTAGGAAAGTCTGATAACGCTACTGCTCCTTTCTTAACATCTGGTAGAAGTCATATAGTACCTTATGGCAATATGTTGATGAGTCTTGGTCGTACTCTAGTAAAGGAGGCTGGCTGGGAGAATTTTAGAGGGGGTTTTGACAAAGCCCGTAAAGAACACGGCGAAGGTGTTTACGTTGCTCACGTAACTCCTTGTTCTGGCTCTAACTGGGGAAGACCAGGTGGCGAAGTTTGTCAAAAGTATTTCAAAGGACAAGCCCCAATTCATATTTCTCAAAGAGTCTGTTCTAGAGCTGGCTTTGGAGGCACCGCGAGTTATGTATGCCTTGAAAAACCAAAGCCGCTCGCGCCATTAGCGGTCGACGGCAAATACGTGAAAGCAGCGATCGGCCAGAAACCCGCACGCGCCCTTGCGAATCCACTCGTGAAAAGAGCGATCGCGCCCGCACGCGTCCTTGCGGGTCGAGCCGTAAAACCTACAAAAGCGCAGTACGTAGCATTTAAAAAGTTCGTAGACGTGGAAAATAAAAAGGTTCATGATGCACATGTTCGCGAACTAGAAATGGCTCATAAATTACATGACAAAGAGAAGATGTATGAGCTTTCTGTTGATCATTCGAAACAATTGCTCGGCGTCGTTCGGAAACTAAAACATGAACTAGATAAAGCTCATAGTGAAATTGATGATCTTAATGACGATGTTGAAGATCTTGAGAATAAATGTAGATAAATTAAATTAAAATAAAAACATTACCGTTTACAATTTAATAAATATAAGGGAGACTAGGACGCGTGGGGATCGAACCCACGGCCACAGGATTAAAAGTCCTGCGCTCTACCTACTGAGCTAGCGTCCCTTATATTTATTTAACGTAATTTAAAACGATTTATAAGATGTGGTTCCCATTTAATAAATTTATTTTTTAATTCTTTATGAACAATCTTTAATAATTCTTTATGTAAAATTTTATAAATGTATTCTATTATATCTTCTGGTAAATTATACATTACAATTATATTTTTATTTTTTTAATTTCTCTTGATTGTAAATATTTTAAAATATTCATTTGTTTTACTTTTATATAGTTTTCTATACAACATTTACAACAACTAAAATATAAAAATTTAAATGGACTAATATCTTTTATTATCATAGTATCTTTGAACACACTTATAATTCCTTCAAAATAATTATCATCATATGGTAAAAGATATTCATCTTTTAATGTATCCATGCATATCCAACATTTAGACATAATATAAATAAATATTTTTTTTAATTACCAAAATAACCTGCAAAAAGAGCAGTTACAGGATTTTTATAATTATCTTCGTTTTCTTTCTTTTTAATTTTAGGTTTTTCAATTAAATTGTAATGTGATACAGAACAAGAATCTGAATTTGCTAGTGCCATTTTATAAATTTGATCACATTTATTTTTGTAAGCTTCACTTGATGGATGACACCATCTTCCAAGTTTCAGAAGATTTTTCATTATAATTATAAATCATTTATTTTTTTAAATTAATTTTTAAAATTTTAGGACAGGTTCTCCTACAAGAAGTTCATTTGCCATTTGACATGCTACTGCAACCATTGCTAGTCTTCCTACAAACATTTCATTTGCCTTAATAGTTTCTGAATTATTATAAGTTGCAATATTCAATGGATCAAATCCATATTCTCCTGGTACATGATCTTCCTTCATCTTAAACCATTCACTTGTATTACTTGGAAATTCATATGCCTTCATAAGTTGAGCAACTTCCGAACAACCAAAAATACCAAGAAGGAGTACTTGAACTCCAGGATCGAGGGAATTAACATAGTTTACCCCAAGAACATCTGGATTAGCGTTATCTAGAAGTGGAATTAGAAGAGAGCTTACCATTGCAACACGTCCATGTTTAAGTTCAGCTTCTTGAACAAACTTAGGTGGCATGACCGGAGGAACTACATAAGCATCAATAGAATTAAAAATAAAACTCATAATAAAAATAATAGCGTACATTTCCTTTTTATAATTTATAATATAATAATGCTTTAAATTATTTTAGTAAAAAAAATATTTATAAAATATAAATGAATTATTTAACTATAATTGCCGTTGTTTTATTTTGCCTATTTATGCTAATGTATGTTGGATCAAGTAAAGATAATTACGCAGTGAAAGCTCTTGTGAATAGTTTAACAAACGATTCTAGTAAGCGTTTTATAATTGCGTCTCCTAACGGCGAGTTATCTTTGACCAATACCCCGGTTACGAGCTTTCAAAGCAACATTGATAACAACGATCAAGCATATTTTTATATGTTAAGAGATGAATACAAAAAGGCGGACGCTGCGGACCAAACTTGGATGAATAACCGCGTAACCAAGGTGCAAGGAGATGTTACAAATGCTTACAAGGCGGCCGATGTGGCTTATTATAAGTCTAATCAAACAGATGCTCAAGGTAGAGCTAATGCAGCCCGCGCCAGTGCCAATAATAATACTGCTTTATATTATGTCAAAAAGAATACTAATTATACTGTGACAGCAGATGGCGCTGTATTAGGTAGAGGGCATCAAGATAATTGGGGCGAAAGATATGTTACATGGACTGGTTCTAAGGGAGTAAAGAAATCAAAAATCCTTATTAAGTAAATTTTTTAATTCAACGCCGAAGGTGTTTTTTACCTCTAAATTTATCTAGTGCTTTATCTAGAGCTTTACGTTCTTTTCTTTTAAATCCTTTATCAGGTACAATAAAATCTTCTAAAGAACCAGCAGAATCTTCTTCTTCTGATTCAGTAGAATCTTCTGTATCTACGTTTTCAACTTCATTTATAAGTTCCCATTCTCTACAGATGTGTCTTGCTATGTGTCTACAAGGACATTTACATTCATTTTCTGTTTTAACTGAGGCTTTACATTTATTAAATTTAGTTAATTCCAACCCTAGGGTTGGAAAACAAGTCTTATGTCTTTCACAACAATTACAATTAACTAACTCATCTGGTAACTTTTCATAATCGCCGCATTCCGCAAGTTTTTCGTCAAAATACGTTTCGACGTTTTTCCCATTTAAAAAATTTTCAAGAGTCATTTATTATTTAGAATGAAATATATTCTTAAATTAAAAAAAAATATTTAATAAATAATAAATGAACAAGATATTTATTTATGCGATTATTTTAGTATTAATTACATTAGTAATTATTTATACTAGTAGAGAAAACTCAATATATGAGCCTTATAAGGGCTGTGTTGGCGTAGATTCAGCAAATAAATGTAAGAAAAATTTCTTATCGTACTCATTTGTTGTGCCTTTTGATTATGAGGCTAAGGCAGCTTCTGTCCCTGCAAAACAGCCATTTACTGGGCATGTTTTTGGCGCCACTGCATCCGGTCAAGGGACGGCTCCGGCAGCTAAGTTTGCGAAGGGCGGTTTTTTTGGCGCCACTGCATCCGGTCAAGGGACGGCTCCGGCAGCTAAGTTTGCGAAGGGCGGTTTTTTTGGCGCCTCTGCATCCGCTGCATCCGCTGCGCCTACAGTAGGTCTCAATAAAGTTGAAATGAATCTTTGCTGTGATACTATTGAAAATTTGCATAATGCAAGACGCGAAATTAAGTTAATGGAAATAGATAATAAAGTAAACCTATTAGAACATTTATTACCCCCATATGTTAAAACAAAAATACAAACTAGTGTAAGCATAAACGCTCCAGGTCCAAAGTCTTATAATTTACAACCTCGTTTAGCAAAACTTGAGAACCATCGCGTCATGGACGGAAATGCAATTATACAAATGGGCAAAAAGATAGAGAGAATGGACTCCTTCTTAGATAAGGCGGCTGCACGAGACGCGCTCGCGCCGGAGATCCGCGACCCGAGGGCGATTGCGTCGGCTGGTAAATCGAATTCTTTTTTTAGCTTTTTAGGATTTTAATCGGACTCATCAACAATTTCACATTTCTTTCTTGCAATAGGATCTAGAAATGATTCCTCTTCAAGTTCTGAGTCTGAAGATAGTTCATAATTCCTCCAATCTAGAGCATGGCGAAAGCAGTAACAGTTTTTAGCATTTTCTGGTTTTGTAGTTGCTGTTTTAGTACATGCATTTCCATTTTTATCAATACCAGAACATTTTTCAGTAATCTTTTCTTTTACGGCTTTTTTAGTTGGTTCTTTCTTTTCAGTAACAGTAGATTTCTTAGTTTTAATAAACTCATCAATGTCTTTTTTAGTAATTTTTTCTTTATTGAAATCGTCTAGAGTTACACCATTTTCTTCTGCATACTCAACAGCAATCTTAGTAGCAAATTTTTTATTAGTAATTACTTTCGTAGGCGTCGATTGTTTAAATTCTGTATTAGATTGATTTAGAAGTTTATGAGCTAGTTCAATAAAAGAGTCGTTAAAAATAGAAAGAAGTTCTGCAATCGCTTCATCTGGAAGATCGTGTTTTGATTGAAAATTCTTAAATTTAGTATCGAGGCTCATAATTCTATAATCAATATATTTTTCAAATTTTTAAATTAAATATTTTTTCGTAAAATTTTTTTATTAAAAACTTTAATTAATAATATATGAACGAACTTATTAATAAAAGAGTGTTAACAAATCAGCAGCATCAAAATATGGATGATTTTTCTTTTTTAAAAGATAAACCTTTATTTTATAGTGCTGCAAAAAGAAACTCACAAAATGGGGAGGATGGTATTTTATATTATATTTTTCGATGTATAGGAGTTACTAATAGAAAATGTATTGAAATTTGTGCTGGAAATGGGGTGGAATGTAATACTTCAAATTTAATTTTAAATCATAAATTTAATGGTTTACTTTTTGATGGAAATGATAGAAATGTAGCAATAGGTAAAAATTTTTTTAAAAATAAAAAAGATCACAATCCAAATAATTTTGGAAATGTATTATTTTTAAAAGAATGGATCACAATAGGTAATATTTGTAATTTAATTTCAAAACATAATTATAGTGGAGATATTGATTTACTATCGTTAGATATGGATGGTGTAGATTATTGGATATTACAAAAATTATTAGATACCAATACAATAAATCCTAGAGTAATCGTATTAGAATATCAAGATATTATTGGGTATAAGTTATCAATAACAGTACCTTATGCCGATAATTTTAAAGGATGGACTGATAACTGGCACGGCCCTAATTACTGCGGTGCATCTTTAAAGGCATTTATAAATTTGCTTAAAAATTACAGATTTGTTGGCTGCAACGAATGTGGCTTTAATGCATTTTTTGTGAGAAATGATGAAATTTCTGATTTTTTACCAGAAGAAAAGGATTTTGAAAAAAATGTATTTCATTTTGAAAAATGTAAATTTGGTGTGGTTCATAGATGGGCTCGAGTAAAAGATAGGGAATGGATATCAGTTTAATTTTTATAGATTATCAAACATTTTTATAAGTGTTAATGCTGAATGTCTATCTCCTGGTTTTTCAGATGTCATATTTTTAATTAACTCTTTAATTTTAGAAGGACAGTAGTACCAATGAAACTTATCTAATGGTAAATAAACTTTATTTTCAAACATCTCATAAAATACTATTCCACAAGCGTATATATCTACAGCATTTGTATACATACTATTATTTATAACTTCTGGTGCCATATATCTTTCTGTACCAACTTCTGTAGTTAATTCAGTATCAATATCATTTAATTTAGTTAGATTATCGTATGACATATTAACATAAAATTTAGATAATCCAAAGTCTGCTATTTTAGGAACCTTTGAATTAGTAAGTAGGATATTTGATGTTTTAATGTCACGATGAATTAATGAAAACGGTTTTCGATTATGAATGTAAGCAAGACCGCGAAGTATATCTTTTGCTATTTCTATTTTTTCTTTTTTATACAACTTTGGTATAAGCTGTTTAAGATCTCCTCTTGGGATGTATTCCATGACTAGAATAAAAGGATTATCAATGTATCCTAAAAACTGTACTACATTAGGATGATGCATTTTTGTGAGTATATC
>Ga0181393_1000884_pt1 | contig 11086 bp, 19 predicted proteins | sample 16SPOviralmetaG_FD_130122 | JGI IMG/M metagenome (GOLD analysis project Ga0181393, IMG submission 130122) | Marine viral communities from the oligotrophic San Pedro Time Series (SPOT) site, San Pedro Channel, CA, USA - 16 SPOT_SRF_2010-10-21 | ecosystem: Environmental > Aquatic > Marine > Strait...
ATGGCAACATGGTTGGCCTATTAATTGAATCTATCAAAGAACTAAAAGCTGAAATCGAAACCCTCAAGAAGGAGAGAAACTAATGACACTTCAAACAAGTGGAGCAATTTCTTTAAGTCAAATCGCAGCAGAGTTTGGAGGTAGCACTCCTCACTCTCTGAGTGAATACTATGGTGCTGCTAGTGGAATACCTTCTAGTGGAGCAATCGATTTTGCTGATTTTTATGGCAAAAGCGCCACAATACCTGCTGATGAAAGTCTGTATACCACTCCTGGTACTTTTACATGGACTTGCCCAGCAGGTGTAACCAAAGTCCACGTACTGTGTATTGGTGGAGGACGTAATCAGTCCGTCAACAACAGAGGCGGTGGAGGTGGTGGACTTGGTTGGAAAAATAATATAAGCGTTACGCCTGGCACTGGCTATACAGTTGTAGTTGGTAATTCCGCTGGAACCTCATATTTCAATAGTACTTCAACTGTCAGAGGTGGAGGAGGAGGAAATCCTGCTGGAGGTACTTGGACAGGAAACAATGGAGGTAACGGAGGTGCTGGTGGACAAGGCTCTTGGCCTGGTGGAGGTGGTGCTGGAGGATATAGGGGAAATGGAGGTAATGGCGCTAACGGCAATAACAGCTCAGACGGCTTGGGATATGCAGCAGGAAATGGAGGAGGTGGAGGAGGCGGCGGCTGGTGGGCTGGCGGTGGTGGCGGTACCGGAATTTATGGTGAAGGTAATAGCGGCGCTGGTGGAAATGGCTCATCAAGTAACTCAAACAATGGAGGACAAGGCGGATCTGGTGGTCAAAAAGGTACGGCTTATAGTTCAAGTAGAAATATTAGTGGGCAATCAACTACTGGTGGCGGTACTTACGGTGGTGGTGCTGGAAGATCTCAGCAAAAAGTTGGTGCTTCAGGAGCCGTTCGGATTCTTTGGGGAGGCAATACTACGGCATGGCCTTCCACTAATGTCGGTTCAAACCGCAGCTAGATAGAACTTATAGATCTACTAGCTTCACTGTCTCCTGGATAAGGCAAACCTAATACATCAAATGCTCTTTTTGAATAAGCGCGTCGATCTGCATAACCGTTTGGCAAATATTTACCATTCACAGTTGCTCCAACTGCATCGATGGGTGGAAGTGTTTTACAGAAGCTAATCATACTATTGCGTTTCCACCAATACCCACTAATTGACCAAGGATATTTATTTGAGGTATATTTCTTGCCTTCATAAATTACTTTTGGATCTCCGATGTCACGACTAAATTCAGTGTGCCAATAACGACCAGTTACTTGGATAAAGCCAGTACCAGCATACTTAATACCATCACCTGGATTAACATTACCCAAGTCATGCCTGTACTCATAATTTGAGCCATCATGCCATTCGATTGGATAACGTAACCCTGCAGATTCGTGGCCAACTTGACCTAAAAAATAAGCTTGATTAGTTGAATCTAGTTTGTATTTACGGCAACACTCTGCATAATCATCCATTAAGTCATCTGACAATGTACTTACAGCACATTTCATAATGCTCGCCATATCCTCTTTAGAAATGGGCCACCTCTGCTTAATGTCGTTAGTTTGCTTTCTATAGGTTCTAATCCAATCTGCGTATTCAGAAAGTACCTCTTTTGGTAAACTCTCAAAGAGTTGTTCTACAGCTTTTATTTGATGCTCTTCGCCTTTGTAGTATTTAAAAACGTTCTTAAAGTCGAATAAAGATAGCTTGCTCATAGTATTGCTAATTTTCATTCATTCTATCTACAATGGTATTACAATCTAAATATCACTATGACCGCAGAAGACAGAAAAGAATTCTGGCGTATTGTTGAAAGCGGAGATAATCCTCTTCTATCTGTTATGTCAGGTTTAGTTGAAAAATGGGGGATGCCTGCATTAGTCATGGCATTGGGTGATATTGCAAATGTATTGTCAGAAGATGCTGTTGATGCAGACAACATCACTGCTAATCAACGTGGATTAATCTTAAGTTGCTGCGCACAAGTTTCAAACTTAAGTGATTTAATGCATGCTGAATTAGAATATTTACAGGAACTCGGGGAAGGAGCTACTTCTAATGATTGACGACCATGAACTAGAAAATTGGCGTAAAGTGAAAGATGCTTTAGAAGCAGCAGACAAGACTGATTCTTTTTTCTATAAACGTGCATGCGCAATATTGGAAGGAAAACCAGATCCATTAAAATAGTAATGTTGCTGGTTAATATTAATGGCTAAAAAACGAATGGCTGGCGATAAGCTTCGTGCTTCACTTAAGCCAAACAAACCTAGAAAAACACCTAACCATCCGACTAAGTCACATGTTGTTTTAGCTCGTGATAAAAACGGTAAGGAAAAACTTATCCGCTTTGGTCAGCAAGGTGTCAAAGGTGCTGGTAAAAATCCTACTAGTGCAAAAGATAAAGCCAGGAAAAAGTCTTATTACGCTAGACATAATGCTCAAGATAAAAAGCCCAGCATACTCTCAGCACGTTATTGGTCTCATAAGGTGAAGTGGTAATGTCTAAAGAAACAAGAAAAAAGGCTAAGAAGAAAGCTGAATCTCGTGTCAATGAAGCGGGAAACTACACAAAGCCTGAATTGCGTAAAAGCATCTTTAATCGAATCAAAGCTGGCAGTAAAGGTGGTAAGCCTGGTCAATGGTCTGCGCGTAAAGCACAGATGATGGCTAAGGAATACAAAGCAAAAGGTGGAGGCTATAAAAACTAATAAATTAATTTATAGTTGCTAGGATAATATTACTGAGACTGTATAAACACAATGACATCTGAAATTACGCAATATGAAGTAGGTGATATTCATCCTGCAGCAATATCAGTAGAAGTTGTTTATACAAATGATGAGGGATTTATCTACAAAAGATTGGTTAATATTCCTAGAAATCCTGATGATTCTGTTAATCAAGAGTATTTTGATGAAATTCTAGAGGGCCAGCTTAGGGGAGTAAATAACAAAGTAAAGATTAGAGTTGCAGTTTTTGTAGACCCTAATGCTGTTGAAGAAGGAGAAGAAGATATGACGAATTAGATCAAATAATGATACGCAGGTTATTTTACATCGGTTTTCAAAATGGCTAAAGCTGAATCACAGAAATCACTAGATAGCTGGACTAAAGAAGACTGGGGAACCAAGTCTGGTAAGAACAGTACTCAAGGTAAAAACGCTAGCGGTGAACGATATTTACCGAAAGAAGCTAGAGAGTCTTTAACAGACGAAGAATACAACCGATCTACCGCTAAGAAAAGAGCTGCTGCTCGGAAAGGAAAGCAATTCAGTAAGCAGCCTGAAGACGTTGCAAAGAAAACGGCTAGATATAGATCTTAGTATTTTTTGTAAAATGTAAGAACAAACAGAAGTAGGTATCAAGTGTCAAATAATTACTATGAGATCATTAGTGCTCTTCAGGAGTTTGCCATAACAAATAGTATTGCAATATCTTCTCAGCCAAACAATTTTAAAGGCATTGTTAATGCTATTAATGCAATGTCGGAAGGTGTTCAAACGACACTCACAACTAAAGCTGATTTAGTAGAAGGAAAACTTAGTGTTTCTCAAGTACCTGATATATCTATTACTGATTATAAAGGAGCTGTAGCTGATGAAGCTGCAATGCTTGCTATTACTGGCGAAAAAGGCGACTGGGTAGTTCGTAATGACGATAATAAAGTTTATATTATTACTGGAAGCGATCCTTCTTCTGCTAGTGATTGGGTAGCTTTAAGTTATCCAGGAAATTCAGTTACCTCGGTAGCTGGTAAAACAGGCGCTGTGACCCTATCGCATGATGACATTGGGAGTGGTGCTATTACTGCTAGTACGGGTTCATTTTCTGGTAGTGCAACTTTCAGTAGTCGCGTTGATGCAAACAAATTCAGATCACTTAGTAGCGGTTCAGCGAGTGCTCCAACAATTTGCCCTGGATATGATAATGACACTGGTCTTTATCATCCGGCAACCAATACTATTGGTATCACAACTGCCGGTAGTGAAAAAGTACGCATCGAATCAGGCGGCAACGTCGGCATCGGCACGAGTAGTCCGAATGCCAAACTTACAGTTATGGGGTTAATACACCAAGGAGCTGGTGCTTTTGGCGCTAATGTAAGTTATGGCGGTCGCTCTATACAAGCAAATATAGACATTAACTCTACGTCGTTGCGGGGTGGGGTTTTAGTTCGCAACGCAAATGATTTTCGTAGCCTGACAGATAGTGCTTCATTTATGCACTATGACGCATATACCAATTCGGCAACATCATATGCGTTTAGAGCTTCAAAAGCCTTTTCTGGGACTACTCTTGTTGATACATTCTGGGTAAAAAGTTCTGGCGAAGGTTATTTTAAAGATAAAGTCGGCATCGGTACGACTAGTCCTACTCAGAAGTTAGATGTTAACGGCACAATTGAAGCAAATGATTTGACTATCAATGGTTCTAGTTTTCGCAATATCCCTAAAAATAGCAAAACAGCCGCTTACACTTTATTAGTTTCTGATCTTGGTAAAGTTGTTTGCATCACAACAGGCGGTGTTACAATACCTGCAGGAGTGTTTTCTTCTGGTGACGCTGTAACTATTTACAATGACAGTGGTTCAGACCAAACAATAACGCCAGGATTTAATGACTCTACCAACTCAAACGTTACTTTGCGAACTGCTGGCACCTCAACTGACGGAAACAAGACACTAGCTGGATACGGGCTTTGCACGGTTTTGTGCGTTGCGTCTAATGTATTTGTTGTCGGTGGAGCGGGGCTAAGCTGATGTCAATTCAACAACTTTTGTTCGTTAATAGTTCAGCAGCTGACACAGGGTTTGATGGCTTAAACTTTAGTGCTGCTGGTGATTCATTCACTCTTGCAGATGTTGATGGCGGCGGCGCTCGTTTTGCTTTTTGTTTAGGTCGTGAATCAGATTATAGTTATACATCGCCAAATGTTATATGGGCTACTGTTAGTCTATCTTATTTTGCAAAATTTGAATTGCAAAGCGGTACTTTTACGAAAGTTGGTAGCAACATTAATGCTGGCATGAACTTATTTGATATGACTGACACTGGCACACATATAATCCTTATCAGCTGGATAGGAGAAGTAAATCGCTACAACAAAAGCACTGGTAGTCTAGAAACTGAAGTAGACACAGGTACTGAAAACAGAAGAGGAGTAGCTTGGAAAAGTCCTTTCTTTTATACTGGATTTTTCAATCCAAGCGATTCGCGAGATGCTATTGAAGTCTTTTCCGATCAATCAAGTAGCACCACATATCAGAACATAGTTAATGCAGTAGCCAGAGCTTACAAAGGCTTAGTGTACGACCCTGAAGATGATTTATTTTATCAGTGCTTTGACTATGGTGGTGGTACTATATTTTCAACAACAAACTCAAGCAGCAATACTAATAGTGTAAGCTTTACTAATGAAGGCACATTGCCATCGTGGACTGATAGAGGAAGCTTTTTTAGTTTTGACATTTTAAAAAATAGCAATGGTAAGTTTATTATTGGCAAGCTATCTAACAGTGGGCAGATCTGGTGTTTGTATGAAATTACGTAGAAAATAAAGTTATTATTTTTATTCAATCCATGTTAGAAGCTATTGCCGGGGAAACTGAACCGCCCTGTTAAAACATTTTAAAAGCAAGGTAAATAAGACATAAACCTGCTAATATCGGCAAGCCACCGTCACGGTGTTCTTACCACTACACAACACCCGCAGGTGTTATCTCTCAAGGTAGACCCCACGCGGTTCTGTTGTCAACGGTAGGATCACATTGGCGATACTTATATAAACCATGTTCACTGTTCAGGATTTAATGGAGGAGGTTGCTGGTTACCAGCCAACTGCTCCAGCGACACGCAAAGGATGGACGTATGCCATCCGAGGTTTTGAGCAAAAAGAGGTCGCTGAAATTGACAAGCAATTTGTCAATAGAAGACGAAGTCAGCTGAACAATCAGGGTTACAACTCGGGTTACGTACGAACACTGCTTGGTTACTGCGGAACCATCTGGCAAATTGCACATGAGCAGATGGAAATTGTGGATAAAAATCCATGGCGTGGGTCATTGAAAGGTTTAAAAAGAAGCAAGAAGAAATATCCGTTTCTTCCCTATTCCCATTACGAAGCCTGCGGCTTAACAGAAGATCCAATCTTCATGGCACTCTGGTATCACGGGTTCAGAATCTCAGAAATAACACTCGTAAAACCAGAAGATATTATCTTGAAACACCCTCATCCACACTTCTTAGTTACTGATAATTTAATTAGAGGAATTAAGAATGATCCAAGCAGACGAGAGGTTCCTATCCATAAAGACTATTTTAAATTTATCGATAAATTCCCTTTCAGCGAGAACCCAAGAGCCGGAACCAACGCAAGTCGTTTTATAAAAAGACGCTGTGGTCATTCAGCCCACGGCATTCGTCATCACATTGCTACACGTATGCGTAAAGCTCGAATTGAATACAGTATTGCTGCTTCAATCTTGGGGCACTCTGCAGACGGAATGACAGCAGACTATGGAGACATATTGCTAGAAGACATGCATGATCAATTACAGCTATTAAGCTAATTTAAATTAAATACAGATAGACCCTGGCTTATAGCTGGGGTTTTGTTTTGGATATAATTAAAGAAAAGTATTATAGAACCCATGACTGTAAGATATGCAGACGGAACAACGAGTTTAGTACCAGATCATAAAAAATCAGGAATTAAAGAGCAAGTAGCAACAGGCCATGAAGAGCCTGCTATTGGAATCCCAAAGCCTGAATCTCCAAAAGATAAACCAAAGCCAAACAGTAACAGCGGCATTAACAATAACAACACGAATACTGTGACTGGCGGCAATACCGAAATTAATATTGGAAACGTAGGCACAGATAATCGTAGTGAAGCAAAAGAAAAAGCGCAGGAATATTTAAAAGAAAAAGAAAAGGAAGACGAGCAGATTGCCGATTCAAATGAGCCTACTGTGACTGATAATGAAGGACCTCCTAATCCTAATTATGAGCCTCCCACACCAGGAAAACCTGGGCCAGGAAATACGAAAGAGTCAGCTGTTAAGCCTGGATATGGAGAAAGAATTGGTCAGGACGGTGTGTTTACTGCGGACTTGAAAGATAGTGATGGAGACGGAGTAGACGATAGATATCAAGCAGGGCCTGGACAGGAAAGGATTTACAACACACTTTCTAAAAACAAACTGGGCAGAACACCTGATAAAGAAAACAACAACCCATTCACAAATTACAGGGATGTATTTGATAGTGGCAAACGACCAGCAAAAGGGAAGAATCAATCAAAAGGATATAACTTCAACAAAGGTGGATACGACTACCGCTGACCACAAAGCTACGCTCACCGCATCAGGATCTATATACTGTTTATTTAAATAGTAGTAGTAGATAGCGGAGGGCTCAAATAGCAGGGCTGCATATATAAATAGCGCGTAGTTGATGTAGTTAAGTAGTTAGAATAAAGGTGTTATTTATTAGTAAAACAATGGCTATTCTTGAAAGTGCTATTTTCTGGATTATCATTGCAGCTGCATCTGAAATTATTGCGTTGACTCCACTTAAGTCAAACTCTGTTGTACAACTAGTACTCTCAGCAGTAAATGCCCTAAAGACAACAAAAAAGGGCTGATTTACACGCCAAAGGATACAACATGGTTATATCGATTTGATACATTGACTCCAGAGGAGCGACTAAAGCGTTGGGCACAAAAAAATAAGTTCAACGCTACATTGCCTCGCAAACTAGATAATGCAGTAGAGGAATACCTGGAATCAGTGCCGGAATCTGACCCCGAACTTGATTGGGAATTTAAAGAAGTAGGAGAGTTTGGATCTGGAAACTGGACGATATCGTATAGCCATAAATCAGTAAAAAAGGATCCAAAAAAAGATACAATAAACAAAGAAGAGCTGTAAGAAAGCAATGATTGAATCGTTGATTAGCGCAGCTATTGCTGTTGTAACAGGTGGTTTTGTGCTGTCTGGGAGGATTCATTCAAGCATTTCAGAATTAGACAAGCGCATTGACGAAGTAGAGCTAGTCATGGCTACAAAATATGTGTCTAAAAATGACTTTGAGAAAGTGCTTCAACGGATGGAGACGCACATGATTCGAATAGAAGATAAGCTGGACGCATTGTCAGAAAAACGCAGAGGATAAATACATAAAGAAGAACGTATATCCGTTAGATTGTAAAGAAGTTGCTAACAACAACTCTTATGGGAATTGCTGAAGACTGGGCTGACTTAGTGTTCAACCTAGACTGCCTGTCAAAAGGCGCTGCTAAGCGTAAGTTCCGCAAGTCAATTAAATACGGCTGGGGCGGCTTATGCGCATATTGTCGTTCTAATCGAGCTACCACGTTAGATCACTTAAAACCAAGATCTAAAGGGGGATCCAATTTAAGAAGTAATCTTATACCGTGTTGCGGTAGATGCAATCACGACAAAGCATCACAACACTGGCTAACATGGTTCAAAGAGCAAGTGTTCTACAATGAAACTGCAAAAGAACTTATTGAAGAATGGGTCTCAAATAAACGATTTATTGAGGAAGAATTAGATGAATGCACAATTAACCGTCGAACAACGGTTTGCTCTAACAAGAGCGAGATACGAAGTCACAAGAATGAGCCGTCCAGCATTAGAAAAAACAGCCTTACGACTGCTTAAATCTAGGATGGAGCAAAAGAATGGTGTTCAAGAAACGTTGATGGCAAACGGAATACTGTTCAAGATTGATGAGCAGCAAGCAGGCTTGCCTGAAATTATTTCAGAAGAAACGTTTGTTGAGTTGCTAGAGCTAAACGTCGAAGATGACACTATGCCGACAGACATTATGGATGAAGGATGGGAAGACGACGATCTTGATGAAGATGGCCTCACCTTTGTTTAATAAGAGTTAGACTGCGAAAAGAAATATATTTAAGCAATGGAATATGTAATTGGCCCAGTATTGGCACTGCTCTTGGCAGCAAAGCTTTCAACATATCAGAAAGCCAAATGTGGGACTAGAACGGATGAGTTGGAGAAACGTCTGGATGCTATAGAAAGAGTGCAGAAGGAAACAAACCAAGAACTACCGAAAAAATTGATTGCTGCAATGATGCCAATTACATCAGCAGTAAAAACACTAAATGAAGAAGTAGGTATTGGTAAAGGATATAATTGAGTTGTGATTGAATAATTGTTGTGGCAGCTCCCTCATTACGTACACAGCCAATTGATAGACGCAGGCTACGGAAAGAAGAACGTAGAACTTATCAGCCTGGAGCTCGTATAGGAGCAATTAATAGAGTCAAAGCTTACAAAGAATACAATAACTATATTGCTAAACAAGAGCCATTCAGAACAGAACGGACCCCAGGCACAGGTGGTTTTACTTCAAATCTGCAAGCAGAAAGATTGTGGCAAAGAGGCATGGAAAATGCCAGAGCCGAAGACTTGAGACAAGAGAATATCTTGCCGTACTAAGCGACGTTTTTAATCTTCTGAAGTCGGCTGAAACCTTGCCTGGCTAGATCCATTGCATCTTTAACGTCACCGCCTTCGAGCATATCCATGACAGTGGCGCGTAAGATACCGCCAAGCTCAGGAATACCAGCGGCTTCAAAACCCTCAGCAGTTACATGAGTGAGGTAGGCAGCCTTTTCAGAATCATTATCCATACGACCAGCAATGCCAAAATCTAATTGCATAGGTCTGCCGGTCATCTTGTTATAGCGGATGTTGCCGCCATGCCTGTCTTCTAAGCGAATACCTTTGAGTGCTAGTTGGCCAAGCTGCTGATTGACACGCACAGCATCCATGCCTGTAGGGAATGAATGCGCTCGTGGACTATGCGGCTCAAAGTTATTTCTAATGTCTTGCATCTCAATACGATCACCGATGCCACCACGGAAAGTTTCCACACCAGCTACACGAGGAGCAAACCCCATCTCAGAAGCAATAGCTTGAAGATCGGCTTCTGTTTTCATATCGTTTGAATAATAAGTGCTCTGCTTCATTACATTGCCTGGTGTATCAGATTCATACACAACAGCATAGCCTCCAGATCCAACAGGTGAAGATCTACTAGAAGCTAAACGTTGCTCACGAAGTTGATCATTAAGAGCATCAAATAAATCTCCAGCCTTTCTTATCATTGCTCATAATATTATTTATACATATCTATTCTAAGAAAACATAAAAAAAGACCCTGCATTTGCAGGGCCTATATATTATTTAGATCAAAAACGATAGGTCACGCCAAGCTTGGTGCCGAGGTTAAGTTCATCAGAATCAAATGACTGATCAGCGGTAATGAAAGCAACTTCACCGTAGATATCAAGGTTCTCAGAAACATCAGCAACGATGCCAAGTTTGCCAGAGTATTCTGTTTCAAGCTCTTCTCCGTCAACGCTTACGAAAGCGGGACCACCTTGAAGATAGATACCGTTATCGAACTCATATCCAACTTGAACTTCAGTAACAGCAGCCGAGTATTCTCCACCAGTCCAAGCAGCGTTGTTCTCAATGTTGGCATAGGGGCCAGCAGAAACAACAGAACCGTGTGCAGCACCAAGAAGCAGGCCAGCAGTAATAATAGATTTCATAAGTAATTACCAATATGTATAGCGACTAAGTAATATCGCTCATTAAATTATAAACAACAAAAATTAACTTTCAGGGCAAGGATATACAGAACAAGTATTGTCCGTACCGAAAGCTTTTTTGAATAGTAAATAACTCTCGTCAAAAGTTAGGTCTTTAACGAGAGTTCCGTCTTTGTATTTGCAGATGTATTTAGTTGTTAGCGATAGCAATACTCCACTCCTCTGTAGGTATAGCACTTACCAGCTTTATCTTCCGACATCCAAGAAAGGCTAGATGCCATCTCTTGTTCTTGATGATGAGAAAGCTCGATGTTAGAACGCATTGCTTTTTTCTGGGCGCGAACAAGACCCATCAGTTGTACTGTAGACATTGGAAACCTCCATAAGTTAGTTCCCCGTTCCTTCGGTCTCTGACCTACTTGCGTCCCAACTATGTGTTGAGATG
>Ga0181393_1000891_pt1 | contig 11019 bp, 16 predicted proteins | sample 16SPOviralmetaG_FD_130122 | JGI IMG/M metagenome (GOLD analysis project Ga0181393, IMG submission 130122) | Marine viral communities from the oligotrophic San Pedro Time Series (SPOT) site, San Pedro Channel, CA, USA - 16 SPOT_SRF_2010-10-21 | ecosystem: Environmental > Aquatic > Marine > Strait...
CGGGCAGGACACCACTTAGGCCATACATGCCACTCACATTCTTCATAGCGTTGTCGTGTGAACGGTCTTTGACAGAAATGTCTTGCTTACCAAGGTGTGAACCTGCTACCGATGATTCGTACGTCCTCGCCATCATTCTTCGGCGTAGTCCCGGAGGTAGTTGACGAGAGTCCGACTCTCCTACTCCGTGATGAAAACCTACTCCGTTTTTACAAGACGGACAACTTGGGTTTGCACAGTTGCAATGACCCATGCCAGCGCCGTGGAAGCCACTCAGGGAACCGCCAGCGTGTTGTTGCATACTTTCCCTCACAATAGGGGGGTGAGAAGAGGAAGTCGTAGTTGAAGTGGAAGTGGTGGCCCCAAGTTGTGAGATACGGTCTGCTTGAGATGCGTGCATCTTGGAAGCCTTTCTCAACTCTCCTTCGATTTTGTCAATCTTGGTTTTTTGTTTTGAAGTGATGTGACCTACTCCTGAAAAGGGTCCTTTCCCGCGAGGTAGTGTGAATGAAGAAGCCAAATCAATGGCGGTGAATCCGAGGAAACCAATGTACATGATTGACAGAAGCGGATGTTCATTCGAGAACCTTTTTATTTCATTCTTCAAGCCCATCTTACTCTCTCCTAATGTATTTGACACCCATGTAGACGACACCCAAAGCGATTGTCGCTACGACAAGCGGTGGAAGGATTTTCTCCAACCGCAGAAACCCGCCGAGTTGAGCAGGGCGTCCTGACAAGTTGTTTCTCGCATCGAGGGAGAATCTCTTGCCGTCTGCACCACTCATTGCCATGTTCAGCCCTCCAATGCGAAAGCGCCCATGTTGGCGACGGAGTATCCTGCAAACAGCAAGGCTTGAGCCTTTCTTCCTGCTTGTAGATGTATAGCGGACGTTGCAACGAACGCAACGGTGACACCGAGTGTCAACTTCTGTGACCAACTCAGGTTCATGAGAACCCTCCTTGTTGATTGACGAATAGTGCGCCGGCTACAAGGCCCCCGAGTCCAATGCCTGCGGCGAGACCTGTACTCATGCTACCCCTTGGGGACAGAAGTGCACGGAATCGCGCATTCTTGGAAGGGTCTGTACCTACGAACATCCCCGATGCAACTGCACCGACAACACCTGTGACGACTACAAGAGCGATTGCGCTCCCTGCGTTGATTGTGGGGGCCTGTACGGCACCGAAGTGGCTACCGTACCCGTAGTTGGGATTGGCGGCCATACGACGGTTCATCGACGAACCCTCCCGAGACCTGAAATGCCTTGGAAGACGGAGCCTTCGCCGACAATGTCTACGAGTTGTTGGTTCGCTTGTGAATATGAGGGACGGGTATCGGGTTTTGGACCCTTACCTTTAGCGTCAAGGAAGCCCCCTTCACTTCCTGCGTTTGGGCTTGGCTTAGTCACGGCCATATGACGGGTATCGCGGTAGAATCCGGATTCTCCATACATTGGTCCGGTCTTTGCGCTGTTGAGGTGAGATGTATCTCTGTACATGTCTCCACGAGGAGGGAATTGTGGTCCTTCATCAAAATTACCACTTTGCTTGGTCAAATTACCAAACAAAGAGATACCGGAAGTACCCGTTCCGTCTTCTAATTCCATTGCAAGCGGGACACTACCGAGACGGGGGTCGCCATACTTTCCGGTACGGACACCTGCTTGTACGGCCTTTGCTGGCCAATCGAATAGAATTGGTAGGACGATGAGGCCGATGATGGGGTATCTGTGAGCAAAGTTCAGAATACCGTTGCCATAGTCCTTTCCTGTTTTGTTGTAGATTAGATTCATGTTCAGCCCTCCTTACTGTACACCTTGCGACGACGAACGTCGATTTTCTTGACGAGAATCTGTGGGTTGGCGTCTGCTTGCGACGTAACCGTACCCCATCGAGCGAAATCTGTTGTCGTGGTGATTCCACTTGTCAGAGAAGCGTTAGTCGCGGGAATCTCGTTTGCGAAATCTGAAGAAGTACCTGCAAGGCCGGGTTCAATCTTCAAGTGATATTCCGGTGCCTTGTAATCGTTGGTGCTTTTTGCGTTAAGAGTAGTCGCAGTCGTGAGTCCGAGTACTGAAGCACCATTTGATGCGATGAGTTCATTTGTACCTTCATTATCAAACGTGAGGCTGACAGCACTACAAACACCAAGCATTGCTACTTGCCCACCTACACGGTAGAAGATGCGCTTACCGACCGGGTAATTGGGTGATGCGGTGTCGAATGTCACGTTAGGGGTAGCAAAGGAAGCCCCAAATCCAAGGTGAGAAGTGTATGCTGCGTCGTCCAATTTTGGACCTGCTGCCCCCGTTGCACCATTGGACCCATTGAGGACACCGGATTCACCAACTTGTGCTACAATGTCGATTACCATGTTCGAAGGGCTTGCAAGTGTTCCGGGGAACCTTTCTGCTTCGTCTCTAATCTTCAACCTGTATGAAGCGTCGCGGGAAGAAGTACCTACTTTCTCTTTAGGGATACCCTCAGAGGAAGGGTCAGAATTGAAGATTGGTCTACCCGCAATTCCGACATAGGGGTGGTCTGCTCCGAGAATCATTCCTGATTGAATCTGACCATTGATTGCACCAACGTTGTAGACTTTACCTGAATAGTAGGCGGGAGAGCCAACAGGGGTGGTCATCGCTTGTGCAATCTCGGGGAGAGACACAGCAGAAAGAGAGGACTGCTCGAACGTAGCACCGGCCATGTGAGCAGGTACAGCAGGCGTGGGTAGGGTTGCTGAATTACGGAAGGACAGGTCCAATCCATACACGTTCGTATTTCGTGGGATGTTATTGTACAGAATGATGCGAAGACGTTCCGTGTATTGCACAGCAGTCTGTGGTTCAAACACCATTGCATACCCTACCGTTGGCGTTTGGCCATCAACCGGGCGGAACCGACGCTGAGACATTTGTGTCAGGTTGCCGTTGTACAGAAGTTCTGCAACTGTCATACCATTTGGTTCAGCGTTGCGGAAGTCATCAATCTGAACGAAAACCTGCAAGTACGGGTTGTCGGCGACAATGACGATGCTTTGCAGTTCACCTGCTTCACCAATGTCAAGCACTTGAAAGTTAGTGCCCGTGTCGAGTACAATGTTGCTGAACTCGGTGACAACTAAGCGTTCATCGGGACGGAACATGCTTTCTCGTGAACGAGTATCACGAGCAGCGCCTGCAAACACCGTGGGGATTCCAAGTGAACCGCTACCGGGAACAGCGATGGGAAAACCATCAGGGGTGAAGTTTCCGGATTCCCTGTTCGATTGCATTTTTCATCCCTTACCCTACTGTTCTTGGTCTATTCCTCAACGTGGGAAGTAGTCCGCGAGCAGGGTACCGGGAGTTGGAATGCCGGCCGGGTTGACAATCTTGAATGTCAGACGTCCGCCGCTGCGGTCACGAATCTGTTTGAGTTGGTCCATGCCAAGTTCGACAATGCGGTATTTCCATCCTTGAAGATGTAGACGAGCGTCAACAATCAATTCTTCGGTGTCGTTCACCATCTTGAAAGAAGGTAGGTTGTTCTCGCCGGATTCAATCCACAACGAGTACGTCCAATCAGGGTCTTCAATAGGCGAGATGTGTCCGTCAATGAATCCGGACAATCCTTCGATACTTCCGGAGTTCTTGACTAAACCGCTTGAGCCTTCAGGAGCCTCGTCCAAAACCCACTTTGGTACACCCGCTGGGTGGCGTAGGTAGACCTTGGGTGAGATAGAACCGATAGGTGAAGTTGGTCCAATAACACCGGATTGGTCAACGTTGGCGTGAGCCGGAACAGTTGTCAATCCGTCGAAGGTGTCAACGCGAAGTGCGGTTGTACCAACGTCAGTAGTCAAAAGAGATGGCTTACCGAATCCGATTGGGATTCCGCCATCACTTGGTAGTGTTCCGTTCTTTGATAGCCATTCTCCGTCAACGTCAGCGTACTTGGGCTGAGTTGGTAGAGACGGACACAAGTGGTACAGGTGTCCACGGTATGGTTCAAGGTCTTTGAACTCAATGTATCCGCTGTCAAACGAAGGCTTGAGCATGTTTGCTCGAATGTTCGAGTGAGTGGCGTCATTCGTTGTACCGAGGAGCGCTTGCATCGAGAAGTTTCCGTATTGGTGCAGAAGAGCACCGTCGTTTGCTGCTGTGATTTGCGAACTTGCGATGGTGTACGTGAAGTTGTCGTTGAAGAAGAGGTCAACCGTTAGACCCTCAACTGCTTCCACAAGGTGGAAACGGTCTCGAATCTTGAGGATGTACCCCGGCTTGAGAACAATGTTCTCCCAATCATTCCCGGCGTAGCCGGCTCCGTATTCTCGCCCGAAGGCGCTTCCTGCTCTGTTTGCACTTTGGTTTGCGTTTGCCATAATATTTCACCTGTTTTCTGTTTCTTTTGGTGTAGGACCGTCGGCCCTGTCCTATCCGAATACGATTGCGGCTTTAACCGTGTCGTGTTCGGACAACCCTTTGAGGGCAGACAAGGCTCACGCTCGCGCGCTCATTACCTCGTCTGCCCCGGAAGGGGCGGTCAGTTGACTGACGCGTCGACTATGCTCAGATGTTGTAGCAAAGCGCTGTGATGCTGACGACACCAATGGAGTTGGCTCCAATGGTCAAGTCGCTCAGTTCAGTAGCGGTTGCTCCGGTTGCGTTGCCTTTCTCGACAAACGCTGCTGGTGCAAGGCTTGCTTGATTCAGGTTCGTTGCGTTGCCAAGTAGACCAAGTGAGTCACTAAGCAAGTCGCCAACAGGCAACATGTGTTCTTTTCCGATTGCACCGACGTTGTTTTTCAACAAGATTCCGTTCAGAGATGAGACGTATCCACCTGTACCACCAAGCAAGTCGCCGGCGGTACCAGCAGTCAACGAGTCGTTCGTGAACTCCATAGCACCGCAAGCGATGATGGAGACAGGAGTGACACCAGCCATTCCTGTGTTGTCGCCTGAACCGGCTCCGGCCACAGGGACTTCGGCGATTGCTGAAATGTTTGCTTCAAGGACTTCTCGGTGTGCGCTTTGTCCTGTGCTTCCGGTTGGACCGACAGCGGCAGCGACGTAGTCACACTCAAGAATTGAGCGTCCACGAGTGTTTTGAGACATAGTTCTGTTGAAGAGTGTCAGGAAGTTCGCCATGTCGTCAGGATTGACGTCGGTGGCAGTTTCCCCGGTGTTGTCTACGAGCAGAACGTTGGTTTGAATGATTTGTGCTGATGCGCCGTATGCGACGTCCAGCCCTCCAATTGCTCCCATGTTTGATTCCTCCAATACTGAGTACCCGGGGGTATCAGGACAATTCTCCAATAGATTGTCGCTGTTGAATCAATTCGTGGTGCTGACCGACGACGCTTCCGATGATACGCCACTTCTCTCCACCAGCAATGGTGGAGTTTCCGAAGTTGCTCAATCCACCGACAACGCGGTGAGCGCAGACAACAGTCTTTTCAGGTTCGATGACGATTGGTTCTTCGTACCAAACGAATGGTTCTTCAAGAACTTCGAAGATTTGTTGGTCGATGACAGGTGTTTCGATACCGGAGATGCGCCATTGGTGCTCGGTAATCAAAAGTGGAGTAACGGGGTACTGCACTCCCATCAAAAGGTAGTAGAACTCTTCAAGAGTTTTGAAGTCGAGTGTGCGTTGTGCCCATCCGAATGAGTCGACAGCGATTGAAGTTGGGTTTCCGCTTGCACCGGACGAAGGGATAAGCCATTGTCCGAAGGTTCCCAAAAGGCTGAATTGGTCAGCACGAAGAATACCTTTTCCGTATTCTCCCTTTGGCCAAACACCTTTGTTTTCGTAACCCCAATGAGGGTAGTTTGCGCGCACTTTTTGGTCGATGCGTGCAAGGTAGTCGCTGATTACAGCAGTCGGTCGGTCGTAGTAAGGTCGTAGTTCCATGTTTCATTTCTCCTATGTTTTGTGGTGCCCTGTTTGTTGCGGGCATTCTGTGGGTAGTACCCGTGGTATATGAAGGGCCGCTCGAAAACGAATACAGATGTTTATCTTTGTTTAACACAATGAAACACAGCGACATCCTCATAGCCAATACGAAGCGTGGGTTGGCCATGGCGCAGGACGAACCTTCAAGGAAAGTACATACCATTGGTGTACGTGTTGATGGAGACCTACTGAAACTGCTACAAGCAGAAGCAGAAAGGCGTGGTGAGACTGTTGCCAATTATGTACGTGTGTCCGCGAAGATGCGGGTCACGGGGCAATTGGTAGAACCGGGGAGGACGAGACTAAATGAGTTCTGAAGGAAGAAGAGATGTTTGTTGGTTCTGCGGGGGGCAGTTGATTTGGGGTTGTGACTATGACCTTGAAGGTCTTGGCTTTGATAGGGATGGTATTCGCATCCAATTGAACTGTAAGGATTGCAAAGCATTTGTCGAATACACAATCTTCGAAGACGAATCCCCTGTACTTGGCGGTGGTGAGGATGGAGCCGAAGACTGACTTCAACATCCCACTTCTTGTATTGGGGTTGACAGTCGTTCTTGCGTTCTCTGTTGTACTGTGGTTTGTCATCGACTTTTTTGTCGGGAACCACTTGTTGAGCACCATTATTGCATTCGCAATTGTACTGCTGGCGGTCAACCCGCCGGAAGAACGGTGATTGTACACATATAGGCGAAGTGTACAAATAGAACATTATGCTTAGAAGCAAGCGTGCAAAGCACAGTCTACCGACAATTCAAGGCTGATGTGGAGTGCTTCATCTGCCATGACGGCGGCTTTGTGAACGTGTACACAGGCTTCTGTCATTGCTGCGGGACCAAGGTCCTCGAAGTTGTACTCGACTAAGCGTCTTGGCGTGTCCGAGCAAAGCCAATCAAGGCTCCGCCCATAGCAGGGAGCGCGAGCGTGCTGAGTGTCTTAGTGGACTTGATTCCTTCATCGTAACCTTTCTTGGTCACGAGCATGAATAGTCCTGCCGACGCTAACCCAATCGTTGCGTGCCATGCTATGCTGCCGCCTGTCTTCATACTTGAACCTCCGAGAACTCTGCCGAGTACTCCGGGGCGGGGCCGAAACCCCACCCCGGTTTCCCGGTGGAGTGCTTGGTGAACCTCAGTAGAAGTTCATCTCGCGGCCGGCTCCGAACATGTTGCTGTTCGAGTTGCCGTAGCCTTGGTGAACGCCAAACATGCCGTCACCTTCAGCGCCCATCATGGTCATACCCATGTGACCACCAGCGGTGCCGTGTGGTTCCATGTGGCCCGGGTTACCAAGGTATCCGTAGCCGCCAAAGCCGCTCAAGGAGCCGCCAATGGAAAGGCTTGGGATGTACTTGGATAGAGGACCGTGGGTAGCCAACAGGTTCATGACGTTGATTGCAGTACCGGTGATGGCAATTGCAGACGCTGTCTCCATGTTGATTGCTTTCAGGCTGTACAGACCGAATGCAGCGACGCTTGTGGTCAATGCACCAGCAAGGTAAGAGGTGTAGCCGGAGGTCATCCAGCCGGTGTACTTGGCACCGACTCCGACCTTGGCGAGTCCACGCTGAACGTAGCCCGGTAGAACAAGACCGCTGACGAGACCGATGCTCACAGCACCAATGGCCTCAAGACCGGTCATTTTGTCCGTGACGAACTTGCTGACGTTCGAGAAAGAGAACTTGCGGGAACCACCTGAGCGTCGGCGAGAGACGGTACGGCGACGTGAAACGCGGCGACGGCGTCCACCGGTTGAGCGGCGGCGGGTCGACTTGCGTCGGCGAGTAGTACTGCGGCGCTTTGGTGACTTGCGGCGGCGAGTCGTTTTGCGACGGCGAGTTGTGCGGCGCTTTGGCGACTTGCGACGACGGGTTGTCTTACGACGACGGGTCGTGCGGCGCTTTGGCGACTTGCGACGCTTGGTCGTCTTGCGGCGGCGGGTCGTTGACCTGCGGCGCGCTGGCGACTTGCGGCGCTTGGTTGTCGACTTGCGTCGACGGGTGGTCTTTCGACGAGCAGGCGACTTGCGTCGGCGGGTCGTCGATTTGCGGCGCGCAGGTGATTTGCGGCGACGCACAGTCTTGCTTCGTGTTGCTTTTCTTCGAGCCATGTTTTTTACACTCCTTTTGGATTTGGGAGACTTACGACTCTTTACTGACTTCTTACGCTTCCCGGAAGGGTTCACGATGATGACTTCATTTAGCGCCATTTGTCTGCCTCACCCCATGCGAAAGCGCATACAGATATAACCTGTGGTGAGATGGAGTAGGATAGAGTAGGATTGTTATAGACAATAACCGGCAGGAAGTGTAAAGTCTGCGTCGAGTGTGGAAGGGGTATGGCGGGGCCTCGACATCAGCATCGAGAAATGGCCTCAAAGGAGAAAGTGAGCATCACTTTAGACCGTGATGTATTCGACTATATCGAGCACGGAATACGCATGAGGTGGTGGCCCTCTCGTTCCGCAGGAATCAATTTCGTCATCACTCAGTTCATGCAGAGGCAGACTCAGCAAGCCCAAGGTACTCCGCAACGGCCCGGGCAACAACCTCCGCCACAGCAGGGTATGATGGGGCAGAACCCTCATTCAACTCAATCAGGACGGATGGGACATCCATAACTACCTGTGCGAAAGTCGTAAGGTAGTTGTAGGGTCGCGTTTGGATGTCGTCTACAATCACTTGTTCTTCAAGTTCCTCATACATGTAGGATAAGAAGTTCTCATCGGTGACACCATCTATGGTGAGGAACACCACATCTGACATTGACCAATCACGCACGTCATCTCCTGCTTCTGTAATTGCCTGTTCGTCAGGAACATCTTCATCCAAGTATTCGAACGAATGTAGGTCAATGTGTAGGTCATTCAATCCGAGGAGCCTTGTGAACTCTTTCGCATACTCGGTATGACGGGACTCTCCTCGGTTGAGGTCGAGGATACCTCGGAAGTCGGTACCCACGTGGAATGTGTGTGGTACCTCATAGTCTTCAAGTGACTTCCGCAGATGTGGAATCATCTGCATTGCGCCTTCGTCGTGATTGTTGGAAGCCTCTCTTCTCGCGTGTGGGACTGTAATCAACAACATCTTACCATCTGTCCAAGCGGAGGGGTCCTTTGTACTTGGCTCTTGCCCGAACAGGAGGGTGCCGATACCAATCGCCTCCTCCGGTGGTGTAGTAGAACCAATACCGGTGTGCTAAATCAAGGAAGAAGTCTCGCAGTTCGGCGAAGTGTTCGAGATTACGACTACGCAGATACTCCGGTCGGTCTTCTACTTTGAACAGTAATTTGTTCTCTGATTGGGACCATACTGTCTCGTTCAAGAGTTGCACCCGCTGAGTAATTGCAAGACCAACAATCCCTTGACCTGCTCCGACAGTCCAAAGGCGTTCGATACCGTCATGCCCACCTTTCTTCACCATCAACTGAATCTCGTCAATAGCAATCACTCTTCTGAGTTTTTTGAACTTCTTATTGCGCTGTGCATTGAATATGAGGTCGATGATTTGTGTCAGATGTTGCTGTCTTCCTTCTTTTGTACCGGGCGGGCGATACACAATGCGAGGGTTCTTTGCAATCAGTTGCGCGTAGAACTGCATTGGTGTGCGGCAAATTGTACCAAGTGAAGCGAAGTCGTCGTCATGCTTTGGGTCAAAGAACACAGTATGTACATTCATGTTCTGCAATTCTTCGAGGATGTGTTTGCAAAGGTAGGTCTTGCCGGAACGAGTCATTCCGATGATGACCGAGTGCCTTTGCGAAATGTCCTTGAGAAAGGATTTGGAGAGTTCCTTGCTGTCATTCATCCGAGCCACGCCCACGCCGCCATGAGCCCAAGGCCCCCTACCAGCGTGTTCCGGTATGCTTCGTGGGGAACAATATGGTTCCGCCATACTTCAGGGAAGTTTTGCTTTGCTTTTTCTTTGAGATTAAGCGGGTCTCCGAGTCGCATTTGAGATACTGCGTTCATTGTTGTAGGTCCTTCAACATGGTCGTGACCAAGAATGTGTCCATACTCGTGCGCGAGTAGGTCGGCGTCGCCACGCGCTCTCCAACGAAGATAGATGGTTCCTTCAGCGGTTGCCATTCCATTGGGATAGTAACCTATACCTGTGAGCCTATACATGTACTGAGCATCTTTTTGCAGGTATCGGGGCCATTCAGACTGCGGTACTTGTTCCAGATACATCTCTACTTCTTTGTTGAACTCTGCATCTGACAGGTATATCAGAGGGGTTCCGTCCTTACCGGTGTACTCCTCGATGGGCATCATCTCACCCCTGCTTCGACTGCCAACTTGTGGTCGGGCTTACCTTTGCCTGTCGAAGAGTCTGCCCCTACTGCGAACGCATACACACGCCCTGCCGCCCATTGGTGCTGTGCTACTCCGGGTCGGTGTCCTACGCGCCATGCTGCGAGTCCTTTGTCGTAGATTTTCTTCAAGATGGAACGCTTGATTTTAGTTTCCTTATGAATACGGTTGAGGAACTTCTCCGTTTGAGAACTGCCTGAAGGCTTGTAGTCCTTGTCGATGTTCTTCCTATACATCTTGTAGTACTTCGTGCGGTGCTTGGACGAACCAATCTTCAATCCGCGTGCTGTTGCTTTGATGTCAGACTTCCAAAACTTGTACGCTTCAGGGTCGTCTGCATCGTATTTGTAGCCTTTGTCAATCTCGTCTTCGGCAATCATCTTTTCGAATGCCGTCAGTCCTTTGAGATACTTGGTCGGGAACTTCTTACCGCCGGGTGTGCGTGGGTTCCTGCGTATTACCTCGTTCGCTTCGCCATGCTCAAATCCGAATTGTTCGTAGAACGGGATTATCCCTGTGTTGTTGACGAATCCTCGAATCGTTCGTCCTTCGTTCATACTGAGGAACTTCTCCATGAGTTTCTTTGCAATACCCTTTCCGCGCCACTTCTTATCGACTTTGATGTATGAAAGCATGATGTATGGCTCTACCGGCTCAAAGTGGAGTTGGTCTGCCTCGTAGTAATTCAGAAAACCGACGTTCTTCTTTCGACCTTTGAGCACGCGAGACTCCACATGTGCGTCAATTCTTGTGGAGTCAGGTTCTCC
>Ga0181393_1000898_pt1 | contig 10988 bp, 18 predicted proteins | sample 16SPOviralmetaG_FD_130122 | JGI IMG/M metagenome (GOLD analysis project Ga0181393, IMG submission 130122) | Marine viral communities from the oligotrophic San Pedro Time Series (SPOT) site, San Pedro Channel, CA, USA - 16 SPOT_SRF_2010-10-21 | ecosystem: Environmental > Aquatic > Marine > Strait...
ACTTATAAAACGAAAACCTCTTTTTTCTTGTTTTTTTGTTATGCCAAACCATTCTCTTTTAGCAATACCGGGATGCAAGACTTCTTTTCTAAATGTCATTTGTCCCCTGTTTGTAAATATAGGACCTAGTTTACCATTTTCTTTTTTTGGACGTATAGAATATGGCCCAGTAGTCCCAAATTGATGATATTTAGCCACTTCTTTACGTTTAAGGGGTGGAATTATGATTGCTTGAGGAACTGACCTTGTAGCTCTTTTTTTAACATATACATTGAGCATCACTCCCTTGCCATACAAAGGGACTCTTGGCTTAGGCAGGTTTTTAAATCTTTTAGATGCAATAGTAGAACCTTTTAATCTAGCCATGGGTTTTTCGTTTACCCCTTGTCCAAATTGCAATCTTGTTTTATGGTCTTTTACTATTGAGTCAGCCATTAAATTAATTTGTTTAGAAAAATCAAATTTTATTTTTTTTAAATCAAATTTCTTTGCTATGTCAAAAGTTACTCTCATGATTTTTTTAGAATTTCTTCTGCAAATTTTTGTCCTTGTTCAAAACCTGATTTAATTTCTTTTTCATGTTCATCTAAAAAGGCTTTCCCTAATGAATTTAAATAGCTTTCAGGGTTTGCAAGCAACTCATCAATGTTAATTGCTTCTAATATTTTATCAGCATCTTTTGACATTTTAAGTTTTGTTATTTCTAATTTGTCTAAATAATTATGAATCAGTTTTGCCAAGATTTCTTAAACCTCCAAATACAGGTTGTTCAGGTTGATTTGCTTCTTTTTCTTGTTGTTTTTCTTCTTGTACTTCTCCGAGTTTAAGAGCTAACTCTTCTTCGCTCATATCAGGATTAAAATATAACAACAAATCTTTTTTAGTCATTATACCGTTTGAGAGTTTCCAATCTAACATTTTAAGCTCTTGCTCAACCGACATAGGATATGTTATTTCGCCAAAATCAACTGAGTAATCTTCGCTCAGATTAATAACATTATGTTTTTCTAATATTGTTCTATCTATTTCGTATCTAGTAGATTCCCATTCTTTAAAATAAGGTATATCGCTTTCCCTAGACTCCATGTTTTCAATTTCTAAAATTCTTAATGCTTCACCACTTGGACTATTACCGCCTGATTCGCCCCATCTAATTCTTAAATGATTGTTTTCTGCTGTTTGATTAGCAAATGCTTTTACACTCTCAATCATTTCTGTTAAACTACCTGATGGGCTAACATACTGAAAAGAAGCTCCTTCAGGCAATATTATAGCATTATCAATCCCTGATTTTATCTTACTTTGTCCTTCGTCTATTCCAGTAAATACAGGTTGCCCTAATTTAAAACGAACATTTAACGCTATCTCTGTCATTGCAATTCCAATATGTACAGCTGAAGTAACGACATCGTACGAATTACTAGCATAGGCTATTTTACTAATTGGAGCAACTCCATAAGGATTTACCATGTCTTCGTTTCCAGCTACAGAGTACCTAGAGCCTTTTGAATTAAATTTAAAATGCATCCCTTGTATACCATCTCTATCTTCAGACCAAAATACAAATTGCCTATCCTTATTGTTACCCTTATCTATTTCATAACTATAACCGTAGGGCTCAGAATCACCCTGCAAATAATATTCTTTTACAAACGGAAGAATTTCATATTCAATTCTTTGTTTTCGTTCATTAAATTTGCTTTTAAAATGACAACTACCTAGCAACCAAGCTAACTCACTAAATTGTTTAGTTTGACTATCTAACATATGAGTTAATGCTTTATAGTCCTCGTTTTCTTCTCCGCTTATAATTCTTTTTGGTGGTTCCTTATACAACATCATTCTTGCTCTTGAAAATCTAGGAACTACTTTTTGTGGGAAAGTTGGTATTTGCGTTAACGACTCACTATCAAAATACTGTTCTATGTGTTTATGGGTGTTTTGATTATAATAAAAATCCAGAGCAGTCATTCGTTCTGCTTTTTCTTTTTCTTGAAACTCTCTTTCAGCTTCAGTTACTGTTTTAAGTATTACCTGCTCAGAAAGTTCAGGTATTACTACTTGATTTACTGTTCGCCCAAAATTAAACATATAAGACCTACCATTGTTTAGTGAATGCCCTTGACACAGTTACTGGCCAACGATATTCAATTAAATAAGAACACGCATCTAAAGCGTGAGTTCTTTCTAGGTCTTGTTTTGCTATTCCCCCTGACTTTAAATCCCTAACACATTGTTCTAAATCTTTTATCAATTCTTTGCATTTGGGGTTTATTGTCATACTGATTTTACCATTAGCATCTAGTAATTTCCTATTTAAAGCATTAATCCTGTCAATATGAGATGGGTGTTTTCTTTTTGCCCTTACTGAATATCCATGCTCCCTTAGTATAACATGGTCTGAACGATTACTAGTTGTACTTCTTGCGTGTCCAGCAGGGTCAGGATAAATTACTGCAACATCAGGATGTAAATCTTTTAATGTCTTAGCCATTTCTTCTGTATTGCTATTATGCAAACATATTTCATCGTAGTAATGTATTGTCCCATCAGAATACTCACAACATAATACTGCCATCATTTTTGATACATTGAAATCCATCCCAACAAATTTAGTTGCAGATACTTCTTTTTCACTTACTATGTGTTTCATTCTATCAAAATTATAAGCTACCCTATTTTGAGCAGTCTCAAAAGAAGCCATAAATTCTTGTTTAAATATCCGCTCATCCATGTTTCTTTTAGCTCTAGCTAATTCTTCTTTAGATACCCAACCGCCATCTACTGTATTAAACTGCCAACTCTTCCAGTCTGAATCCTGACCTTGTCCACGTAAAAATAAATCATAAAACCCATTTGAAAATCCATCAGGAGTTCCTATAAATAAAGCTTGTGAGTTTGGATTAGTTGTCATCATAGGATATATTACCTCTTCCCATACTCTTGGTTTCATATAGGCATATTCGTCCAATACTACCCTATCTAAATGACTGCCTCTTAGTTTAGAGGAATCCTCTGCTCCCTTTATCGCTATTTCACATCCGTTAATCGTAAATTTTAATTCTGTTTGATTCGTTTTTACTATTGGAGATTGTTGAGTCAATTTTTTTAAAACAGGAAAGGCTACTAATTTACCTTGTTTATATGTAGGTAAAATTATCCAGCGTCTTTCGTTTTCTCTTAAATAACCCATTAACAACCACATTAAACTAAGATATGTTTTACCAAATCTACGCCCAGCTACTACAACTTTGAACCTTGCGGGGTGAGATGCAATCTCTTCCATTACAGGAGACATTTTAAACATCTTCGTCCAATATAGGATTACCTGTTTTTATTAACTGAACAGGCTCATGTGTCTCCAAAGTCATAGTCATAATAGGCTTACCTTCTGTCCTATCTGCAATAAATTGTACCGCCCATGGTTTTCCACTAATTGCAAACATATAAGTTGCTCTTAATACAGCTTCTTGCATATTTATATCAGTTAATTCATTATTGGTGAACTTTTTACCCAATGCATCTCTTAACTCAGGAGGTACTGGCTCTTCTCCAATTTTACGTAATAAATCAGGAATTGAATTAGTTCCTTTTGGCCTACCTTCTTTATTAATATTATTGGGGTTTTCTTTAAATCCACCCTTGCCTGTTAAATTAGCCATCTTGTATCATCTTGTTTTTATAAGTTAACCAGCAGACAGTTTTGTTTTAATAGTTACCCTAAGAATAACAACCAAGATTAAACAATTCATGAAAACGCCAATCTTCATTTTAGCTTATCTGCTGATTTATATTTACAATCCCTACATTGCCATTTATCGCCATCACGATTTAATATAGTTACTTGTTTATCACAATAATCACATTTTAATGTTAATGTTTCTTTTACTCTGGAATCCAACTTTCACTCCATTCTGTATCTACTATATCTGTTTTAGGTATTCCGTTTCTATTTGCTAATCGTATAACTTCTTCTTTTTCCATTTGTAGTCTCTTACCTATCTCGTCCATGCTTGTTCCGTCTTTAACCATTTCACTTACAATATCTGACATATTTAAAACTGCGTGTGTTCCTCTAGCACGATTATGTCTTATAGTGGCCATTTGCTGACTTTTTTTATCTCTTGGTTTTGTTATAACTACAGGAACCTTCCCATCTGTTAACTCTCTTAATTTTTTATCATCGCTTACTGTCCACCTATGAAAACCATCAATAATTTCATAATTAGGAGTTATGACTATTGGTTGTGTCCACCCATCTTCTAATATAGAAATTTTAAGTAATTTTAATTCAGGTGGTGCAACAAAATTAGGATTATAATTATTAGGTTTTAGTTTATCTCTGTTTACCCATTTAACTTCATTAATAGGTTGTTTATTTTTTGCCATGTGTTATCCTTGCAGTTTTTAATGATATTCCCTGTTTTTTTAATACTCTGTCGCTTTCTACAATCATGCCCTGTCTTTTGCGACCTTTAAAATCTCCCTTACCAACCATTTTACATAAGAATTTGTAACTACATCCAGTTAATAAATGAGGCTCTTGCTCAGGTATCTTGTCAGTAGTTTTACTGTAATGTTCTTTCATTGCCATGTTTACTTGATACTTAATATCGTGATTATATTTACCTGAATAATTTTCAACTAATATTTTTAAATATTCTCTCCATGTTATAGCATCAGGTTTTTTACTATGATTGTATAATTCTGTATTAGCATATCGCCATGCAGTTGCGACTCCTTTTACCCTGTAAAGCATTTTATGCCATAATTCAGGAAAACATTCAGCATATACCCAAAGCCCTCTTAATGGTTCTTCACCGTACGGAGGGCATACTCTTTGTATTAATAGACTATTAAACAACTTTGTCTTATTAAATAAATCATAAGTTTTATTATAATCTAAATTATGTTCCTTTACTACTTTCCATACATCAACACTAGACATATCATAAATTGGGTATCCTGTCATTCGTAAATAATAAGCATGAGTTTTGTTTTGTAAATCTACTCTAACTTTTGAGTTTGTTACATAAGCGTCTCGTATTCCCTTTTTTTGTGCAATAATTCTGTATCGCCTTAATGATTCCTGAGTTCTTATACCCATTAATTGACATACATTCTGTCCCTTATACATTCTTGCCGAAAAATCAGGTATCGACATTCCTTTTATAAAATCTTTATGCTCTGTAATTGCTTTTTTTGGTAGTGGCCGAGTCCATAAGGACTCCTTGTTCCTATCCCAACAATACCAGTATGGTTCTTCAGTTGAACAAGCATTTCTATGTTTTACCTCTAAACAATACCATTCAAAATCTAACTCAGGGTCTTCTGACACTCTTTGCACATAATTAACTGTTGGGGGATGAATTGCTTCTTCGTCCATGTGTACAGTTTTAACTGGCAACTTACCTAATTCCCTAGCGACTTCTTTTACCATAAATAATAGAGCTGTGCTATCTTTTCCGCCACTAAACCAAACAACAACATCGTCATGAGTAGCGTAAATTCTTCTTATTCGTTCTAGCCCTGCTTCGTAAACATTGTTTTCTTGGAACGATTTAGGCATTTTCTTTTTTCCTTTTAGCTAATTTGATTGCTTTTGTATATAAATCGCTATCCATTAGTTTAATAAACTTCATAGCTTCGCTAATTCCATCATCAAAATATGTATTTGCAATATTAACAGGATGAGTACCTCTTACTCTACCTCTTTCAGTCTCATAAATAGGCGATAAATCTACGTTTTTAATATATTCATTAGTTTTATCATTGCTCCAACTTCTTAAAGGAAATGACTGAATTTTATTATTAGCTAATTTATAATATTCACTTTTAATTGAATTACCATCAGCTAAACGTCTACCAAAATAAATTACATCAAAATTATAATTTTCACTATATCGTTTAATATTGTCTTGTTGGTTTATCTGAAAAAATCTTGATTTAATTTTACTAGACGAAGGGAATATGTATTTTGTGTTTTTTAATAACCAATCAAAATTAACTTTAGAATAAACTATTTTTAAATCTACATTATACGCACTACAATAATCTTCAACATATTTAATATGCGAAGGATATTCAAGGCCTTTACATAACACGCACAAATGCAAAGGTTTTATATTTTTATTAATTAAATATTGTGATATAGCAACTGAATCTTTTCCACCTGAAAAAGCAACTAATTTATTGGTCATTATAAACTTTACTTTTAATCGTATCAATATTTTTAGCACTAATTCCATCTACTATTGTCATATTAATCATTGGGTGCTCTTCATGTTGTGGCCCATAATCACTATCAGGATGATAAGCTATAACATCCATTGTACTGTCAAAAGTCTGGAAACAATGACTACCTTCTAAATAGTCTTTATTGTTTAAACCTTGACTTTTTTTCCCTGTTTCTTGATGTATAATAAATATTTGCCCTGTATATAACTCAACATCACCAAATGGAGTTATACAATTACCGTTTCCTTTTGCAACCATGCCAACTCGCATACTTGGATGTGTATGCATTGTTTGGTCAATCCCTGCTGGAAAATGTAAATGATTTAAACAGGCGTTACCCATTAATGTCGGCGGAATTAATAAAGAGTCTGTACATCCATCAATGTAATTTAATCGTCCTCTCTCTTCTATTGCCCCACCAATAACAAACATACCTTTTTCACCTATTCTTTTTATAATAATTCCACTTCCACCTGACAAAGTAAATCTTTCCGTACAACTAAAATACATACCAGTTTTTAAATTATAACTATTATTAGATAGCGATAGTTGAGTATCGCCTTCAAACACATAACCATAATAAGTAACTGATAAAGGCATATTTTTAGCAGAATCTAATTTACTAGCTCCACTAAAAGTAGTAGGTGCCTGATTCCATGCATATAATTTTGTGGGATATTCGTTTTTAGAATAGTCATACAATAAGCCATTTGACTTGTCCCAACTAGTAAAACTCGGATTATTCATCTATTGCCTCTCTAAATTTTATACACATATATAATAATGCTTCTTCGTTTGATTCGATTTCTTGTTCTATTTTAATATAATTAAGAACACTAATAATTTTTTCTTTTGACTCGTCACTCATTGGAATTGAAAATTGAGCACCAGCTCCTGAAGGGACAACTTGGCTATCTCCAACTGTTTCACCAACTTGACTAGTGTCTACATCAAATAATTCACTAGAAAAATCAGTAACAGGAATTTTTAAACCCCAATCTTCCAACTCAGAATAAGTCCACTCATTTGCTATTTTGTCCCAATCCCAATCACCAACATTTGCGTTTAATCGTATATTTAACTCTCTTTCATCATCTAAATCTAAATCAACGTAAAAAACAGGGATAATATCATGACCTAGAGAACTAGCTACTTTTAACCTTTGGTGCCCACCAACAACAATATTTTTTCTGTCTTTATTTTTATTAACTACAATTGGCTCAACAAAACCAAATTTTTCTATAGATTGCTTAATACTATTAAATTGCTTTTGAGTTAAACTTCTTGGGTTGTAATCTGCTTGTATTAGTTCTGATATTTTTACTTGAGATGTTTTCATTTTATATGCCAATTAGTTAATGTAGTTACACGTTTCTTTTTTAATTCAAGTGGGCATTTTTTTATAAAAGGTATTTGATTTGGACTAGTTGCTATACCACAAAAAATAGCACTTTCTTCATGTGTGCAAAAAGCACAAACTGTATTTTCTTTTTTTGGACAAGCTCCAAACATTTACCCTCCCCAATAATAATCAATAAAAGTTATTGATTGTGATTTATTTTTTGTTTTTTTTAAAAAATTAATAACAGGTTTTATTCTGATTTTATAATTCTGCTGTATTTTTACATTCCCAATTTTCATACCAAAAGCTATTTTTAATAATTTTTACAATATTGTTTTTTATATCATGACTTTCATCGTTAGGTAAATAATACACACATTCTAGTTTTGGAAATCTATGTTCATATTTTTTTAATTCGTGTATAATATCCTTTACTAGCTCAGGTATAGTATTTCCTACCCCACAAGTATAATAAAAACTCTCTAAGGTTTCAAAGCGAATTTCTGCATGATATTTATAATCATGCCATACTCTTGGCTCAGGTCTACTATGTATCTCGACCATATCTCTCTGTAATGGCGTTTTTTTAATTGCTATCATTAGTTACTCCTTTGGTTTATTTACTAGGTTTTGTTGGCACATACTCGACTCCACAACACGAAGCAGTATTTCTTAAATCGTAAATATTGTTGCCCATTCCTGACTTACCGCACTTGTCACAATATCCAACAATGTATCCGTTTGGATTTCTACGCCACAAGTCTTTATCTGTTTTTGTTTTAGTTTCAGATTTTTCAAAATCCCATGCGCTAATGCACATTTTCCAATTCTTAATCTTGGTTTTTCCACGCATCCACCCACTAGCTTCATAATGATTATAAAATTTAGTAGCGTTATCAATATAATCAGGAATCTTTTTTTCTTTAAAGAAATTAATAACCATTTCTAAATCTTTGGGCTTTGCCCTATACGAATTAGGTTTATTTATATTATTTTTTATTATATTATCTTTTATTATATTATTCGAACCTTTGCTAAGCAATGATAAGCTATTATTAGCAATGTCTACATCTCCAGTAATATCAGGATATAAGGACGTAGCTTTTTTGTGTCCTATTTTTTGATTCTTATTAAACCCTCTAAATTGTATTACAGTATCTTTTTTAAAATAAATAAGATTATATTTAATCATTTCTTGTAAACATAATTCTATTTTTCTTGAATTTATATCAACGCTAGGTATAATTTGATATTTTAACTCAAATAAATTCCCTGTAAGTCGTCCATAATCATCCATAAATGGCAACATTCTCATGTATAACCATTGCGTTCTGATAGTTAATTGATTAAATCCTTCATCTGTTGCAATTTTACGATTTAACATTCTCCCTTTCGCCATCGTTGTTCTCCTTATATTTCTCTAGCTTTTGTTTTAAATAGTCATAGTGCAATTTTGAAAGTAGGTCTTTTTTACTTGCTCTAGTATTAGAACGTATTTCTAATTTAGTAAACTCCCTAGAACCTATTTTTTTTAATTTATGCTCTCTGTGGTGTTGTGGATTACTTGTAAAATACTGATGACATCCGTAACATAGAGCTTCTGCGTTTACAAAATCAAACCTAGTTGAATATTTTCTACGACCAAAAAAGTGGGAACAATGCAATCCCTGACGTCTACCCTCTGGGTAATATTTTTGACATCTCTGACATCGCCACTTGTCTCTTTCCCTAACTGCATCGGAAAATACTTTGTCCCACTTTGTTCTTTTTATACCCATAACTATTCCCTGACTATTCCCTGACTATTCCCATTAAAATGGTAATTCTTCAGTATCTTTAGTTTCTTCTGTTTCGTTTTCGATTCCTAGCTCTTCCATTCTTTCTTTTAATGCGTGTTCTTGCCACTTTGGTAAAGCATGAGCTAAATGCATTAAATCATGTGTAAATTGACCAACACTTCCTAGAATCTCGTCATTTTTGCCTTCAAGCATATTTTTTTCAAGCAAAGCAATAGTCAGTTTTGTTGCATTGTTAATACACATTCCCCATTTGATTTCATCGCTACGATTAGAATCCCTATGCTTGACACTCTCGTAGCCGTATTCCATTTTTTCTTTAGTTCCCATAGTAGAACTCCCTACCGTTGCATTGCTCTCCATCATAACGTTAATCATGTTCTCATCGTTATTCGCACGATAAGTAACTCGGTCATCAGTTAATTGATATTGAAATAGCACTAAATCGTTTTGTGCGTAATGTGCGATTTTATTATATTGTGCAGTTGACATAACAAAATCAAACTCTTGTTCAGGTCTCAAACTGTATGTATTACCATTTACTGGCGCACAATCAAAGTTTGAATTACCTTCTAGTTTGCATTTTATTTTAAACTCTTCACTGTTAAATCTATTTACTTCAGGTGTTACAGTTTTTGGTTCTTGTAACAATCTAAATAAAATAGATTTATTAGCATGAAAGTTCTTTTTTAGTTGTAAAAAAGCCATGTTTAGCCTCCCTTTGTTATTAGTTGATAAATAAAACTTATTATTAATGCAGTACCTGATACAATCAAATATATTTCTGCAAACCTCATAAACTTGTCAATTAATTTATTCATGTAATCAATCATATTTTGCTCCGTTTTAGTTTAGTATACTGGTGTATACTCTGTTTTTTTATTTAGTATACTGGTGTGTACTATTATACAAATGGTAACTCTCCATCAGTTACTATTTTATAAATTGCATAGTTTGTGTTTTTTGAACTTTGCAAATTACTAATAGTTAAACCATCTTTTTTTAAATCGTGAACTACACCAGCCAATCTAGTTACTTGCCACATACTAAATGCTTCCATTGATGTAATGCTACGACCTGATTCAAGCCATCGTTTAACTCTTTCTTTTTTTGTTATTTTCATAGTACTCCTTATGTTTACTAGGGAACCTCCTACTATCTTTTATGCGGTGAGGACACTACTATCCAATTCGTGAATAAGAAAACCTCGATGCATAACGTCATACTTCGGTCAGCTCCCTAGTATGTTTTCTTTAGTTTATCAACGTCTTTTTTAAGTTCATCAATTATTTTAATATTTTCGTTTAAAATTTCTGTTGTTTTTGCAAAGCCTTCGTTAAGCCTAATATTAATTTTTATTAAATCATCTAGTATTTTATCCATTATGTACTCCAACTGTATGAGGCGACAGGCAGTCTGTGATAACAACGGAGTACCTACGAAAGGGAACTGCCTGTCTATGAAGGGATAAGAAAACCCTAGCCTCAAAAATTCTTATAAAGTCCGTTGTAAACTTCTTTCGCATAGGTTAACCTATAACTATATTATTATTCTTGTCAATCTTTTTTTACAACTATCTTAGTTTTTCGAGAGTATATATATAAAGAGTCTCT
>Ga0181393_1000900_pt1 | contig 10983 bp, 15 predicted proteins | sample 16SPOviralmetaG_FD_130122 | JGI IMG/M metagenome (GOLD analysis project Ga0181393, IMG submission 130122) | Marine viral communities from the oligotrophic San Pedro Time Series (SPOT) site, San Pedro Channel, CA, USA - 16 SPOT_SRF_2010-10-21 | ecosystem: Environmental > Aquatic > Marine > Strait...
AACAACATAGATTACGCATATATTGAAACTAGAAAAAATGGCACAGCTATAATGGATACTATGTTTGATTTTAGAGACGATAGAGATGGGAGAAAATTTGCATTAAATTCTCATATAGTTCAAGATTTTAACGGAAGTAGTGATTATATAGAAATATTTGGCTCTATGAGTGCTAATGAAACAGGAGATTTAAGATTTGGTGGTGCTAGTTCAGTTCACAAATCACATTTTGGAGCATATAAAATAATAATATGAGTTTAACAATAAATAGAGGAGGTGCATAATGGCACAATTATCAACTAAAATAAAATTGTATTGTGAAGCCAACAGTAAGGTTGCAGACTTCCAAGACAATGTAATACTACAAGACGACAGCGATGGGAAAGGTCCATACATTAAGGAGTGGAAAGTAGATGGTTTAACAAAACCAACTGACGAACAAATAGCTTCTTACGAAACAGCAGGAAATACAGAGGAGTCTAACAATACAGTTAGAGCTACTCGTAAAGAAGCTTATGGTGACATCGGGGAACAGCTTGATGAAATATACAAGGACATTGACGCTTGGAAGGCAAGAATCAAAAAGATAAAAGACGATAATCCAAAGGCATAAGTAAATGGCAAGTATAATACGAGTAGATAATTTACAAGATAGTGGAGGTAACTCTATTCTTTCTAGTAATGGCTCTGGTACATTTACAAATAATTTAGGTGTTGCTAATACTCCAGCTTTTTCTGCTAGAAGTTCATCTGACCAAACAGGAATAAACAGTAATGCTGTAACAAAAATTAATTTTGGTACTGAAGATGTTGATACAGATAATTCTTTTGCAAGTTCAAGATTTACAGTGGCATCAGGCAAAGCAGGAAAATATTTTTTAACTTCATCTTTAACTGTTCAAACAAGTACAGGTGTTACAAATTTAAGATTACTATCTTTACAATTTTACAAAAATGGAGGTCAATATGACAGCACACAATTTCAAAACGATTATAGAAACAATTATATTTATGTAGGTACTGTATCAGCGTCATTAACATTAGATTTAGCTGTTTCCGATTATATAGAAATATATGTTCGTGTATTAGATGAAGGAGATGCAAACAATAGCATAGCGATAGGAAAACAATGTGTATTTGCAGGATATAAATTAATAGGATAATATATGGCATTAACAAAATTAAATTTAGCTTCTGGTGTAACAGGAAACTTAAACTTAGCAACTAATGTTACAGGTACTTTGCCTACAAGTAATTATGTTCAAGGTGGTATTACTGAAGCTGACCAATGGAGATTAACAACAAGTTTTACTGGTGATGCTAACCCAATAGCTTCTAATTGGGAAAGAAATGATACTAATTTTGATAAAATTGGTACTGGTCTCACGGAGTCAAACGGAATTTTTAGTTTTCCAGAAACAGGGATATATAAAATTGAATTTCAACACGTTGGACAAATACAAAATAATAATCCTTCACAATATAATGAAGCAAAAATAAGAGTAACATCTAATAATTCTAGCTATGATAGTCGTTCTATAGTTTCTAGTTTAGGAATACAAACTAATGGAACTAATGGTCAATTTACAAATTATTGTAATTATATTGTCGATGTTACAGATATATCAAATGTAAAAATTCAGTTTTCTATTGATGTTGCATATAATGATACACAAACTATTGGTCATACAAACAGACATTATACAGCTATGACATCAATACGATTAGGAGATACATAAAATGAGAAAAGATGGTAGAGCAAATCATATAGAAGATGCTTTAGTTCAATTAAATAAAGGTCAATGGTTTACTTGGACAGATAGTAAAAATAAAATTTATGCTAACTTAAAACTTTCTGAAAAAGTTGGAATAGATGGAAACATTGTAGATAATTTAGTAACAGAATTACCTACCGAAGAAGAAGTTAATACTAAACTTGTAGAACTACAAACAGCATGGGATAATGCAAATGATTAATCCTTGTTGCGAAGATGGAAAGTGTACTTGTGGTAAATGAAAAATAATATACTCCTAGTATTTTTATTAAGTTTTATTTTATGCGTAAGTACAATTACTTTTGCAGATTCTACTAACGATAACAACGCACAAACAAATTCTTCTGGCAGTAATACTCAGATTACTGGTGGTTATACATCAACAACAACAAATAATAATGATGGACAAACAAACACAACGACAAGTACGACAACAAATAACAGCACTACCAATGGGTCAGATGTACCCGTTAACTCCGCTTCCTCTCCAAGCTACTCAGCGATGTCTCAAGATGTTTGCAGTATGGGTATTAGTGGCTCTGTCTCTACCATGGGCTTTGGAGTTTCTGGCGGTAAACATTTTAGGGACTTAAATTGTGAGCGTATTAAGCTTAGTAAAGTACTTTTCGACTATGGTATGCGTATTGCCGCAGTCAGTCTTCTCTGTCAAGATGAGCGTGTCTTTTCAGCCATGAATCATGCAGGGACTCCTTGTCCGTTTGAAGGTAAGATAGGTCCAGAAGCTTTAAAAGAATGGAATAAATATGATGTTGAAAGACCAGACTATGACACATATATTGAGAAACTTGAAACTAGGTCTCAAATAGATAGAGAATTAGAAGCAATAAGAATAGAAGAAGAACAAAAAGAATTAGCTAGGAAGTTAGAAGAAGAAAAGAAAAAACTAGCAACCTTGTTAGAACAAGAAGAAGTAGATAAAATTAAAATTAATATAGATATACCACCAGAGCAAAATAAAATAATTAACGTACACAATTAATGCGATATATTATTTCGACTTTAATTGTCTGTGCTTTTATTTTAGCATGGGATAAATCTTTTGGACAAACTGTAACAACAGGAAATATATTAACTAACTCTACTTTTGGAACAGGTAGCACTACAACTACAACTGGTTGGTCAACAAGTGGTGACGAAGGTATTCATACTCATGGTGCTTGGAATGGATTTCCGTATCAAACAGGTATGGACAGTAGTGGTGGTGTATTAGCTTTTGAAGGACACGAAGAAGATAATGTATACCAAGATGTAGATTTAGTTGACGATGGTCATCTAACACAATCAGAAGTTAATCAAGGTTTTACTTCAACCATGTCAGCAGATGTATGGTTTTGGAATAATATTGAAAACACACTTACTTTAAAACAAACTGTTACAGGTTCTGATGGTTCAGTATCTACACAAGTTAGAGAAATAACTGATAGTACTACAGGTGTTGGGACATTTACAAACTATACAAACGAGTATATTCAAGGTTCTAATACACAAACAGATATTACAATTAGAGCAGAGTTGTATAATGAAACAGCAGGTACAGCTTACGATAACGCTCATCGTGGACCAGATGTAGATAACGTTCAGTTAAGTATATCTTATACCTATGTACCTCCTATTAATGAGGATGCACAAGAAGTTATAGATGATATTGACCAAGATATTATTGATATAGTAGAAGATATTCCAGAAGATTTTGATTGGGATACAGATGATTTATACTTTGAAGAAGAGTATGTAGTTATAGAAGATGAGTTTACATTTGATGATTCATTTTATTTTGAAGATATTGAAACAGTATATATAGACGAACTACCTCCAATAGAGGAGTTTGACATGGAAAGTTTTGAACAAATACCAGAAGTGGAAATGGTATTTTTTGAAGACGAATATATGGTAGAAGCTCCAATAACAGAAGAAGTTTTTACCGAAGAATTTGAAGAAGACTTTACAGAATTTTTAGAAGAGACTGGTATGGAAGAAGAGTTCATAGAGTTTCTTGAAGAGGAAGGTATAACAGCAGAAGAATTTTTCGAAGAGATTACGGAGGAGGAGTTCAATGAAGAACCTACTACGGAATCTTTGGATGAGTTTGAAGAACCGATGGAAGAACTCTCAGAGAACGAGGAAAGCGTATCAGAGACTTCTACAGATAAAGAAGAAAAAGTGGAAACTGAAGTAACACAAAATGAAAAGGAAAGTCCACAAAAAGAAGAGACACAAAAAGAAAAAGAATCCGATAGCGAGGGAACTGAGGAGTCCGAAGTACAAACAGAAGATAGTGAAAAGCAAGAAACAGTACAATCGGAAGACAGAGAAGTGGACACCAAGGACAGGACTATTGCAGATGTTACAACTGTAGAAAGTAAACTAAAAAAGAATTTAAAAATAATAGCTAAACAAATAGCACAGGTTACAAAAGAAACAACTAAAAACTTATCTAAAGAGGATTTATTTTTTAAGAAAAATAGTCTTGATGATTATACAAAATTAGCTTTTTATTCAGCTAAAGATGTATATGAAAATACACATCTAGGATTATATTTAGAAATGGATTTATCTTCCTATAAAGGAGATATATATGCCGGAGTTGCACTAAACTCATACATTGAAAACGACCCGGTAGAAATTCACAGGGTTAAGTTGTTGACCATTGAGTCAAAGAAAACTAAACTGTTAAAAGAATTGGAGATTCTAAAACAATGAAAATATTAGATAAACTATCTACATATGCCGCACTTATAGGAACTATAACAGCTATCGGTGGTGGGTTTTATGCATGGGGCGAATTTAACAATAGACTATCAGTACTAGAAGGTGAGCCACCAATTAACTTACAACCTTTACACAGTAAAGATAAAGAGTTAAATGAAAAAGTTGACAATGCTTTACTATATGCAAATGAATATAAAGTTGATTTGATAGATAGAATAAAGACAGTTGATGATAAAATTGTTCCTGTTGATTTAACAATTGTATTTAAAGAAATAGGAAAGCTTCGAGAAGAAGTAGCAATGCTAGATATTCCCGAAGAAACAGATTTAAGTCCAATTAACAAATCGTTAAAAGAACTTAAAGATAAATTAACAGAGCTAGAAAAACAAGTAGCTATTGTTAAAAAAGAAAATGAAGTACAAGACGTAGTACTTGAAGAAATAAAACTTAAATCAAATAATCCTTTATCAAAATAATTATGAAAATTGATTTAAAATTTATACTATCTTACACACCATTAATTGTAGCAATAGGAATTACTTGGGGAATGTTTTCAGCAAGACTCAATGCAGTTGAAAATAAAGTTAATTCAGTTAATCAGATACAACAAGATGTTGCAGTTATAAAAGAAAAGATAATGTGGATGGAAAAATATTTGATTGAGACAAATGGAAAATAAAAATGGCAGTTAGAGATTTTAAAGAAATACCAGAAGCTTCAGAACCTTCACAACAGTTAGATATTGATACTTATTTAAAAGAAAATATATCTGACCCAAAGATTGCATCTAAAGCAAAACAAACTTATACTCAACAACAAGTACAATCAAATGAGATTTTACAAGGTGCAACAATGGGTCAACCAACTAGTGTTGGTCAAGCTCAAGTTACAGCACCAACTATTGTAGGAGCAGGTCCATCATCGGCAACAGCTATTGGTCAACCTACTTCTATGACTGCCCCAACAACAACTGCGGCAACAGGTACTGCTCAAACAGGAACTGCGGCACAGGGAACTCTTGGACAACAAGCACAAGCAACAGCAGCTCAAGGAACATTATCAACAGGAGCAATAACTACTGGACAAACTGCTGTACCAACAAGTCAAGCAATTGCACAAGCTGCATCTGGTCAATTATCATCCGGAGCTTTAGCACAAGCTGTAAGTGGTACTGCATCTACTGTCCAAGCACAAACAGCTACACTTCCTCCTGCAATACAAGGAGCTATTGGAAATAATCCTGCACAAGTACAAGCAAGTATTGTTCAACAACCAACAGCAGTACAAGCACAAGTTGCTGCTATGCCGACAACAACTCTTGTTTCTGCACAGCTTGAAACATTATTAAGTGGTATTGAAACAGGAACTATCCCTACATGGGCTAGAGGTGCGGTAGAAGCTGTTGATGCTAACTTAGCACAAAGAGGTTTATCTCGTTCTTCCATTGGAAGAGAAGCTTTAATTAATTCTATTATACAATCTGCTGTTCCAATTGCTCAAGCAAACTCTGCAATGTTACAACAAACAGCAATGGCTAATTTAAGTAACGAACAACAAGCAGAAGTTTTAACTAAACAACAACAATTTCAAGCACAGTTAGTTAATGCTGAAAATCAAATGAAAGCAGGAATGGCAACTGCTGAATTTGCACAGCAAACAGGCATGGCTAATTTACAAAATGCTCAACAAGCAATCCTTACTACAGCTAATCAACAACAACAAGTTCGATTACAAAACCTAGCAAATCTACAATCTACAGCTTTAACCAATGCACAGTTACAACAACAAGTAGGTTTAGCAGGTTTAAACAATGCTCAATCTGTTGCTTTAGCAAATGCTAAAACTGTTGCAGGTATGGATGTTCTTAATTTAAACAATGAACAACAATCAGTTATATCAAACTCTAACTTGTTTAGAACATTTGAGTTAACAAATTTAAATAACCAACAACAGTCTACATTACAAAATGCTGCTAGATTAGCTTCTTTAGATATGGCTAACTTGAGTAATGAGCAACAAGCTCAAGTATTAAATGCACAATCATTTTTACAAATGGACATGACTAATTTAAGTAACAGTCAACAAGTAGCTGTTCTTAATGCACAACAAAAACAACAAGCAATGTTGTCTAATCAAGCATCAGAAAATGCATCAAGACAATTTAATGCAACAAGCCAATCACAAACACAACAGTTTATGGCTAACTTGTCAAACACAGTTAATCAAAGCAATGCACAACGTAACGATGCAATGTCGCAGTTTAATGCAACTAATGCAAATAGAATTGCTGAATTAAATGCCGGTAATACTTTAGAAGCAAATAGATTAGAAGAGCAACTTAATTCACAGATTGCTCAATATAATGCTAATCTTTCTTTTCAAAGAGACCAGTTTAATACAGCTAATGCACTAGCTATTGAACAATCAAATGTTCAATGGCGTAGACAAACAAACACAGCAAATACAGCAGGTATCAATGCAGTTAACCAAGCTAATGCTATGAACGCTTTTAATTTAAGTAATCAAGGTTTATCTTTCTTATGGCAAGAAATGAGAGACGCTGCTAAATGGGAATATGAAGCGGCAGAAAATGATGAGGAAAGAAAAGCAACACTTGCAGTAGCGGCACTTGGAAACGAAGCAGCATCAGACCAAGCTAAAGTAGATATGTTAAAAACTTTAGGTGCGTTTGCCATTAACTTATTTAATTAATAGGAGTAACTATCAATGGGATTTTTTAGTAGTATATTTAAAAAAGTAAAAAAAGCAATAACAAAACCAGTATCAAAAATATTTAAAGGTATTGGTAAAGGTATTGCTAAAGTTGCTAAGAATGTATGGAAAGGCGTAAAAGGTCTTGGAGGTAAAGCTGTTCAAGCATATAGTAAGTTTAGTAAAAAACTTGGACCAATAGGTATGATAGGTGTTTCCATGGCAATGCCTTATTTACTTGGAGCATTTGGTGCGACAGGTGGAGGACTATGGACTGGTTTTGGTAAACTTGCAGAAACAGGTTCGTTAAGTACTAATCCATTTTTAAAAGTTATGGGTCATGTAGGTAAAGGAATGTATAACTCTGCAAACTTTGTAGGTGGAACTGCAAAAGGTATTTCACAAACTATTGGTGCAACATTTAAAGGTTTTGCTAATGGTAGTGTAAGTGAAGGGTTTAAAAATTTATACCAAGGTGCAGGTGAAGTTCTTAGCGGTAAAGCCGGAATGGGAACTACTAAACTAGGTCAATACTCTATGAGTCAAATTAGTGTACCGGTTTATAATCCAAATACAATTACTCAAACTGGTGGTGTTGCTCTTGGTAATGTTAACGTTGCTAACAGTTTTTATAGAGATACAATTGCTGCGGCTATGAAAAAAAATACTTTGTTTACAGGTATGCAAGGTGATGGTTTAAAATATTTTAATAGTGTTAAAAAATATTATCCGGGTATTGATGATAAAGCTGCATTTGAATATATTAAACTAAATGGATATACTCCAGAAACAAAATTATTAGATTATAGTATTTCGCCAGACTTTAAATTTAATGCTCCAATGTCAGAGTATAGTACAGGAGCGGCAAGTAACTATACCTTTAGTGGCGATAATATAAAGAAAACTATTGATGTAAATAATATTAATGTTAACTTAGGTTACACAAATAAAATTGCAGATGGTGAAGCATTTGAAATGCCAGGTGCTGAAGATGGTGGTATACTAAGTAAGAAGAATGTAAAAAGAGCTGCGGTTGAAACTGCAAAGAATTTCTTTGCTAGTGACCCCGGCACACAAACAGCTTTACAAATAGGTTCACCTGCTAACTTAAATGTTGTAGGTTCAAACTATGCAGGAACAAATGTAACATCGTCTAGTGGTGGTAGTTTACTAGCTCAAATAAATCCAGAGTTAGCAAAACAAATACAAGAATCACAGCTAAATATTGTAAGAGGTTAATACATGAGTTTATCTGATGCAGAAAAAAATAAATTAAAAAAATATAATTTAAAAGGTTTAAATAAACCTATTAAAACAAGTAAACATGGTAAGAAAGGTGTTGTTGCTATTAGAGATAACGATAGCGTAAAAATTATACACTTTGGAGACTCAACAGGAATGGGTCATAACTACTCCGCAGAAGCAAGAAAAAGTTTTAAAGCTAGACACGCAAAGAATATAGCTAAAGGAAAAACAAGTGCGGCATATTGGGCTAACAAAGTTTTATGGGCAGGTCCGGGAGGTTCTAAAAAATCTCCACCTAAATCTCAAAAACATAAGAAAGGTTAATATGACAAAAACTAAAACTAAGTCAAAAGTAAACGAAGCAAATAATTACACTAAACCTACTATGCGTAAAAGATTATTTAATAAAATAAAAGCAGGAACTAAGGGCGGCAATGCAGGACAATGGAGTGCTAGAAAAGCACAGTTGTTAGCATCTGAATATAAGAAAGCCGGAGGAGGATATAGATAATGGCATATACAAAAAAACAAAAGAAGTTAGCTGCGGTTGCTGAACCTCGAAATAAAATTACATCTGCGGATTTAAAAACATTACGAAAGAAAAATGGGAAATCTAAAAAAATCACAAAGAAGCCTTAAAGCTTGGACTAAACAAGAATGGCAAACGAAGTCTGGGAAGAAATCAAGCGTTACTGGCGAAAGGTATCTACCCAAGAAAGCAATAGAAAATCTAACATCTGCGGAATATGCGGCAACGACAAAAGCAAAACGAAAAGGAACAAAAAAGGGGAAACAGTTTGTGAAGCAACCAAAGAACATTGCAAAGAAAGTAAAAAAATATAGGAGAGTAAATGGCTGAAATAGATAAAGCACAACCAAACCAATTTGAAAAAGCAGGAGTTAACCCTTTTAACAGTCCTACTCCGGGTGAAGGTTTAACACAAAGCCCCGAACAAAAGTTTCCATGGGAACAATCACCTCGTCATACAGAGGTTAAACCTGCTATAGAAGATATCTTTTTAAATATTACAGAAAAAGAAAATCTTATTCCGTTAATTGGTATGCTACAAAACAAAACACCAATAGATGAAATAGCTCAAGTTGTTTTATACAAAGGCATGACAGCAGGTCAGTTTAATATGGACCTTATGTTGATGTTGATAGAGCCAACAATGTATCTTCTTATTGCTATTGCTGAAGAATATGAAATTGAACCTGTTATATATGAAGACCAAGATGATGATTTAATTGATGAACAAGATTATAAAAAAGAAAAAGATAAACAAACATTAGGTAAACAATTACCAGAAGTAAGAAAAGATAGTGTACCAGAATCCTTATTACAAAGAGTAAAAACATTACCAGAAAAAGAAGAGTTAGGAATAGAGGAATAATATGGGTATTAATTTTTTAGAAGGTTTAGGATATGTTGCCCAAGGTGCAATACAAAAAGACGATGAAATACGACAAGAAAAACTTGCGACTCGTATGGAAGAAATGAAAGAGAATAGAGCTTTTTATAGAGAACAAGCAAAAACAAGATATGCTGTTGACTTAGCTGAGTATCAAGACCAGTCTAAAAAAATGCAAAGTATTCAATCTGCATTAGCAAATATTAAAAGTGCTAATGGTGGTAAAGGTATGAGTAAATATGATGCGGCTTTAACACTAATTAAAGCAGATGAAAAAGAAATGGCATTTTTTAATGCTCTTCCAGATGCATCAAAAACTCCTTATGTAATGCAAAAAACAAATCAGTTTTCTGATGTTGTTGGTGATGATGGTGAAGTAACTGGATTCCAAGTTAACTATTCACTACCTAAATTAACATCTCCACAAGAAGCAGATTACAGAAAAGGACCAGAATTTTGGAATGATTATGCAGAAGAAATTAGACAAGGAACTGATGGTCCACTAAGTAAACAAGTTAAAAAACTTTTAGGTCGAGAAGCTGATGCGGCTAATGTAGTTAGTGAAGATTTAAATGTTAAAGGAACACAGGTAGTTGGTGACTTTGGAACTGAAGAAGTTATTTCTAATAATACAAGTACATCAGATTTATTAACAGCATCAGCAGGACCTCTTGCTTATAATTGGACTGATAAAACTGACCAAGAATATATTTTGTTTAATATGGTTATAGATAATCATAAAAATATTAGAGCAGATAAAAATAAACATAATGTTGTTGCTGCCCCAATTTTAGCTTTAGATGAAAAATCATTAAAAGGATTAAAAACAACAGAAGATGGAATGGTAATAGCTGATGGTGATGCATCATTTTTACTTGGACAAACTGCTGATTTATATAATAAATCAAATACATTTTTAAAAAATAGTATTATTTACGCTGATAGTAGTGTTCCGTTTTTAAAGAAAAATACTAAAGCAGCTACTGTAGAAAATCACAGTAAAATATTTAAAAGTCAATGGAACGCAAGAACTATTACTTTAGATAATGATAGAATGGCATATTTTGGTGGCACAATTGATGGTAAGTATCTTATTGATACAAGCATTG
>Ga0181393_1000901_pt1 | contig 10983 bp, 14 predicted proteins | sample 16SPOviralmetaG_FD_130122 | JGI IMG/M metagenome (GOLD analysis project Ga0181393, IMG submission 130122) | Marine viral communities from the oligotrophic San Pedro Time Series (SPOT) site, San Pedro Channel, CA, USA - 16 SPOT_SRF_2010-10-21 | ecosystem: Environmental > Aquatic > Marine > Strait...
ATCCATAAAACAAACACGTTACCGCCTGTGTAGTAATTTCCAGTCACGCAGTTATGGTGACCACCGCCTGCCATCTGACTAGACCAAGGCTTAACCCAGCCTGTGCCATGCTCCTTCATTTGCTGTAAGACCTTGCGTGTCAGGTCAGCGTGTGGGTTCTGCTTGCTTTTTTTGTATGTAGCCATGTGTGTTACTCCAGTTTATAAAAATTTTAAAATCAAGATGTATTGCGAATCTTAAACGTATTAAATGTATTGTCAAGTATTGTATTTGTGATGATCTGTAATATTCCACTTTTCAATCACAGGCTCTCCAAGCTCATCTTCATCGACTACGACATAGACAACTTTTTTGAAAACCTTTGCATATCGCATCATCTCAGGACCGACAAAAACGTACTGGTAAAAATCGGGATAGACTGTATGTTCCAGATTGCAGGAATTTTGGCAGTACTCAAAAAAATTACCAGTCTCAGACTCTCGAAAACAACCACCATTTTCCAATGGATAAAATTCTGACGGTGCGTATGACATATCTATACCCCCTCCATTTCAATCGAAATGTTGTGAATGTTTTCCACCCTGAACAAAGCGTAATCGACTTGGTCACTTGGTATTCCCATATCAATTAGGTTCCTTGCTTCGGATTTGAGTTGGGAATGAGTAATCTTACCGTAGACTTCTTGCATCAAAGTTGCGTGGCTGTGCAATGCTAAAATCGCTGAGTTAGTTAAGTTTTCCATATTTATTTCCATATCAATTAAGTAATCGTGATCGTGATTTTCCATTATTCGGACTCCTTTTGTGCTACCCAATCTGACTTGAGCATCACAGGGTTATACTGGTCAGCATCCTCTTTAGTAAGTCTAGACAATCTCGATCTAACCGCGAAAATCATGTCTGCGGCTTCTGCAAATCTAGGATCGACATCCTCATTTAGCAGTATGACTTCAGCTTGCTCTAGAAGAGCCCAGACAGGGCAATCATCCAAACTGGCATAACCTTTATTTATAACCGCTTTGCAAGCTGGGCTTACTATGAACTCATCTGCGTTATCACCTTTCATATGTTCACTCCTATATAAAAATTAATTTGTATCGTGAATGTTACAGGTATTAACGACTATTGCAAACATAACTTTAATAAAAATATCAGTTATTTTTGGGTGTTGTGTAAGTCATTGATATTAAAGGTAAACGCTCTGTCAGCAATATTAAAGAGAAATCAATAGTAGTGGTAGGGCCAAGTTGATCGTTCAGTGAGCGGCCTCTGTGAGCCTCTGAGAGGCACTGTTCAATTTTTAACCAATTGGGTGTATGATCTAATTATTGCTACACACTAAGGGTACTTTAAAATGGCATCAAAACTCACACCTAAACAATTACACTTTTCAAGATGCGTGGCATCCGGTAGCACCTACAGTGACGCGTATAGAGAGGCGTATGACGTTAAGCCTGAGACGAAAGCAGGATCTATTCAAACAGAAGCCAGTAAACTTATGAGCAACCCTGAGATTTCACAAAGGGTCGAGGTACTTATAGCGGCTCGTGAAAGGGCTGTACAGGCTTCTGGGGTCTCTGATCGAGAGAAGGTTCTGAGTAAGCTCAGGCATTTCATGGAATGTGCCGAGGGAGCCGACGCAATGAAGATCCGTTCAGCTGAGTTGCTAGGTAAATCCGTGGGCTTATTTAAAGATGTTGTCGAACAGAAGCAGGAGGTTGCAAGCGCCGACATAGAAGCCAAGCTCCAAGCCAAGCTAGAATTATTATTAGCCAGCCAAGAAACCAAGGATGCCGATAGCAAGGATCTGCATTAACGTAATCCTATTAACGCCCCCCACATAGTTGACCCTTCGTTCAGTAATGACACACTTAACGATGGTTGACTATTCGTTCAATAATAATATGCGTGACACATTTATTAACTTGGACAATCATTCCACAACGAAATTATATGATCGTTCCATAATCACTCTTTTTTATGCGATACCCCACCCCCCCTTACAGCTAAGGCGTACTTGCGTATCCAGTACACAGTGATACACTCAAACAATTACCTAGTTTTGAACATGACCCCACCCTATTTTCTAGAATGCCCAATAATATCAAGAACTTACATTTATACTGGTCAAATTTTGTACAGAAAAAGGGGTAGGAATCCTAGTGCCTAAAAAAATTTTGCAAAAAAAGTTGACCTTTAGTTTGTCAATAGGCAAAATATGTTAAAATTTATTACACTTTTGTCTTAAGGATTACCCTTACTAAGGATTACCCTTATACGCTTGCAGTAACTATTACTAGGTATGCCTTATTTTTAAATTAAAAGGTATTCTTTCAAGAGTAATCCTTACTAGTGAAATCCTTACAAGAGTAATCCTTGTTATTGGAAAGGCGAGTACCGCTTGGAAATTGATCAAAATTTAATCAATAATTTGGATAACATTCCTGTTGAAGATAAGCAGGAGATACTTAGCCTTCTTGAGCAGCTTGATGAAGCGAAGAAGCTTGAGGCTGCTAGGGCAGGGTTTATAGATTTTGTACGCACGATGTGGCCTGCTTTTATTGATGGTGAGCATCACAAGATAATGGCTTCGGCCTTTGAGCGTATTGCTAATGGTGAGTTAAAGCGGTTGATTGTTAACATGCCGCCCAGACACACTAAAAGCGAGTTTGCTAGTTACATGCTCCCGGCTTGGTTCTTGGGGCAATACCCGAATAAGAAGATAATACAAACCGCCCACACAGCAGAGCTTTCCGTTGGGTTTGGTAGGCGGGTTCGTAACCTCGTAGATAGCGAGGACTTTAAGAAGGTTTTCCCAGAGCTGACTCTTAGGCCCGACTCCAAGGCCGCTGGGAGATGGAGTACCAGTGCTGGTGGCGAATACTTCGCTATTGGTGTTGGTGGTGCTGTAACTGGTAAAGGTGCAGATCTGCTCATTATCGATGATCCCCACTCGGAGCAGGAAGGACAGAGTGCCGACCCCACTGTGTTTGATCGAACCTATGAATGGTACACATCCGGGCCTCGTCAGCGACTTCAACCGGGAGGCGCTATTGTTATCGTGATGACGCGATGGCATATGCGCGACTTAACCGGGAAGATAACTAAGTCTGCCTCTCAACGGGCTGGAACCGATGATTGGGAGATAATTGAGTTCCCCGCTATCATGTATGAGGGGACTGAGAAAGAGAAATCCTTATGGCCTCAGTTCTGGAGTAAAGTAGAACTAGACGCTCTTAAAGCGGAACTACCGCCTTCTAAATGGAATGCACAGTACCAACAGAACCCCACTGCTGAAGAAGGGGCGTTGGTTAAGAAGGAATGGTGGAAGATCTGGGAACATGAAAGACCGCCTCCCTGCGAGTTTGTTATTCAGTCTTGGGATACAGCCTTCCTAAAGACACAAAGATCTGACTACTCTGCCTGTACAACGTGGGGCGTTTTCTATGCGCCGGACGATGATGGCATGAGCCAGCCCAACATTATTCTTCTTGATGCTTACAAAGAGCGTCTGGAGTTCCCAGAGCTTAAAAAGAAAGCGCATGAGATGTGGCAGATGATGCAACCAGATGCGTTTATAGTGGAAGCTAAGGCGGCTGGAACCCCGTTGATTTTTGAATTAAGAGCGATGGGTATTCCTGTATCTGAGTACACTCCCTCTAGAGGTAATGACAAGATAGCTAGAGTTAATGCTGTAGCGGATCTATTTGCTTCTGGTGTAGTGTGGTGTCCAGAAACTCGCTTTGCTGAAGAGGTGGTTGATGAGTTTGCTGCTTTCCCTGTAGGAGAGCATGATGACTTGGTTGACTCATCGACTCAGGCACTGCTTAGGTTTAGGCAGGGCGGCTTCTTGAAGTTGTTAAGCGATGAAGAGGATGAGCCATTCTATGGCAGAAAAGCCAGTTACTATTGATCTTCAGGAAGAAGAAAGAAAGATAGAGGCTGAGATAAGGGAATGGTCTTCTAGTATTATTGAAATCCCTAATCCTAACTTTAAGAATATTCCTACCTGCCCTTATGCTAAGACGGCGTGGGAAAAGAACTTAGTCAAGATTGTGTTTGATCATGAAGGCAGAGACGCTAAGTTGCTGAAGTATCTCTCTAGCTATGATGATGACTATGATTTAATTATTATCGTTGATACGGATTATGAAGAAGATCAAGAAGCTTTTCATGATAGTATTGGCGAAGTTAATGAATTAATAAGTAAAGATGTTTGGGGCAATTCGGATTTGTGGATCATGGGGTTTCATCCTTATGATGATGAAAATGATGCTCTAGATAGCGAAAGCTTTGAGCCTATTAGTGATTACAGCTATGGTTTGATTTTTGTTCAAAGGCTTTCTTTTTTACAAGAGGCTGCTAACAAGCTTGAGCTTCAGGGTTATTATAATGTTTATAAAGATGACTCTGATATAAATCAGATGTATAAAGTTCGCAAAGACTATTACAGGAGACTGAAGCATGGCAATGGGAAAGAAAGTAGGTCCAGCTAAAAAGAGAGTTGGTATGCGTGGCGGCAAGACTGTTGCTAAGAAAGTAATGGGCATGAGATCAGGTAAGAAAGTTAAGAATCTTAAGAAAATGAAGTCTGGTGGTCAGTGCCGTGGAATGGGTGCTGCAACTAGGGGCGGGAACTTCGAGGTCGTTTAATGGCTGTTGAAAAGTCTTTAGTCAGCAATCCGCTTGATATTGATAGCGAAGAAGCTGTCGAGGTCAGCATAGTTAACCCAGAGTCAGTTTCTATTGAAACCGAAGATGGAGGCGTTATTTTGGATTTCGATCCAAATGGCGGCTTTATGGGCGAGATGGAGCATGGCGCTAATCTAGCTGAATACATTGAGCCTCAAGTGTTAGACATGATTGGCTCAGATCTTGTTGGCATGTATAACGCTGATAAAGACAGTCGCTCTGATTGGGAAGAGTCTTACGTTAGAGGATTGGATCTTCTAGGTCTTCGCTTTGAAGATCGTACAATGCCTTGGGCTGGAGCTTGTGGTGTTTTTCACCCAATGCTTTCTGAGGCTGTCGTTCGCTTTCAAGCGCAGACAATACAAGAGATATTCCCTGCCAGTGGACCAGCAAAGACTTCTATCGTGGGCAAGCTCACTGATAACAAGGTTAAGCAGGCTAGTCGTGTTCAAGACTATTTAAATTATTTAATGACACAGAGAATGTCTGAGTATCGGTCTGAGACCGAAAAGCTTTTATTCTCTTTGCCTATTGCAGGATCAGCTTTCAGAAAGGTTTACTTTGATCCTAATCTTAACAGACCGTGCAGCATGTTTGTTCCGGCAGAAGATTTTGTTGTTAGTTATGGCGCTTCTGATCTAAAGACTTGCGAACGTGCAACGCATGTAATGAAAAGAACCCCCAACGATATAAGGAAACTTCAGGTTTCTGGGTTCTATAGAGACATTGAGTTACCAGCTCCTACTCCAGACATTGGAGAGATCCAAGAGAAGTACAATAGATTGACTGGTGATAGTGCAAACTATGAAGTTGATCACAGACACACCCTGCTGGAGATGGTTGTTGATTATGATCTTCCCGGTTTTGAAGATGTACAGGGTGGAGAAGAGACTGGAATAGCTCTACCTTATGTAATTACTATCGATAAAGGCTCTCGAAAGATTTTATCGATCAAGCGCAACTGGAATGAAGAAGATCCACAGAAATTAAAGGTAGAACACTTCGTTCATTATACTTATTTGCCGGGATTAGGGTTCTATGGCTTTGGTTTAGTCCACATGATAGGTGGGTTAAGCCAGTCTGCGACCTCATTACTGCGACAATTAGTGGATTCAGGTACGTTAGCTAACCTTCCGGGTGGTTTAAAGGCGCGTGGTCTTAAGATTAAGGGCGATGACACCCCAATTATGCCGGGAGAGTTCCGCGATGTGGACGTTCCGGGCGGAACCATCCGCGATAACATCAGTTTTATGCCGTATAAGGAGCCGTCTAACGTTCTTTATCAGCTTTTAGGGGACATTGTGTCGGAAGGTAGGCGATTTGCCTCTGCTGCCGACGTAAAAGCCTCTGATATGAACTCCGAAGCCCCTGTTGGCACGACATTAGCCATACTTGAGCGCGAAATGAAGGTGTTAAGCGCGGTTCAAGCGCGTGTTCACGCCGCAATGGGGGCAGAATTAAAGATATTAAGCCGATTAGTGCATGATTATGGGCCGCAACGCTACCCATATGATGATTCAGAGCAACCACTAGCGGCAGAAGACTTCGATGATCGCATAGATATCATTCCTGTTAGCGATCCGAACAGTGGAACGATGGCACAGCGCATTATGCAGTACCAAGCTGCGCTGCAACTCTCCGTCTCAGCTCCACAAATGTACGATCTACCACTACTTCATCGTCAAATGATAGAAGTTCTGGGCATAAGGGATGCAGATAACATTATCCCAACGGATAAAGACATTAAACCTACAGATCCTGTGACTGAAAACATGAACATCATTAATGGAGAACCCATTAAGGCGTTTGCTTATCAGGATCATGAAGCGCATATACAGACTCACATGTCAGCAATGGAAGATCCTAAGCTATTGAAGATACTCTCAATGGCTCCTGACGCTAAAGTGAAGCAGGCAGCAATGATGGCACATATCTCAGAGCATGTGGCCTTCTCCTATCGACAACAGATAGAAAAAGAACTTGGTGTAGAACTGCCGCCACCAGAAGAGCAATTACCAGAAGACATTGAAAGTAGGCTATCTAAGCTCGTTGCTCCTGCTGCCGCACAACTTACCGGCAAAGACAAGAGAGAGATGGAAGCCCAACGCATTCAGGAGCAGATGAAAGATCCAATCGTCCAGCTCCAACAAGCTGAATTACAACTCAAGGCCAAGCAAGCCCAAGACAAAGCTGCAACTGATATGGCTAGAATTCAAGTTGATCTTCAAAAGAGTAAAGAGAAGAACGAGCTTGAAAGAGAAAAGCTTTCTCAAGAAGTCAGAGTTGAAGGGGCCAAGCTTGGTGTTCGTGTAGCTGAGGATTCATCTAGAGAGGAAATAGAAAAGTCTAGAATGAAGTCAAAGGATATGCTTGAAGGCGTTAAGGTCGGTGTTGAAATAGCGAAGGAGCTATCTGGTGAATGATGTTTTTAGCAACAATGCTTTAAAAGTTCTGAAAGATAATATCCGAGTAATGATGAATGATGTAAGTGATCATATTAGTACGGGTAGCTGCAAGAACTATGATGAATACTCTAAATGCTGCGGGATTATAGAAGGTCTTGCTATGGCTGAAAGAGAAATTCTTGATCTAAATCAAAAGATTGAGAACGCTTAATTCTCCGCATGTTGCGGTGCAAGGTGACTCTGGACACTAAATTCCAGTGCTAAGGAAATAACATGAGTGAAGCTGCTAGTGTGGAAGTTGAATCAGTTACAGCAAAGGCTGAGACAAGTGACAATAAAGATGTCGAGTCAAAGCCTAGTCAGTTACCTGAACCTTCTGGATATAAAATTTTAATAGCATTGCCTGAAGTTGATGAGAAGACTGAGGGCGGAATCATTAAGGCGCAACAAACAAGACAGCTTGAAGAAGTTGGATCTATTGTTGGCTTTGTCATGAAGCTTGGTCCAGACGCTTATCAAGATAAGGAGAAGTTTCCTAATGGTCCTTACTGTAAAGAGGGCGATTTTATTTTGATGAGATCTTATTCTGGAACTAGGTTTTCTATACACGACCGAGAGTTTAGACTTATTAATGATGACAGCGTAGAAGCTATTATTGATGATCCAAGGGGCATTAGAAAAATATGAGTGATGCAGAGCAAGTACAAGAAACTAGCAGTGAAGATAAATTTTTTGGTGTCAAGACTCAGATTGGCAAGAAGTCCGAGCCAGCTCCTCAAGAAGCAGCAAGCGATATTGAGGTTACGATTGTTGATGACACACCAACGGAAGATAAAAACAGACCTACGTTTAGTGATGACACCCCAGCCGATGATGGTATTACGGAAGAGGATCTCAAGGGCTACACTGGATCTGTTCAAAAAAGAATTAACAAGCTTCGTGCGATTAATAACGATGATCGTCGTAAGCGTGAAGATGCTGAGAAGCTTCGTGATGAAGCTGTTCGCGTTGCTCAAGAGCTTGTAGAAAAGAACAAAAACTATCAGTCTATGATAGATCGTGGCGAGACGGCTTTGATTGATTCTGTCAAGCAAAAGGCAAAGCTTGATTATGAAAACGCCAAGCAGGGATATAAAACTGCATACGAAGAAGGCGATACTGATAAGATACTTGCTACTCAAGAAGCTTTAAATCTTGCTCAATATGAGTTAAAAGAGATAGAAAGAAAGGAACAAGGTAGACAATTTGCCCAACAAACTAGGCAAGCTCAGGCTCAGAATGTTGCTCAAGTCCAAGAGCAGCAACAACCTCAGCCTCTTTCTAGTAAGCAGGTTAATTGGAAAGAAAACAATCCTTGGTTCTTAGATCCTAATCATAAGGACATGACTGCCTTAGCTTATGGATTGCATGAGAAATTAATAAAGGATGAAAGATTAGACCCAGCAAGTGATGAATACTATAATAGGATAGACGCTACAATGCGTCAGAAATTTCCTGAATACTTTGGTGCAGATGAAAGCTATGGGAGCAATGTTCCATCTACACCTAGTAGGGCAAACGTGGTGGCCCCTGCCAATAGAAATAATGGCGCAAAACCACGCACAGTAGAACTAACTCCCAGCCAAGTTTCTCTCGCAAAGCGACTTGGACTCACTAACGAGCAATACGCCAGACAACTCATGAAGGGGTAATTAATGGCTAATCAGCGCACACCACGCTCTAACGAGAGCAGACAAACCGAAGCTAGAACTTCTGATAGTTGGTCTCCAGCATCAGTGTTACCTGTTCCTGCACCTAAAGACGGCTGGGCTTTTCGATGGATAAGAACCAGCGTTCTGGGACAACCTGATAACACTAATGTCTCTCAGAAAATGAGAGAAGGCTGGGTTCCTGTTAAGGCAGATGATCATCCAGAGATGCAAGTCATGTCTGATTTAAACTCGCGTTTCGTTGGTAACATCGAAGTTGGCGGACTTTTGCTTTGCAAAGCTCCTCAAGAAGAGATGGACAAACGACAAGAGTATTACCAGACAATGGCTGCTCAACAGATGGAATCTGTAGACAATAGCTTTATGAGGGAAAACGATCCCCGTATGCCTCTATTGAAACCTGATAGGACTACGAGGACTTCATTTGGCAAAGGCTGATACCATTAGGTTCGGCCTAACATTGAGGTAATTAATAATGGCTGCAACCGCAACCCCTATGGGAGCGGAACCAGTTGGCACTTTATCTGCCAGCGGTTCCTTCTCCGGCAAAGTGCGGCATATTAAGATTGCTAGTGGCTACGCTGCTAACATCTTTTATGGCGACTTTGTAAAAATGGTAGCTGCTGGTGTCGTTGAAAAAGACACTGGTACTACTACATTAACTCCTGTTGGTGTATTCATGGGCTGTGCTTACACAGATCCGGGTACTAAACAGATGACATTCTCTCAGATGTGGCCCACAGGAACAGTAGCTTCTGATGCTGTTGCTTATGTCATTGACGATCCCGACGCTGTATTCAAGATGCAGGGTGATGCTTCTTTAGCTCAAACTGATCTTGGTAACAATGTCGCGGTTGTACAGACTGCGGGTTCAACTGATATAGGCCGAAGCAAAAATGCTTTGGATAGTTCAACTGCCGCAACAACTGCTACACTTCCTTTGCGAATTGTAGAATTTGTTAACGGCCCAGACAGTGCAGTTGGTGATGCGTTTACTGATGCCTTAGTGTTCTTTAACTTTGGTGACCATCAGTATCGTCAGCATACTGGCACAGGCACATAAGGAGGCTAGAGAATGGCTATTTCAAGAGCGCAAATGCTCAAAGAGCTACTTCCGGGCCTTAATGCCCTGTTTGGCTTAGAGTATGAAAAGTACGAAGACGAGCATACAATGATTTACGATAGTGAATCATCTGATCGTTCGTTTGAAGAGGAAGTCAAGCTAAGTGGTTTTGGCGCGGCTCCTGTAAAGGCTGAAGGTAGTGCAATATCTTACGATTCTGCACAAGAGTCTTTCACAGCCCGTTATAACCACGAGACCGTAGCAATGGGTTTCAGCATTACAGAAGAAGCTATGGAGGATAACCTCTATGACTCTCTGTCTGCTCGTTACACAAAAGCTTTGGCACGAGGCATGGCTTACACGAAGCAAGTTAAATCTGCTTTCCCCCTTAACAATGGTTTTTCCAATGCCTTTCAATCTGGCGATGGAGTAAACTTGTTCACTGCTGCTGGCGATGGTGTTGCTGGTGGTAATGGTCATCCACTTGTTAATGGTGGTACTAACAGCAACCGTCCAGTAACTGCTGCTGATTTGAATGAAATCTCTTTGGAAGACGCTGTAATTAACATTGCTGCGTATACCGATGAGAGAGGTCTTCTTATCGCTGCTCGTCCTCGACGTTTGATTGTTCCGCCTGCATTGATGTTTGTTGCTACTCGCTTGCTGGAAACAGAAGGTCGAGTCGGTACAGCCGATAACGACATCAACGCACTTCGTAACAACGGTTCTATTCCTGAAGGGTATAGCGTCAATCATTATTTGACTGACAGCAATGCTTTCTTCTTGATTACCGATGTGCCGAATGGCATGAAGCACTTTGAGCGTACTTCGCTTGAAACTTCAATGGATGGAGACTTCGATACTGGTAACGTGCGCTATAAGGCGCGTGAGCGTTATTCGTTCGGTGTTTCTGATCCGCTGGGAATTTACGGTTCTCCCGGTACTTCGTAAGAAGTAAGATGTTCCAGAGGGGGGCTTCGCCCCTCTCTGTTTTTTTACCCTGACTGCGAAAGCAGACACTAGCCCCGACAGGAGTAACATATGGCTACTACCACTTTTTCTGGTCCTATTAAGACTGGAACCATTCGAGATACCACTGGCACAACTGTTGGCAC
>Ga0181393_1000910_pt1 | contig 10946 bp, 8 predicted proteins | sample 16SPOviralmetaG_FD_130122 | JGI IMG/M metagenome (GOLD analysis project Ga0181393, IMG submission 130122) | Marine viral communities from the oligotrophic San Pedro Time Series (SPOT) site, San Pedro Channel, CA, USA - 16 SPOT_SRF_2010-10-21 | ecosystem: Environmental > Aquatic > Marine > Strait...
AGTATATTTGAAGTTAAGTTTCCTAACTCAGATATTAAAGGAAAAGTATTGGGTGATAATTTAGGAGTTAGGGAGTAATAATGCATTATTTTACATTTGCAGAAAAAGATACAACTATTTACCAAAAAAGTGGTAGTTTAAATGCTGGGTTAGACGAAGTATTAGAAATACAAAAAACAGTTAGTGATGCTGGTGATGCAATAAACGTCTCTAGAATACTTATTAAATTTGATTTAGCAGAAATATCATCTTCTATAGTAGATGGTACAATAACCAATCCATCATATTATTTAAATTTATTTGATGCAAAATCTAGTAACCTAGATATATCACAAAGCATTTATGCTTATCCTGTCAGTCAATCATGGACAATGGGACAAGGTCACAGTTATGACAATCCAATCACAGAAGAAGGTTGTAGTTGGAATTTTAGAGATGGTTTAACATCTGGTACTATTTGGGATAGTTCAATTAGTGCTAGTGGTGGAACGTGGTATAGTGGAAGTGGTTATGAAGCATCTCATTCTATCAACCATAAGACTGTTGATATAAGAATGAACGTAACAGATATTGTCAACCAATGGATATCAGGTTCTATTTCTAATGATGGATTTATGGTAAAAAGAAGTGGTAGTATTGGAAATTTAGATTCTAATGTAGAAGAGGGAAATACAAAACTTTTTGGTGATTTATCGTTCTTCTCATCAGATACTCATACTAAATATCCACCAACATTGGAAACAGTTTGGGATGATTCTAGTTGGAATAGTGGTTCTCTTTCACCATTAACAATGACAAACTTAGAAGATATGACGATTTATATGAAAGGACTACGGGCAGAGTATAAAGAAAGTTCTAGAGTAAAATTTAGATTAGTTGGTAGAGAAAGATTTCCTGAAGTTTCATATTCTACAACACCAGCTAATCTTTCAGTAAAATATTTACCTAGTGGTTCATCTTTTTATTCTATATTAGATGCAGAGACTGAAGAAGTAATTGTTCCTTATGGTAGTGGTTCAAAATTAAGTTGTGACTCTACTGGTAATTATTTTATGTTGGATTTAAATGGTTATCAACCTGAAAGATACTATCGTTTAGAATTTAGAGTCCGAAGTGGTAGTGGTGTTGATGAACTTGACCAATATTTTAGCGAAGGATTCACGTTCAAGGTTAGTCAGTAATGCCTTACACAAAAGAAGAGTTAAGTAATGTTGGGTTCTATAATAATTTTATAGACAAACTCAGAAGTAACTATTTAACTGAGTTGATATCTCGTGCTAAAACTTTATTTAGAAACGAAGAAGGTGTCTTATATTCTTTTGAAGATATTACTACACGTTTAGGGATAGAAGATGCTGTACTGAATAGTAATCCTGAATATTCCACATTAGAAACAGAATTAAATAGAACAAATATACAAGAACTTGGATATGATGATTTTAAAGACTTGATTGAAAAAGAATCTTGTTCTGTTCAAGCAAGAGGATTAACTCAAACAAGAAAAGACCAAAACTCAGACAAACTAGTAGACAGATTATTTTCAGAGTTAATACAGATAGATATTTTAGACCCGTTACCAGATGGATTAGAAAATGGTGACACTATAACATCAGATAATGTAGACGATGTTAGAAAGTGGTTATTAGATGGAAATCAAAAAAGACCATTTCCTGATTTACAAAGTTTTTACGCAATTGGTTCTGAGTGGAGAAAGGTGAAGACTAGAACTCAAGAGATTATAGATAGTATACCAGAAGGGGAGCCAGTAGACTAATGTCAAGTAGATTAAACGAAAAAGATAGAGAGATATTAATTGGTAATGAACCATTTAATTATAACTCGGTTGAAAATTCATACTTTGGTGGATACTTTGGTAATGATTCAGAAGACTATGTTGAGGTTATGATATATGATACCAATGATAACTTACTAGAAACATCAGTTGCTGATTCAGAAGATTACTATTATGATTCTGAAAAGGGTGGTGTTAAGTTAAAAACTGGTACTATTCTTAGAAAGTTGGGATATGATAGAGGTAGATTTAAAGTTACATATAATTTTTTAAGAAAACTTGCTGGTTCATATCAAACTGTGGTTACAGACCAAAGTGGTAATATATTTAATGGTGACGTTGACGTTAATCAAATAGATAAAACTTTATTTATAAAAGAAGACAAATATATAACACATCAAATATCACCATCAAGAAATGAGATTAGATTGGTAACACAAAACATACGAGATGAAAAATATATTAGAGATTTTTACAGACTAGCTGCTAGAAACAAAAAAGTTACTGCAGATGCTTCATCGTTTAGTAATATAGAATTTGTAGGTACTGCAGAAGAAAAATTAAACTCAACACAAATTAGATTTATATCACCAGCTGGATTTGAAGATTCAGGTCAATTTGAACAGTCGATGGTAGGTGGAACTATATCCATACCAAACTTTTTTTTAGTAGATAGGATTTTCCCACCAGTAATTCCTACTGCAGATGAGGTAGGTTTAGGAACAACAGAGGTGGTTGGTGGTGATATATTTCAAGCTAGTTTCTTTTTAGATGAAAATGCAGGAGTTAAAGAATTTAAAAAGAATAGTTCAAATAAATTTGGTGATGTAAATTTTTCACCAGCTTTTACGAGATTTAAAGACCTTACACTCGGACAAGAATCACAGACTTTTCAACAATGGGATGATGGTGTTGATTTTGAAGGAAGTGGTAGAACTTTAGATGATGTCAGAAACCTTTCAGATAGTAAATTTAATTGTGTATATTTGAAAAGAAATGATCCTAATCCTGTAATAGATATTGTAAGTAATTCCTTTTTAAGAGCAGATACTGCAACATTGTATACATGGGAAGTGACAGGATTTGATAAAGACAAGAATGGTGGTTTCAAAAGAATACAACCACGACCAGACGGTGAAGACGAAGGTGGAGACTTCAGAATTATAACACCAAGTGATGAGTACGCCACTCGTAGTTCACAAAGTCCATTTATAGCAACCCAAACTATAAATGGTGAAACTGGTAACGGTAATACAAGAAGTGGTGCAAGACTTAGATTAGAATTTTTTAGTAAAGATTGTCACATCGGTATAAAATTAACAATAAGAGATAACACTGCAAATGATGAATCTACAATTCATCTACCAACAATAATAGAGACTCACTAATGGCAAGAAAACCTTACGTAGAACTACCAGATATACTCAAACTCTTACCACCGTTGGAGGCTGTTGAGACTGAGCCCGAAGTCGGAGGGCCTGGTGGTTTATTAAATCAATCTAAAGCACAAAATATAAGCAGTTACATTTTAAGTAGTGGTTGGTATGACGATGTAACTTTCTCACCACCTAGACTTGTATTACAAGATGAACCATTCGAAATAGAATTAGATATAACTGATATAACTTTTAATGAACAAGATAATCTAAAATGGGAAATACTACAAGACGGTCAAGTAATTCATTCAGAAGGTGGTAGTCCTAGTAAATCTTTTACGATGTCAGATTATGTTACTAATAGTCAAGTACAATCGTTTGAAATAAGAGCAGTAATAGATAAATATAGAGAGGTAGAAAGAGATGGGGGTATCGAATATCAGTTTTTAGGATCTCAACCTCAACCAGAAATTGCATTTACCTCTGTACCTGCACCCGCAGGTGATACAGACGTAGTGTTTACTCCTGTGTATGAACCATTTGTTGCTAAGATAACATCTGTTGATGGTGATACAATTGGTATAGATTCTAGTTACCAAAGTATTGTACAAAGAATACAACCAATAACAGAAGGTTCAAAGTTACCAAATGAAGAATATAGTAATTGGGTTATAAATAATAAGTACGGTGATAGAAAAGATTTAAATACATATCTACATTTTGGTGATGAGAAAAAAGTTTTAACAACTAATGTTAAATATGATAATAACGCAGTTCCAACGTTACCATACTCTATTGTATATAAAACATACGAACCTATACCCGATGATGTAACAGAAAAAGATTTAGTCTATGTTGTAAGAGAGGTGTTACCACCACTAACAGAAACAGTTGAGTTGGTTGGGTATGCACAAGAAGATGAAGACTTTCAAGTATTAATACCAAAGGATAATCTACCACAAGAGTCGCCGATAACAAAAAGACAAACTGAACTTAAAAATTATAATGATTTAGTTACAGATGATGCTAAATTAAAAAACGAAATTGTAGATAAGTTCTTACAAGATAAATCTGTAGAATTAAGTATAGATTATTCTAATTACGAAAACTTTGTAAACTTCTCTTCTGCACAAAGACGATTAGAAAATTTTAAATATAAAGTTCAACAAATTGAAGAACAAAAAGTTTTAAGTGCTTCTTTTGTTGGTGTAACTAATGGTCAGATAGATTTAAAAACACATCATGATAATATAAGAAATATAAAAACTAATTTTGACGGATATGAAAAATATTTGTATTACGAACAGTCAAGTTACGTTACAAGTTCAATTGGCGAGTTTCCAAATGCATCATGGCCAAAAACAGGAAGTGGTACATATGAAAATCCATATGAGCCAGTAAGTTCATCTAATTCTGATTTCACAGATTGGTACGGTTCTATAACTAGTAAGACTGGTCAAATATACAGTGCTTCATTTTATGATACTGAAAATGGAAATCGTTTAGTAAATTTATTACCTGACCACGTAAGAACTGATATTAGTAACATACAATTTTTAGATTTTATGGACATGGTTGGTCAACAATTTGATGAACTTTGGTCATACATAAAATCATTATCTGATTTAACAGATAGAAGAGTTAATTTAGAGGATGGGTTTTCTAAAGATTTGGTTTTTAGTCTTGCAAAATCTTTAGGTTGGAATGCACAAGATGGTAAAGATTTATTAGATTTAAGTAGATATGGTTTTGGTAGAAAATTAAGTGGAACTTCATATTCACTTTACACATCTGGTTCACTTGATTCACCAACAGAAGCAGACGTATCTAAGGAGATAACAAAGAGATTGATAGCTAGTATGCCTTTTATATTAAAATCAAAGGGTACTGTTGGTTCACTAAAAGCTATATTAAATTGTTATGGTGTTCCGTCAACTATTTTAAAAATTAGAGAATATGGTGGTTTAGATGTAGATGTTAAACGTGCACCATTTGAAACAAAAAGACGTTTTACTAAAGCTTTAGGATTTAGAGGAGCACAACATGTATCAGCAAGTTGGAGCGATGATTCAGACACAAGTAGAAAACCAGAAACAATAGAATTTAGATTTAGAGCAGCAAGTGGTTCTAATCAAACTTTAGTACAGAAAGGTACAGAGTGGGCTATAGGATTAAAAGATAATGGTTCATCAGATAATTTAGGTTCAGTATCTTTTACATTATCTGGTTCAGGTGGTACAGCAGAGGTAAGTTCTTCATTATTACCAGTATATGATGGTGATTACTATTCTGTAATGTTAAAAAAAGAAAAAGTAGAAACAGAATTATTTTTACATCCATCATTTGAAACTAGTTCGTTATTCAATCCACCTTTTATTACTGGCTCTTCAACAACTGCAGTTTATGGTGATATAGAAATAGTTAGTGGTTCTGGTGTTTCTAGAACAGGTACAAAAGCTCTAAGACATACAAATAATTCCAATTTTGATGATAATAATACTTCATACACATTAGGATTTAGTTCTGGTTCACAACCTGCATCAGTTACTTCTGTTAATCAAAGTGAAACGTATATATTTAGTGCGTTTGCAAAAGTATCTGGTAGTAACGTGGATTCAATTGGAAGATTGAGAATATTTGAATTAGACTCAGGTGAAAACGTAGTAAATTGGAATGAAGATGTTAACTCTAGTCAAACTTCTATAAATACATTTGGAGGAATAAAATCATCAGAAGCTGTTGGTTTAGTTGAGGATGAATGGAAAAATGTTACAGTTACTAAAACAATTAGATTTCCAAATACATCTAAACTAGGTATACGTTTTGAAAATATGAAAGCAGAATCAACTATATATTGGGATGATGTGTCTTTAAGAAAAGCACCATCAAACACAGATACAATAGGTGATTCTTTTAATTATCAGTTATTTGTAAAAAAATATTCAAATGGTATAGATAAAATTGTACAAGATTCTAATACTGTTTTACATATAACTGGTTCCACATCATCTTCGTATAATGCTTCTTGGACAGGTAGTGGAATTTTATACATAGGTGGTAAACCATCAGATGATTTTGGAGCTCAACTTTCAGGTTCAATGATGGAGTTTAGATTGTGGAGTGAACCTTTAAAAGAACAATTTTTTGAAAATCATGTAAGTGATCCTAAATCATACATAGGTAATACACCATCATCATCATATGAGAGTTTAACTACTAGATATTCTTTTGACGATAATAGTGCATTATCTGATGGTAATACAATACGAGATGTTAGTTCTAATCAAACAACAACCTCACCTGGTTATGCAGTTGGTTTTGGTGGATTAAATACTTTTGAATCAGTTGTTGATGATACTAAAACATTTGTACCTAATTATGGGCCTAATAGAGGAAGTTCAGATAAAATACGAATAGAAGATAATTTCTTGAGTGGTAGTGGTGCTAGTTTAAGTACAACAGAAAGATTTGATTTTAGTTCAAATGATTTTTCACCTATTGATTCTCCAAAAGTAGGAATTTTCTTTTCTCCTACAGACGTTGTAAATGATGATATTATATCTTCATTTGCAAACTTGGACTTTAACGATTTATTAGGAGATCCAAGAGATAATTTTAAATTACAATATAGAGATTTAAAAGAATCTGCAGATAAATATTTCAAAAAATATACAGGTAATAATGATTTTTGGGATTACATGCATTTGATAAAATACTACGACCAATCTATATTTAAACAATTTAGAAAAGTTTTACCAATGAGAGCTAAACCACAAGTTGGTACTATTATAGAACCAAATATATTTGAAAGGTCTAAAAATCCAATACAAAAAAATCATCCATCTTTCACACAGATAGATTATGATTCTAAAATAAATGTAACAAATTTTAACTACAACTCAGACAAGGATGGTGTCTACCAAGAAGCTAGTCATTCAATACTAAAAATAGAAACTGAGTATCCAAACTACGAAGGTAATATAGATTCATCCGATACATTTAGAAAACCATCCTTATATAATTTTACTACAAATGATAATTTTGATGATAGAAATTTATATATAAGTGGTAGTGTTACTTACGGAGGACCTGATTCAATCTACTCAGAAGCAACTGGTGCTATGATAACAAATCAAAGAATTTCTGAAAATAATAAAGAATATAAATTCTTTTATAATAGTGAAGATAATTATAATAATAGTTCTAGATATAGTATTAATCCGTTTGAAAATTTATACAATTCACGTTCTTTGCATGAGACAGATTTAGATACATCATATCAAGATACCATTGCATTTAAAAGAATGTTTTACGAGGGTGTAAAGAATACATCAGAAACTACTATTGATGGGGATTTACCATTTATAGTTACACAAACTGCTGCAACTGTTGCCGTACCGACTACTAAAGGTATAAGTAAATTAAGTGTAAATCAAAAAGGAAAAAATAAAAAGATAAAACCAAGACGAGGTAAAAGATAAAAATGTTAAAAAAAATTAAACATAGATATTTATTTATAGAAAAGTTATATCAACACAACAATCTTTGGAGACAATAATATGGGATTTTTAGATAATTCAAGTATAACCGTAGATGCAATATTAACGAAAAGAGGTCGTGAAATATTAGCAGCTGGTGGTGATTTAAACATAACAAAGTTCGCTCTTAGTGATGAGGAAATAGATTACACATTATATGATGTAACTCATCCTAATGGAACAGATTCATATGGTACAGTTATAGAGAATATGTCTTTATTAGAAGCTACACCTAATAGAACAACATTTCGTAGTTTTTTAGTAAATGAATCTCAAGCTGGTGCAACTCTAAATGTTGATAGTACTAACTATGCTAATGTTGATAATGGAACTGATATAGCACTTTCTCCAAATACGGTAGGTTCACCTGCTGAAAATTATATTTTTACAATAGGTAATACAAATATAGTGAGATTTAGTGGTCAAGGAGCAACTAAAACTTTTGTAGGTTCATCTGTTACATTAAGAGCACAATCAATTAATACAGCTGCAACTACTGATATAACCGTACAAGGTCAAAACTCTGGTCTAGTACAAACTATCACAGTTAGTGTTAAAGCAGATGCTGCTTCTACTACAGATCCTTTACAAAAACAAAAAAGATTAACAGCAGATACCCAACAGAGTCCTGTAACAGGAACTCCACCAAAACTCGGATCTGGTGGTAGACTGTTAGATTATTAATAAGGAGAATATGAAAAATGGCATTCAAGAATTTTACAGCTGAAGATGTAAGTGAAGATATCGGAATTGTTACGTCAGGTATATGGCAAAACGGTGATGGTACTATAAACACTTTTTTCAGTTCATCCACACAATATACAAACACAGGTGACTATAACATAGATGTTTATAGATATGATCCTAGTGCAAATGCATCTGCATCGATTCAATTCGGATTAGTTTATGGTCACAGAGAAGGTAGTGGTTCATTGGGAACTAAAGGTGCTACTGGTGATAGAACTACAGCTGCAATATTCGGTCAGTTTAACAATCTAATAAATCCACCTGAGACTACAAACTTTACATTTCAAGGTAATACTACTGCAAAACAATTTTATGCAATATCAATAAATAGAGCTAGAATGAGAGAAGCTATTGAACCAGGTGGTTGGGAATTACATTTAAGTTCTAGTAGTGGTCAAGTAAAATTAATTGACGACTCATCTACTAATAAAGGTGGTAACGCTAATGAACGTAACTTCTCACCAGAATATAATATAGTAAGTGGAACGTTAGAAGGTGGTACTACAATAAATACTGCAGCTGCCTCTGAAAATTCTACGATAGGTTCTTACGGAACATTTTATCCAAGTCTAGGAACTTTAATACTAAATCCTGAAAGATTAAGTGCAGCTCCGTTAGCACTCTTAACTGCTAGTGGTTCTAACTCAGATAATAGAAATAATAGAAAACTTTTCGATGCTATTGTTCTCGGTAGTAAATTTACTATGAAACGTAAAGAAGAAATAACTTCAGTTCATTATTTCGTAAGAGCTACATCAAATAACTTTAACTCTACTACTAATGAAACATACTATACTCAGTCTGTTGCAGGTGTAAAGGAAATCATACCAGGTATGAAAACAGATCCTAAAACTTACATCACAACCGTGGGTATGTATAATAGTTCTGATGAATTATTAGCAATTGCTAAGTTAAGTAAACCAATATTAAAGTCAAGAGCAAGAGAAGCACTTATCAAAGTAAAACTAGATTTCTAGGAGTTTCATATGATATTCAAGAATATCGACTCTGATGATATTTTAATCTCACCATTTGAAGTTAACAAAACTTTTACTGTAACTAATAATGATAGTGGTAGTGGTGTATATTCTATACCAATTACCAAAGGAACTGATTCTAATTTATATAGTTGGAATACTACATCAGATTCTAAAACTATATTCACAGCTTCTTTTTACGAAATACCTAGTTACTATATGATTAACACCATGTACTATCGTGATGTAAATCAAATGCTTGCATCTAAAGATTATATTCATGGTACACCTATTAATACAGATGGTTTTGTTGAATATACTAAGACAAGTCACTTATATGATACCAATGCTGATACTTCGAAGATGGTATTGAGAAGACCTAAATCAAGACAATTACACAATAGTGCAAATGTTATATCTATACCACAAGAATTGTTTGGTGAAACAGTTGGTAAACAATCAATACGATTGGTTGATAATGATAGTAGTCCTCAAGTAATTTTACAAGATGATGGATATGGTAACTTATATGATGTTGCATTTAGTTCTAGTTATGCAAGTAGACAACCAAACTCAAACAATAGTGGTAGTGTAGTTGGTAATATATTTTATGACGATGGGTTGATGGTAATCACCGATACAGGTTCATATTCTGCTATAGGTGCTGGTAACTTTACAGTAACATTTGATTCAACACAGACTATATATGAAAGAGAATATATTTGTAAATTAGAAGAGGATGATTTTTTACATACAACTAATAGAAGTTTAAAAGTAGGAATGAGTGGTAGTGTTGGATTTCATGGTACTAATTATAATCAAAACACAAACTTAGTAGGTACATATAGAGATTCAACACCTTATGAAATGATAGGGTTCGCTACAAACTCATTTCAAGATAGTCAATATGAGATAGGAACAGAATTAATAGGTGAGGCAACTCATTCTGATTTTGCAACTTATGTTACTACAATTGGTTTGTACAATGATAACAACGAATTGATGGCAATAGGTAAAACAGCAAAACCAATAAAAAATGATAAAGAAATGTCTTTAAGTTTTGTGGTAAGATTTGACACAAACTAATATTTATAGTTGTAACGTTACATATTAAGGAGAAAATATAATGGCACATTTTACAGAGGCTCAAGCTGAAGCATCAAAGTTAGAATCAGTTAGAAAAGAATTTACTGATGGAGACTTTGCTTATTGGGTATTAAGAGTATCAGGTTCAGATGGACAATATCATCAGTTCGTTGACCACAATCTAGCAGAGGATGCAAATCTAACTGCTGTAAAAGGTAAACTGATTGGACATCTAACCGGTTCAGAGTATTATGTAGCTCCAACACCACCTGTAATAAGTGGTTCAGCTCATTTCGAAGATGACAAAGGGGATACACTCGGTTAATTAAATAGGAGAAAACAGATGTTAAAGAAACTTGTAATAGGAATATTACTAACATCATCATTGTTTGCTCAATTAGGTTTATCAAATTTCTTTAAGTACTCAACT
>Ga0181393_1000913_pt1 | contig 10928 bp, 24 predicted proteins | sample 16SPOviralmetaG_FD_130122 | JGI IMG/M metagenome (GOLD analysis project Ga0181393, IMG submission 130122) | Marine viral communities from the oligotrophic San Pedro Time Series (SPOT) site, San Pedro Channel, CA, USA - 16 SPOT_SRF_2010-10-21 | ecosystem: Environmental > Aquatic > Marine > Strait...
GGTGGTATTTTATGTTAACAAAATTATTAGGTGGAGACATCGTAAAAAATGTTGGTAGCATAATTGATAACCTTCACACTTCAGAAGAAGAAAAAAATGATGCTAAAATTAAATTAAAAGAAATTGAGGCACAAATAAATAAAGCACAATCTGATATTAACCTTGCTGATGCAAAAAGCACAGCAGGTGGTATTTCTGGAATGCTTCAAAGAAGTTGGAGACCATTGATCGGAATGTCTTGTGCTTTAGCAATATTTTGGGAATATGTTTTAAAACAGTTCCTAATGTTTTTCATAGCAACATTTAATTATGAAACTGCACCTTTACCAGAGTTAGATATGGGTACTTTAATGCCTTTAGTTATGGCTCTTTTAGGTATGGGAGCATTAAGAAGTTATGAGAAAAAAAATCAATTAACTAAGTAGGAGGTAATATGAAATTATTACAAGACTTATGGGATCACATAAAAGAGTGGTCAGACTGGAGCATGAAAGATTGGATTAAAGCAGGAATTGTTGCGATAATCGTAATCGTAGTAATTGGTGCTATTTAATTAATGGCAGATCCAAGATTAAAAAGAGCAGGGGTAAGTGGTTTTAATAAACCTAAAAGAACTCCATCGCATCCTAAAAAATCTCACATTGTTGTTGCCAAAGAGGGTAGTAAAATAAAAACTATTCGCTTTGGTCAGCAAGGTGTGTCTGGAGATAAAAAGAATACAGCCAGATCAAAGTCTTTCAAAGCAAGACATGGAAAAAATATTAAAAAAGGAAAAATGTCTGGCTCATATTGGTCAAATTTGGTCAAGTGGTAGTGGAAGAACTTAAAAGAATTACAGAAGTTTTAACAGGTACATTTACAATAGGTAAATGGGAACAACCATTACGCATGAGGAAAAATGAAAAAACAAGTATGGGAAAAGCCAAGACCAAAAAGTCTCGGCAAGTCAAAAAAATTAAAAGGTAAAAAAGGTTATAGCTCTGCAAAGAAATCAGCAGACAAAAAGTTTGGCAAGAAAACAAGTCTTGTTAAAAATATGTATATATCAAAAAAAATGAAAGGATAATATATGCCATACGGAATGGGAACTTACGGATCAAAAAAAGGCAGACCACCTAAAAAGAAAAAAGAACAACCTAAAAAAAAGAAAAAAGCTAAAAAGAAAAAGTGAAAATAGTATTAGTAACTTGGCTTGATACTAACGAGAACTCAGTCGGTACTTGGATAGAAAAAGAAGATCTAGATAAATCTGAAGTCTGCTCTGTGGACTCGTTAGGTTGGCTGTATAAAGAAACTGAAGATCTAGTTGTTATATTAGCTGATAAAGATACTCACGATAAGGATGACTTATATGGTAGAAGCCAAGTCATCCCTAAAGGAGTTATAAAAGATATTAAGTATTTAAGTTAAATCAGTTTTTATTATACCTCAGATATTCTATGAGCAGGAACATCTGCAATTTGACCATGAACTAAACCTCTGCTCATATATTTTGGTATTTCAAACTCTATCCATAACTCATCAAAACTTGTCCAATCACTTACAAAAATTTTAACGATTGTAGTATTATCTTTAGTAGAACTATCAGCATATTTAATCCAACTAATTTGCTTTCCTTTTGGTACTAATTTTTCAATTTTCATATTTTTCTCCATTGATTAATGTTCATTGGCTCTAAGCCTTTGCTTACTCTAACTTTCATATCTTGTTGGTATCTTGACCATTCTTTTGCTTGGTCTTTTTTATTTTGTTTTCTTTTTTCTCCACTTATTATTAAATCTTTCAACCAAGTTTTTTCATCTTTAAACCAGTTTAAATTATTTTCATTCATACTATCCTCCCTAGTTAGATGGCTCATTATTGAGCCACCTTATTTTTTTCTTTTAATAATTCATCAACAGTATTTATTAATCTTCCGTCATTGTCAGTTTCAACATCAACCATCCAATAATGAACTACATAATCATCTACTTGCATTGCATCATCTGGAAAGATAATATCTTTTTTAACTAAAGATGCAAAAACACCTCTAGCAGTTTCCACATCCCAACCTAATTTTTTAGGATTTTCAAAGATAACTGAATTACTACCATCAGTTACATCGATTAAATACTGTGCTAATTGTCTTTCTTTATCAGTAAATGTAATCATAATTAAGCCACCCTTCTTTTAAAATGTCCGATAAAAAAACCATTTTGATAATGAAAATCAAAAGAAGTAAAACCATTATTCTCTAGCTTTGCTACTTTGTTTTCATATTTATTCATACCTGCTACTGTTCTATGGTCAGCCATAAGATAAACTATACCCTCAACAGATTTTAAAAAGTTTTTGTTAAGATTAACTTCATTCAATAAATCAACTTTATATTTATCTTTACCTTCAGTCATTGTTTCAACCATCATAGTATTCTCCCTGTTATTAGTGGTCGGAATGAGAGCAGGAGTGGTCGGAAAATGGTCGCATACTATTGCATTTCCTCTCCCACTCTTGCTAAAAATTTCCCAATTTTTCTTGTTTTTTCTCATTACAGGTATATTAGTACCTTATGACACCGAGTATATCAAGAAAAAAGTATACCTAATTTACCCCAGAAAACAGCCAAAAATTAAAATAGTTTTATTGAGTGGTCAGAAAATGGTTATTCTGGCAGTCCATTTATCATATCTTTGACTTCTTTTTTATCAGTATGAACATACCCTAGAGCAACCTTAGAGCTCTTCCATCCAACAGCAGTCATTAATGCTTGCAAAGAATTTTTCTTACCTAACCAACTTGCGTGAGTGTGTCTGCATGCATGTCGATTTTTATATTTAACTCCTGCTTGTTGGCACATTGCCCACCATCTCGTAGGAATTCCAGATGGATTATTTTGCCTATCGTGTAAATGATCCCATTCAAATAATCTTTCTTCTCTATAATTAATTCTTTCTAAATATTCTTTTAACTTAGGATGCATTGGTTTTGTAATCCATTCTTGCGTTTTAAATTGCCAAATATTTAATTCATCCTGCTCTAAATCTATCATAGGTCTATCATCATTTTCTGGATTGGTGTCTTGCCAATGCATGTTTAAAGCCTCTGATATTCTGCAACCTGCATAAATTAAAAAAATAAATAAGAATTTAATACCTTCATCAGTACATTTTTCTTCAATAGCTCTAACATCTTCAATACTAAATTTTTCTTTATGTTTTGCTCTAGCATTCAATACTTCAAAGTGTTCAATAGTTGGATCATTGCACCATCCTTGCTTTGCTCCATAATGTAAGACTTTTGAAATAGGTAATATAATTCCTGCATTAGCACTATTAAACTTAGAAGAAGCTAATTGTCTTTCAGCATAAGGAAGATCTCGTAATTTTTTACCTTCCCATTGTTTTAAGTTTGGATATTGTTTGTAAGCTAATTCAAATATTAAATCATCGTTAAAATCTCTTAACTCATAATCTCCTGCAAGTTTTTCTACTCTTTTAAAAACAGACATTCTTTGCTGTGAAGGACAATGTTTAGGATTTTTTTTCATTCTCTCAAAACACTCAGTCCAGGTCATACAATCTTCTTGTTCAAAGTTTCGTATAATTTCAGCATTAACTCTATCGCATTCATCTTTAGCTTCTTTTTGGTTAATACGACCTGTACTTAACTTGTTAATAGTCTTAACTTTTCTACCTAGTTTTACTGTGCCTCTAATTTGCCAGAATGGACTTTCGTCTCTTTTGAAGATGGTAAGCATAATTGTTTTATCTCCTCGATATCATTGTAGGTAAAAAACTGCTTCTTACCTATTGTACGAGATAAACAATCTAAATTGGGATTTTTGATAACTAATTCATTTAATCTCGTTTGTAAAGTTCTTGTTGAAATTCCAAATAATTTAGCCAAATCTTTCTTGTAATAAACTGGCTCTAGTGGTTTTCTTTCTGCTGACATTAGTATTCTCCTTGCACAATATCTTTATTATTTTCTTCGTTTTTAGCCTCCTCAATGGCTTTTAATCGTAATCTGTCTAATTCCTCTCTATCTTTTGTTAAATGAGGGTAGGGATCAGTTTTTGCAGGATGAAATAAAACTTCATTTTGAGGAGCATTTTTCTTAGCAAGAGCTTCCTCTAATTCCTTATATTTTTCTTCATCTTTTCTTTGATGCCCAATCATAATTTTTTTGCAGAGCTCTGAACTGCTTAGTAATACATCTGAATAATCACTAAAAACTATTGACCATTGTATTATAATTCTTTGATCCAATAATTTTGTTCTTCTTTGCATAAAATGATGAACTGTATTTTCATAGGCTTTACTTAAATACTCTTCCATTTTAGGTTTCCCTAGAATTCTTATTGAATTATCATCAAACATTAATTCCCATAATGGCTTTTCTGGTAACTTTGTTTTAGGATTTTCTCCTCCTTCATCATTTTGAGTAATTTTAATTATTTCTTTACTCATATTAACTCCAGTTGATTTTCATTTTGTTCTTGCCAATAAAAATTACATAACCGAAAAGGTTTGGTTTCGTTTAATTTAGGGTTTGGATTAAACTCTTTGCTTGTAGGTTTTTGTAATCCTTGCTTTAACTGGTCAACACTTAAAAACATTTTTTTATTATTTGATTTTAAAGTTAATTCAGCACCACCCAATTCAATAGCTTTCTCAACCTCATAGTCTTTAATAGAAGCATATTTGTCATCAAAAAGTTTAGTGATAGTTCTTTTATATTTCATGTAACGAAACCTCCAAGTTTCATTTCTGCTCTGGCTGTGGCATTACTATCTGCCATTAATTCTAATTTTGTTGTAACTCGATCTAACTCTGCAAACATTTCATCCATAAGTTGTTCAGCATCATCTAATAATATATTTAAATCAGTTACTTCATCATCTGTTCTTGCTTTAGCTTTTGCATCTTCCACACTATTTTTTTCATTACTAAAAAAACGATAATATAAATATTTAGATTTTTCTTTTTCATCTTTTTGTCTTACTAAAGAGTTAAACTCTCTCCTAGCTTCTCTGTAATTAATAATTGCATCCATTTTTGCTTCAGCAATCACATGAGGATCATATTTTTTTATACCTTTATCCATCAACTTCACTTTCCAATTTGTCTGCAATGTTACGCAAGTTAATTATTCTGGCTTTTGTGTTAAACTCTTTGTTACTATGGCAGGTCTGATGACACTTTCGGCAAAGGCAAATGAGATTTTCAATGTAATTTTTTGCATCATTTTTACTCCCACCCATTCCACGAGAAGATAGATGATGAATATCTGTTCCATACCAACTATTACAAACAGCACATTGATAGGTCTGGGCAATAGTGTATTCTGGCAACCAGAAATCATCATAAATTTTAAAGTGTTTAGTTGCCATCGTTTTCTAAAATTTTATCAATGTTAATCGGATCATGTTTTAAATGATGTAAAACTGTGGTGTGATCTCTTTTTAAAAATCTACCAATTTTTGCTTGAGTTGAATTTGTGTTTTTAATGCAGATGTGACAAAAATCTCTTCTTGCCAAAACTAAATGTTTATCTCTTTTTTTACCTAATAAATCATCTAAATTTATATCGTAAAAATCACAGACTTTATATGCAACATCAAATAGTCCACCTTTTATTAATGATTGAGGATATGACATAATTAACCTTAAAATTGCTGGCTTGCTCAAAAGTAATTTAACAAATTTTATTTCTTCTTGAGTAAGTGCTTCGTGTTTTTGTTTTTGTTTTTGTTTAAATTTAATCCTGTCAATAACCTTGTTTTCTACTATGTCTCTTCTTCTTACAACAGAAGATTTGATACTTGATTTATCGACAGGATATTTTCTATTGATACCAAACATTAAAAATCTGGAAGCTCCTCTTTTTGTTCTTCTTCTTTTTTAGGTTTCCAGGTATTTTCTTCTGCATACCATTTACCATCCTTACTGACTTTAATATCAAGATTAATCCAATCATCATCTTTATCTTCTAATTTTTTTTTGTACCATTGGGTAAATTGATCTTTGTTGATTGATAGTTTAAATTTTACAAAATCAACAGTCGACTCTTTTACATATAAACCTTCTGCAAATTTTTTATCTTCGGTCATAAATCTCCTTTAGTTTTTTTAGGTTGTTCTAATGCGTCTAAATCATCTTGTTCTCCTGTACTTAATTGGAACAGAGAACGCATAAATTGTTTTAGTGCATAAGACTGGGCAGTACCCATTGCTGTACCATTACCAAATGGTACGACAATATGTTTAGTTGTTGGAAAATCCCAAGTATCTCCGTCTTTGTGAACTAAGATATATTGATAAACAACTGTTAAATTTTTTCCAGATGGACTAATCTCACTTGATTTTTCATGTGGTACAATTATTAATCCTGCTTCAGCACAAACAGGGTGTACTTGTTTTAAAAAACCATCAATACTTGTATATTTATATTTTTGAAATTTATTTTCAGCATCATGTTCTAATGGTTTATTTAATTTTAACATAATTTTATTAATTGCTATGGCTATATTTTTAGGCATCGGATTAATACCTTGTTCTATAATCTCATCATCACTTGTGTCATCGTAATCATTTCGCATTATTTTTTTCCTTTTAATATTTTGTTAAGGTCTTTATCTAAATCAAATGCTTTTCTAAGAAGTTTAAATTGCTTTAGACCAACAGCAAGATCTTCAGTAAAAAATTTTTTTATTTCAGTTTCATTATCATCTTTTGGAAATCGTACTATGACTGCTCTATCTATTTCTATGCCATCATTTTCTTTTATTAATTCTGCATAACAAGACAGTTGGATAATCATATCGGAATAAACTGCTTTAGAAGTTTTAAAATCTACTAAAATATATTTGTCATTCTGTTTAACTAATAAATCTGGACATCCACCAACATTTAATTTCTTGCTTATATATTTTTTCTCAGTCCAAATAACTTCACAATCAATACTATCCCACCAGTCTATAAATTGTTGAAAGCAATCAACAGCAACTTTATCATCTGGTAGTTCATATTTTTTATTTAATATATATAGTTCAGCTAAATCATGTAATGCTGTTCCAGTATCTCCTGCTTTTTTAAGTTCATCAAAATAATTTAATCCTTTTAAACCTAATTGATTTGACCAAATAATTAATCCAGTAGCATTTTTAAATCTACTTATAATAGTTGTTACACTTGGTAATTTTTTTTTATTTATTATGTAATCGCCTGTTGGCATTTTTAACCCTTATTTTATGTTCTTCAGCTTCCCAATAAACTTTTATGTGTTTTGTACCTGGTGCAGTCGAGGTACTTATTTTTTTAGGAGAAAATAATGAAACTGCACCAAGCAACTTTTTTATAAAATTATACAGGAAGAGGTATCTCCATTATAATTCCATAAAAACAATAGAGCATGATGATTGCCCACAATGACACAAAAGCAATCCCATACCAAAATTGTTTACCCTTTAACATTTGTCCTCAACAGACTTCATGTGAATAGATAACAATTTACTTTGAAACCTCGAGTAAGTTTGAGGTTGAACTTTTTTTATAACTTGTATTGTTGATTTTCTAACAAACAGGTTATAAATAATTTTGAAAGGGTTAAACATACAACAACCTTTTCTCTGGTTTAAAAGGTGGCACTTGCTCAACCAACTGCCACCTCGCCAGATTATATTCATCACATAAGGAGCAACTTATGTAACTTAATTCTTAATTAAAGATTAATTTGCAATTCGCAACTATTATTTGCAAAAAAGGGATATTTTAGTTAATTAATGCTTTTACCTTGTGATACTTTGAAAAATCTAAATGACTTGTGTTAGTTATTGGGTAACATTTATCAATTTTTGCGTTAAAATATTTGAATGTGTGATAATTAAAAATTTTATATTTGTTATTGTTTAAATAATTATTAACTAATCCAATGTAATTTCCTTTGTGATTTTTTAAATAACAAAAAATATTAATTGCATCTTTTTTTTCAACTAAAATTTTTGGATTATACCAAAAAATAGTTTTAGCATTTTTTTGATGAATACAATAAGTACCATCATTTTCTGTATCGTTAGGTGCTAAAACAACTTCCCATTCATCTTCATTTCTTAGTCTAACTAAACCTTCATCATTGCAATAAGCAACGACAGGATATTGGGTAATGTTTTCATCTAATATTTTAATAATATGCACATTAAAAAATTTTGCATAACTATAGGCTTGTTCAATATTTATTTTTCTTTTGCCTGTAAAATGTAAAGATGTAGTAGATGTATCAATACCAGTAGCTTCAGATATAATTTCATTGTTTTTTATTCCACTATTTTTTTTTATTTTTATAAGTGCTTTATTAAACATTATTTTTTCATCTTTTTGCATAAAATTACACAAAATACAATTTTTTTTCTAATAATAGCACTTAACAAATTAATTAATGAGTTGTCAAATATAAACACAAAATAAAAAAATATTTACAAAACAAAAATAAATCCCTAATTAAAAAAAGTATTATGATTATTAAATGTAATTTATGCCAGAAATCAGTAGATTTAGATGAAAATTTAACAAAAACACAGTTAAAAACACTACAATTTATACAAAAATACTTCAAATTGCATGGCAAATGTCCATCTTTTAGAGAAATACAAAAAGGTTTAAATTATAAAACTCCAAGTGCAGGTTATGAAATTGTTATGGCATTGGTTGATAAACAATTTTTAGCTAAAGCGAAATTTAAAAAAAGATCATTAATTATAACAAAGGAAGTGCCTTGTGAAATCAGCTAGCGATAACATTCCTGCTTTATATTTTTATGTTGAGTCTTGGATTACAGGTACACAAGATCTTACTCCACAGCAAAGAGGTATTTACATTCAATTATTATCGCATGCACAAGTTAGGAATGGAAGAGGGTTGCCTAACGATATCGTAAAGTTATCACGACTATCTTTATTGTGCAATCCAGATGATTTAACTAACTGGGAAGAACAGAAAAAAGACTTATATTTTATATTAAAATCAAAATTTATTTTAAAAGAAAACGATATTGGTATTGAGTCGTACTTTAATGAAAGACAGCAAAAAGAGTACGAAATTGCTAGAAAGAAGAAAGACCAAGTTCTCCAGGCTAATAAAAAATATAACAATAAAAGAACTAAGAATAACGATATCGTAACGACATCGTCTGATAGTGATAGTGATAATGATATATTTAATAATATATGGGATAAATTAACTTACAAAAGAGGCTCTAAAAAAGTGGCTGAAGCATCGTTTTGGAAGATACCAGAGGATGTAAAATCTGAAACAATTATACAAAAATATAATGAATTATGCTTAACAGTTGATGATCCTAAGTTTGTTCCTCATTTTGCTACATGGATAAATCAAGCTAGATGGGAAGAGGAATTGCCAGTTAAAAATGAAGATGAATATTCTGGCATGAGGTTAATAAAAGATGATGATTATAAAAAATGGGTATCATGGGTAAAAAGAGGAAGAAGGCATCTTTCCATATCAGATGACATGGTGCTTAAAATGAAAAATGAAGGTCTAATCACAGAAGAAGAATATAAAGCATGGTAAAAAGAAAGAAAAAAAATAATTTTACAGTAGATCTTGGAGCTCAAACATTAATTAGAGATGATAAATCCAATACATTTGTTAGAAAAGTAGATGGGGAAAGACTCAGATTGGTTGCTTATGGTCAAGATAGACATTTAGAGAAAGAACATAAATCAGTTTTAGAAAATTATTTTGCAAGAGATTTATTAGATATACATAACAAAGAGAACAACAGTAAAAGATTCTGGGCAGGCAGAAGATACGAAGATAAGTTTGAGAGCTCTAACATCAGACAGAGAATAACAGCTAGTTTAAAAGAGAACTTAGGAAACAGCACTAAAGAAGAGTTTATAATACGAAACTTTGATGCACAGAGTGATTTTCGTTTTGTTGATAAAGAATTAGGGAAGCTGAGTAAAATTCTATGGGTTGTTATCATAGAGAATAATCCTGCTAAAAAGAGAATGGATGAACTTAGAGAAGCATTAGATAGATTAATAATTATATTTGATATGTAGTTCTGTATTTGTTTCTATTAACAAGTGGATCGTAAATCTATAAAAACTAATACAATCCTACAAATTACGAAAACACTTATAGCCAGCAAACAGAAGGCTTTTTTTATATGCAAGAACAACTATTAATTAAGTCTGTTCTAGTGCAGGGTTTAACAGATGCTCTTGGTAAATTTTTATGGGCGAGCAGGTTAAATGTCAAATATCAAAGAGAAGCAATAGATTGGTTAGGGAGCAAAGACTTTGATCTTGTATGCTCCTATGCAAATTGGCAACCATCTGAAATATTAAGAATTTACAAAGACATCAAAAAACACACGCATTATTTAACAGCGACAGACATACGATATTTATTATATGAACAAATTACTAGACGATCTTAACTGTTCTATGTTTATGGTTAAAAATCCAGAGACAAAGAAACCAGAGATTATAATTAGGTTTATTAATTTTGAAAGCGAGCAGGAAGCTATGGACTTTGCTGAAGCATTTAAAGTAGAAAACCAAGCAGATCCAGTTATCAGAGAACTATCAACAACAATACATTAATGAACACATTACCAGAAAAAAAAGAAACCAGAGGTCGTAAGACTAAATACTCTAAAACTATTGTTAAGGATGTATTAATTTTATTATCTCAAGGTATTGGTATCAAGCATGCAACTGCTAAGTGTGGCATTACTTATCCTTCCTGGAGAGCATGGATGGACAAAGATGATAAGCTCCGAGATGCTTACTACAAAAGCAAAGAAGCAGGGATAGAGATGCTGATTAGTAAAGTAGATGAGAAGATAGAGAATGCTCTGGATAAAAAGAATATACCAATGGCTGAAGTAAAACTGTTAGAGATATACTCTAAGAACATTCAA
>Ga0181393_1000920_pt1 | contig 10901 bp, 7 predicted proteins | sample 16SPOviralmetaG_FD_130122 | JGI IMG/M metagenome (GOLD analysis project Ga0181393, IMG submission 130122) | Marine viral communities from the oligotrophic San Pedro Time Series (SPOT) site, San Pedro Channel, CA, USA - 16 SPOT_SRF_2010-10-21 | ecosystem: Environmental > Aquatic > Marine > Strait...
TAGAGGTTACTACGAGTACCTGATGGATAGACCAGATATGACACATACAGAGTGGAGTCGAGGAAAGCAAAAGACAAAAGGAATACCTGGATCTGGAGCTGCAGTAATAAATGCTCAGGCAGAAGCAGTAGCAACATATATATACGATCATGTAGGTTATAATGTTGATACTGGTGAGGTAGGCAGGTGTTTTTTTAATACGCTTCTTGATGATTGGAGTAGGTTCGAGATAGATAATAGAACAAAATATGACGCAACAATATCGTCATCGTTAGCTTTATTAGCTGCACAAAAATATATTAGACCTAAAAAAGAATATAAGATTTCGTCTCCTTTAGTGAAAAAATATAGTAATAAGGGGATGTCAAGTAAAAAAATAAGAACATGACATTTAATGAGGATAAGAAAAAATTAAATGGGTATCCATCACCCTTAGCAACAAACGAAGAAAAAGCTACTAAAGAATATGGTCTTGAATATTTTAGAGCTATGTACTATCAGTGGCATAACAATGCTGATGTTTATTTTCGTGATATAAAGATGCGTTATGTTAAAAATAGAGCTTATGCTGAGGGTAATCAAGATGTTGGTAAGTATAAAGACTTACTAGACGTAGAAGGAGATTCTTCATATCTTAATATTGATTGGAGTCCTGTATCTATTGTGCCTAAATTTGTTGATGTAATTGTTAATGGTATGGTTAATCAAGACTATGATGTTAAAGCTAAGTCTATAGATCCTGTTGCTACTAGCGAAAGACATGAACAAAAGAAAAAGATGTACGCTGACATGATGATGAGTCCTCTTATTGCAAAGATTGAGGACAAGACTGGAATGAAGTTAACAAATGATAACTTTGTTGCTGAAAGTTCTGAAGAGATAGAAATGTACATGGCTATGAATTATAAACAGTCTGTAGAAATAGCCTTAGAAAAAGCTATAGAATACACCATGGATATAAATGATTACGAAAACATTAAAAGATATATGATTCGTGATCTTGTTGTTTTAGGTATATGTGCAGCTAAAACAGAGATGTCTAAAACAGAAGGTGTTAAGATACGACACGTTGATCCTGAAAATCTTATTACTTCTTTTTCTGCTAAACCAGATTATAAAAATATACGTCACGCTGGAGAAATATATTCTATGACTATTGCTGATTTAAAACAACAAGCAGGTGATGAGTTTAGCGAAGATGATTATATTAATATAGCTAAACAGTATGCTGGGAAAAATAATAATCCTATGAATTACGGTACTACTGCTTATTATGAGAATGGTGCTGAAACTTATGATTATGACAAGTTTAGTGTAAATGTTTTAGATGCTGAGTTTATTACTAGTCACTCTTTAAATTACGAGAAAAAAGAAAATAAACATGGAGGTTATTCTGTAAACAAAAAACCTTCTAACTATAGACAACCTAAGAAATCTAAAACAAAAAGAGAAAGTATTGGCTCTACAGTAAAGGTTGTTTATACAGGTAAGTATATTGCTGGTACAGATTATATATTTAATTATGGTTTAATGAAAGATATGCCCAGACCTAAGTCTAACTTAGCTGAGACAAAACTATCTTATATAATATACCAGCCAAACCTTTATAAAATGAAGAGTCGTTCTTTAGTTGACAGAATGATTCCTTTTGCTGACCAGATACAGTTAGCACACCTTAAAATACAACACGTATTAGCTAAAGCTAGACCTAAAGGTGCAGCCTTTGAGGTTGGTGCTTTAGAAAACGTATCTAAAGGTGATGGAGGAACATTTACTCCTATGGAACTTCAAGAGATATACGATCAAACTGGTAATGTTTATTATCGTAGAATGGATGATGAAGGTAACATGACAAATGCTATGCCTATTCAAGAATTGGAAAATGGTATAGGTCGTGATTTTGCAACTTTAATAAACGTGTATAAACATAACCTTCAAATGATTCGTGATGTTACTGGTGTTAATGAAGCAAGAGACGCTTCTAAACCATCTAGCGAAGCACTTGTTGGTGTACAAAAGTTAGCTTTGTTAGCTTCTAATAATGCTACAAGAGATATAAATGATGCTTATCTTAATGTTACAAAAAGAGTATCTCAAAGTATTACTATAAGAATGCAAGACTTAGTAAATTTTAAAGGGTTACATGGTATGTACGTTAATGTGATAGGTGATTCTTCTATGAATAGTATAAACATGATGAAGAAATTGTCTATACATGAGTTTGGTATAACATTAGATATAGCACCAGATGAAGAGGAAAAACAGATAATGGAACAAAATATTCAAGTGTCTATAGCACAAAAAGAACTTAGGCTTGAAGATGCTATAGCTATACGATCTGTTAAAAATGTTAAGATGGCTAATCAAATGCTTGTTCTAAGAAGAGCTAAATATCAAAAAGAGCAAAGGACTATGGCTCAACAAGCTTCAGAACAAAATGCTAAATTGCAACAGCAGTCAGCACAACAAGCTGCACAGCTTAAGCAACAAGAATTGCAGGCAGAAATGCAGATAGAACAAGCAAGAGTACAAGCTAAAGCTCAAGCAGACATGCAGTTAAAACAACTTGACTATCAACTTAAAGAACAATTTGAGCAGGCTCAGCATACTAGAAGATTAAGAGAAATAGAACTTTCTAATCTTGGTAAAGAAGGTACTGCATCAATACAAGGTGGAGTTAGGCAAGCTGTTCAACAACAGTCTGCTGTTAATCAATCTCAGATGATAGAACAGAGACAAGGACGCAGAGGTCCTCTTGGTGAAAAGGAAAAAGAAGAGAAAGAATAATTTGTGTTTAAATAAAAAAAGTTTATATTTGCGAAAATAGTTTAAGTTAAATTAAGGAAAAATGGGAATAGAAGATCAATTTGCAAAAGCATTTAGTGGCGAAGTTGTCGGCACTGAAGCAGATAACAATAATACTGTTGATTTAACAACTGATCAAGGTCAGGAAGAAGTTCAACAGCAAGATCAACCTACAACACAAGAAGAATCAAATGTTGTAGATTTGACAACAAAAGATAGTTCTTTAAATAATGAAGAGACTACCACTGAGGAACAACCTCAAGCTAGTCAACCACAAGAGGGTGAAGAAATCAGTGATGATGAAGTTGTCTTACAATACCTTAGCGAGAAGCTTGGTCGAGACCTAACATCATTTGATGATCTTAACACAACAAGTGCACAAACAGAAAGTAGTGACTTTGCAAGCGAGCAGCTTAAAGTTATTAATGAGTATGTTAAAAACACTGGTCGTACAGTTCAAGATTACCTAAACACTCAGTCGGTTGATTTATCTAACGTTTCTGATGACGCAATAATGAAGGAGTATCTACGTGTAGATAATCCAAAGTTAACTGAAGCTGAGTTAAATGATTACATTGCTGCGACATATAAAACAGATTCTAAAGAGTATAGCACGAGGGATACCAATGCTGGTAAGGTTCAACTTACTAAAGATGCTAAAGCTGCTAGAGACTACTTTAATCAGATTAAGAAAGATTATGCTATGCCTGTAGAGGGTAATAATCCTGAAACATCTGAAGCAGAAAGGACAGAATGGTTATCTCAAATGGAAGAGACAGTTAATGACCTAGAAGGTTTGTCTTTTTCTATGAACGATAAAGGTGATGAATTTGTTTATAGTCTAGATGACGAAGCTCGTCAAGAGATTAAAGGACATAATTCTGATCTAGAAAACTTTTTTGATAAGTATGTTGATGAAAGTGGTAAATGGGACTTTGATAAATTAAATACAGATATGTACATTTTAAATAATATAGATAAAATTGTTAGGGGTGTAGCTAATCAGTATAAAAGCAAAGGAACAGAAAGTGTTATTAATGAGATTAAGAACCCTTCGTTTACACAAGATAAACAGGAGGCTCCTCAGAAACAAAGAACTACTTTAGATATGCTCAGAAATGAGATATGGAATAAATAAAATAATTTAATTTTTAAAAAATAAAATAAAATGGCAACAGTTTCAAATGCTGCTGCGAAGTTAACACCTTCAGCAGTACAAGTTGCGACATCATTTAATTATGTAAGTTCTGTTGATTTAGTATCTGGAGGTACTACAGCAAACTTAATTCACTCACGTGATGTTGATGAGCAGCTTATTAAACGATACGGTGATCAAGGGATCACTGGGCTCCTTGAGTTACATGGAGCAAAAAAAGAGTGTACAAACAACTTGTTTGAGCACTACGAAGAAGATTTTATTCATAACAATTTTACAGGTTCTATTGCTGCTGAAAGTGGTAACCAAGGTACTTTAACTGTTAGTGCTGATGATGATGATGCTTCAGGTCGTCACGCTTTAAGAGTTGGTGACTTGATTCAAAATGCTGGTGGTAATATATACTTAGTTCAATCAGGATCTGCTGTAACATGGAAAGTTCAGTTAGTAGGTACTGCTGAGACAGCAATTATAGCTTCTTCTGAATTTGCTATTATAGGTAATGCTTATGCTGAAGGTACTGGACAACCTGAAGGTTTAACACCAAGAGTTCACCACTACCAAAATCACACTCAAATTATTAAAGAAACATTTGAAGTTACAGGTTCTGAAGCTACAAACGTTACTTATCTTAAGACTGATGGTGGTTACTTATGGTACCTTAAAGGTGAGGCTGATACTCACAAAAGATTCCAGGATTACTGTGAATTAGCTTGTGTGTTAGGTACTGCAAGTGCTGCTTCTACAGTAGATACTGGTGATTCTGGTGGAAGTCGAGTTTTTACTACCGAAGGTCTTTTACCATTTATTGAAGGTAAAGGTCAATCTATGGATCTTGGTTCTTCTGCAATTACAATGGCTGACTTTGACGCTGCTGTAAAATCTTTAGACAAATTTAGAGGTGCAAAAGAGATGGCTCTTTATGCTGGGATAAATCTATCTTTAGATATTGACGACCTATTAGCTGCACAAGGTGCTTACGCTGCTGGTGGTGCTAACTATGGTACTTTCGCTAATAACAAAGATATGGCGTTGAATTTAGGTTTCAACTCGTTCTCTCGTGGTGGTTACACTTTTCACAAGAAAACTTACGACCTATTTAATCACCCATCTTTATTAGGTGCTGATGGATTTAATTACAATGGTTATGGTATGTGTATTCCTATGGATTCACAAAAAGATGCTCGTTCTGGTGAGAAAGTTCCTGCTTTACGTTTACGTTACAAAGCTGCGAATGGTTACTCTCGTGAGATGGAGCACTGGTTAACTGGTTCTGCTGTCCTACAAAACAAAACTAATCAAACAGATACGTTACAGTGTAACTACAGATCTGAGAGAGGTTTTGAAGGATTTGCTCCTAACCGTTTCTTATTGTTCAAAAAATCATAATTATTAATATATAAAAACATAAGAAAATGGAAAAGTACTTATATTTCTGCAAGGGAGCCACAGACGGGCTTTATAATGTTGCTCATGATGTTGCTGTATATCCTGTAAGTCGATTTAGAGGATTTACAAATCAATCTACTACACAAACTGAATTATCAATGCTTTTTGAACCTATGGAAGGTGAAGTTGGTGATGCTGATGGTGGTGGTGATGATGTGTGCGATGTTGTTGTATTAACTATAACATCAGATAAGCACAAAGAAGTTATATCATCTATTTTAGCTGCTATAGATGCGCCTAAAATTTCTGGTACTGGCAAAAGCTTAATTACTATAGCTGATGTTATGAACTCAGAATTTTTATCTATAGACCCTGATTCTGCAGGAGTTGCTGTAGCTATTAGTGGTGTTGCAATAACAGTTCAGGCTGGAGCTTCTGCTTAATAAGCAATAGCTGATTATATTACTGGGGGAGGGACTTACTCTCCCCCTTTATAAAACTTTAAGTTAATTTTAGAAAATAATTATTATGACACCAACAAAAACAGCTAGGAAGGCTGTAACGCCTCCTGCAAATACTAAGGTAGAAGCTAAAGCTCCCATAGTAGAAAAAAAGTTTGTTCCAAAATTTTCTTCAGGAACAAAAGAAATTAAACCTTCAATTTATCAATTAGTTAAAATTAAAAAAGATAGGAATGGAAAAATTCAATTTCCTGTAGTTTATATGATAAAATCTGAAGATGTTATATTTGATGCTACAACAGGAGAAAATAGAAAAATTAGATACGTTCCTGGAGAGACATCTATATATGCAGATGAGCAATCTGAAAATGTTAAAATGAGAGATCCTATTTCGTTTACTAATGGAATTTTATATGTAGATCATACAAATCCTACTCTTAAAAAATATTTAGATCATTGCAATGCTAATGCTGATAATCCTCACAGGATGAAAGGTAAAGTTGCCTCTTTTAAATTAAAAGACAATTCAAGGGATGCTAAGAAAGAAATAGAAAAAGTGGCTACATCTATGGAGGCTGTACAAGCTGCTCTTAAAATGCCTTTAAATGAGCTTGTAGGGTATGCTAAAGTATTAGGTGTTAACACCAATAAGAGTACTGATGAGATTCGTTGGGATATGAAAGTTCAAGCAGAAAAAAGTCCTGCAACATTTTTAGCAGGTATAAATGACCCTCGTACAGAGATGAAACAACTGTTATTAATGGCTGAGGAATCAGGTATTATATCTATGAAGAAAACAGGTGTAACTTGGACAAATTCAGGTAATACTATTTGTGTCCCTGCAATTGGAGTTAAGCCTATCGAGAGAATGGTAGACTTTTGTTCTGAAGGTGAGGGAGAGCAGATATACTCTGAGATAGAACGTAGACTTAAAGCACTTAATCAATAATATATTGATACAGTATATTAAAAGGGGAGGCTTAGCAGTCTCCCTTTTTTTGTTATACGGATTAATTTCGTACTTTTGCTAGGGAATAAAACATAAAAAAATGACAATTGATGAAATATATAGGTTAGTACAAACCTTTGCAAATAAAGAGCAAAGAGGTTTTATAACTCCTTCTGATTTTAATCTTTTAGCTAAACAAGCAGAGTTAGAGTTGGTAAACAAAAGATTAGATGTTCTTAGAGAAAAATCTCAAGCTAAAAAAATAACAGGAGTATTAGAAGAATCTTTAACTCCTGAGGTTGCTGAACAAGATTTAGCTCCTTTTTTAATATCTATACCTAAAAACACTTCAACTTCATCTATTACATCAGGATATATAGAAAATGAAATATCTGTTGATGATAATGTTTTATTAATAAAAGAGTTATTTATACTTCCAGATGAAACCCTTGGTATAAACTCACACATCCCCTTAGAGATAATTGGACCAAAAGATATAAACAAAGTTTTAAGAAGTAGTTTAGTTAAACCTTCTGTTGAATTCCCTGTAGGTCTTATGAGTGGTTCAGCTAACTCAAGTAATTTAAAAATTAAAATATTTCCTGACAGTATAAAAAAAGTGATGATGTATGCTTATCATATTCCATCTACTCCTCCACAGTGGTCTTATGTCACTGTAGCTGGTAAACCAGTATATAACCCATCTGATTCAACTCAGTTTAAATTACCTGTTAGAGCTCATGGAGAGTTGGTAATTAAAATACTAGAATATCTTGGTGTTAATTTAAGAGAAGCAACTTTAATTAATTACACTACTGGAAAAGAAATGATGCAAGATTTAGGGGTTTCAAGAAAAGCTAAAAGTAAAAAATAATGGCAATAGAATACACTACAATAGAGGAGGTTATTAACGACTTTCAATTAATGATTGATGACTCTTCTTACGATAAGGAGGCTCAGATATACCAATTAAGATTATTAGCATTACAAGGGCTTAGAGAGCTTACATTTGACGTAGAACAATCTGTTAGGACTACAACATTATCTGTAGATTCTACAACTCTTCAGGTAACATTACCTGCTGATTATGTTAAATTATTAAGAGTTGGATATAAGGGAGATGATAAAGAGTTTCACCCTTTAGGTAGTAATCCTAATTTAACTTTAGATGATAGCGTATTAGCACAAGTTAATGATGATCTTTACGATGAAAATAATCCTTACTTTCATACTGATGTTGGTCAAAAGTATGGAACTGGAGGAGGTAAAAACTCTTTAGGTTATTATAGAGTAAATAGACATGATAATACTATAAACTTCTCTTCAGATGTAGCAGGAAAAACTGTGTTTATGGAGTATATATCTGATGGTATAACAGAAACTCCTCCAAAAAATCATATTGTAAGGTTTGTTTTAAATAATACTGCAACTAATATTGCTTATGGTATAACTGATGGTACTACTATAAAAATACCAAATAGATCTGGATCTTTTATTACTTATACTTTTAAAAATAAAACTTCAGATACTTTTACTGCACATGATGGTTTAACATCAAATCCTGCAAGTACAGATGTTTATATTGATTTAAGTAATGAGAGTCACACAGGAATAGCTGAATCTTTTTCAAAAGTTATAAATGAGGGTTACCCAACATATAGTGTTTCTCCAAACGATTTAAAAATAACAGCATCTAATAATAGTAATATAGTTACAGTAACTCTTAGTGATCTAACTGCTGCACCTTTAAACTTATTAAGTGTAGGAAATGATTTTGATTCAAATATTGTTAATCCTTCAAATGTTACTAATCACTCTGTAATATCTCAAGAGTTAGTTCAGTTAGGTTCTTTAGGTAATAAACCAAGGATTCACAAGTTTTGTGAAGAAGCTTTAAGGTCTTACATGTACTACAAGTATATTCAAAGAAAAAGAGGTGTTCCTGCTAATGAGAAACAGATGGCTAAACGATCTTATTTTAACGAGAAAAGATTAGCTAGAGCTAGAATGATGAACTTTAATAAAGAGACTGCTATGCTAACATCTAGAAAAGCATTTAAGCAATCTCCTAAAATATAATATAATGGCTCAGGATAAAAGAACATTTATGGGTGGAATGGATAAGGATACTGACATTCGTCTTATAAAAAATCCAAACTATACTCACGCTTTAAATGTTAGGGTAGCTTCATCTACTGATGGTACTGTGGGTGCTGTAGAAAATATAGAAGGTAACGATCTTGTTCCAACTGATTTTTATTCTATAGACCAAGAAGTTTTATTTGTAAATAGTAATGGTGTTTATGAAGAGATTAATCCTACAACAGTATTTCACGAGAAAGTAATAAGAATATCTGGATGGGAAGAAACTAATAATAATTATAGTTTTTCTTTATACTCTAGAAATGATGATGGAGGCTCTAGACATATTGGTGATTTTTCTTGGAGTGGAGCTCCAGATAGTAAAAATACAGCTAAGTATTTAATATCTCAGTTTAGTGAGTTTTCTACTTACGGTACTGGAATACCTATATACGATTTAAACACTTGGTCTGAGTATACAGCAAGTGTTAAGTTGATGACTTTTAATCAGCATACAAGTCTTTTAGGTGGTTATTTAGAGATTGTTATACAGTCAGACACTTCTGGTGTTAATTTTGAAATTTTTGCAGAGTCTAATGGAGAAAGTTCTAATGTTGGGTATGATCAAGTTTCTATACCTATAACCAATAATGGTAACGCAACACTGTCTATACAACAATCTTTTGATACTGGAGGTATTTCAAATAATGATACTACTAATGATGGAGTTGTTATAAGTCCTGATGGTGCTGTTATGCACTCAGAAAATAGAACTATATATACAATTCAGATTAATGGTATAGAACCAACATCTCCTGCAGATTTAAATAATATAATTTTATATTCTTATAGATTAAATGATTACAATGACTCTCAAACTTATGATGTTGAGCCTTTCTTAAGCTTGACTGATGGGTTGTTTGATGCATCTGATTCTTATCCTTTTAGTTCTAATCAAAATAGTATATCTCAATGGTTGTTAACTGATGAATTTTCTAGTAGTAAAACTATTTTAGCTAATGATTTACCTATTTCTTTTATAATTCCTAGCTCTAATTTTTTTACCACATTTGTTAGTGGCGATGCTCTTACAGATGGGCAAACTCTTAGTATTGTTGTTGTAGGACCTCCAGGAGTAAGTTATAAGTTGGCTTTAGCTACAGGATCTGAAAGTTTAGCAAATATTATAAGTGGATTAACTGATGGTTCTACTCAATTTTTTTCTTTAAATTCTGAAGGGTCATTAAATATAGCTGTAAAAGAAACAGAAGCTTTAGAGTCTAGTTCTATTGAGCTTGCTGGGTCTATATATCAGTCTTACGAAGAGGTTAGTGATGAGTTACAATATCAATTAACTGTAGTTGGAAATTTAGAAAATGATTTACAAAATCTTAATTTACAATTTCAACAATCTCAAAGTGATTTACAATATCAAATAGCCTTAACTGCTGCTACTCAAAGCAATTTAGATCAAGCTGAAAGTGATTTAACTACTGCAAATCAAGGGAATGATATTCTTAGTACTCAAAATGATAATCTTACTTTAGAGTTAATTAATTTACAAAATGACATTAGTTCTTTAGTAGAAATTAATGGTGAATTCCAATCTCAGATTAATGACTTAACTGTTAGTATAAATGAATTAGGAGCTCTTAATTTAGAATTAGGGGATGAAGCTCTTATAGATGCTAGTATTATTTCAAATTTAGAAAATAATTATGATGCTCTTCTATTAACTTATAATAATTATCAAGAAGGAGCTAATACTATATTCCAAGCAAATCAAACTCAAATAATTTCACTTCAAGACAGTGTTAGTAGTTTAGGACAAACTATAACTGATCTTAACACTGCTGCACAAGAAAACACTTTAGCTTTAAGTGATGCTAATTTTGAGATAGGTCAACTTCAACTTCAAATAGAAGCTTTACAGCAAGCTTCTAATAATGTAAATATATCTCAGTTAATACTTGAAAGTACTTTTAATAGAGTAAAATCAATTTATGAAACAGCTAATGAGCATTACACAACATCTGCAAATATTTACAATACCTTAGAA
>Ga0181393_1000922_pt1 | contig 10895 bp, 21 predicted proteins | sample 16SPOviralmetaG_FD_130122 | JGI IMG/M metagenome (GOLD analysis project Ga0181393, IMG submission 130122) | Marine viral communities from the oligotrophic San Pedro Time Series (SPOT) site, San Pedro Channel, CA, USA - 16 SPOT_SRF_2010-10-21 | ecosystem: Environmental > Aquatic > Marine > Strait...
CGGTCAGACCATCGCCCTTCATTGTGACAATGTTCTTTGATGCGGCATCCGCTGCGGCTTTTGATGAATTTCTTTGCCTGTTAGCCAGCCTGTTTGGATCATTGGGATCAACACCGGCATTGCTGGTCATGGCGTCTGCAAGGGCTACTTTGTTCTTTACAGTATAGAAACCCTCTGTAGATGATTTGCCTGTGCCACCTCTTGCCGGATCATAGGCTCGACGACCCTGATATCTACCACCAGAAACAACGCCAACCGTTAGCGTCTCACCGCCGTACTTGCTCTTTCCACCACCTGACTTCTTTGTGGTAACGGGAACACCGCCACGACCAAGAGACTCAATTTGCTTTGTAAGATTGTATTTTGATACTGGATTATATGCGTCAGATCTTCGAGCTTCAAGCTCCTCAATAGAAGAGAGGTTCTGTGCCATGCCAGCGGCTCTTGCTCCGGCTGCACTTTGGCCTGTTGTCAATTCTGTGCTTCTGTTCATTGCGGCTCCAGTCGCTCTTCCTGCTGCTGGACCTTCGGTGCGACGTGGATCTCTAGTCTGCCTTGCCTGATAATCAGTTCTAATCTGATTGGCTTTTTTCCGCTCTCTAGCCTTTCTGTCTGAACTCTCTGTTTGTGCTGGCCCTGTTCCCATAATCGCCTCCTATGGGTTAAAAATATTTTTGGTGGTTGGGTTATTTAAGTCTATTGCGTGTGTGGTTTACCTTTTATGTGATCCGTCGCAGTTTTTTAAGCGGGTTACATTGTACAGCTATATTTCCGTCAGGGGCCCCAGCCCTAGTCTACGTTGAAGTTAATCTGTACCGCCGTGCTAGGCGTTCTCACCACGTCCTGTCTAAATCCTGCTCTGTCCATCAAGTCTCTTGCGGCTTCAAGCCTTACATACTGTGACTTGCTTGTCAGCAACTCTCGCATTGTCGCCATTGCTTGTGTGGCGTCCCACCCCAAAGTCATCATTGCCAACTGCTGTCTGTACTCGATAACATGTTGTTTGTTCAGAGTATTGTAAGCCCAAGCCTTGTTCCTACCCAACCTCTCTGCTGCCTGTGTCGGGTTGCAACCATCATGCAAGATTACATGCACCAATTCTGCCTGTGCATCAGTAATTTGCGGCTGTGCCGTCCGTACTTCAGGAGCATGTTTCTCGATGTCTTCCATTGGAACCACACCACCTTTGTATCGCTCTTGTTGGCTTTCGTCTGCCTTCGTCATGCTCGTGTCCTGTTGCGCTACGGGCGAGTATACACAGTCATGTAAAACCCCTGTCAAGTCACTTGTTGTAACCGTTTGTTTTTGTTCCTTCTCAAGTCAAGCTAAAGCTTGCTGAGAAGATAAAGACTGGCGTCTTTGGTCACATAAGTTTCGATGCACTCGCGCTTGGGCGCTCCCTTCCGAAACAAGTGACGAGTCATGCTAAGCGCCGTAAATTGAGAACACACACACATGATTGGCCCTACGTCGTTAGATTATCCCTTCGGGCTAACACATGAATTGCAAGCAACCGCGCAACATATGGCATTTACTTGTGTGCGCTAAGGCGCACGTTCTTTCGAATATTTGTCAAGAGTCGCATCAAAATCCGAATTTGCAAGTGCAAATCCATTTTGACAAGGGGATTCCCTTTGGTCATCCCTGCTCGTCTTGAGCATGCGCTTTCATGTGAGGGGGGCGGGATAACGACGCGGGCAATCTGTGTGCGTGTTCGTTTTTGTTATCTCAAACGTAAAGGAGAAGACCGATGCAACCGTACAAGTTTATTCCTACCGACGAGTCCGAGATCATTGCTGATACAGTCATCGCACATCATCAGCATACACAGTTGCCTGATATCTGGGCAGCAGATGAGATACGCATGGCGCTTGAGTCAGGCGATCTACAACGTGCCGCTGATCTAGCAGAGCAGATGAGCGACACCGACTACTGTATCTTTGATTGATACAAAGCCAACCATGGGGTGGGTAGAGATACTCACCCCGTTACGTCAAGGAGAATCACATGTACAAGAAGACTGTAGACGACATCTGGAACATCAGCCTGTCAGATCTCATCGACATCAACGACCATCTGCTCACTGCACTTGGTGAAGAGCTTATCTTCCAAGAAGCACTCGTCACTGATTGGGAACAGAAGATTCGATCACACTGTCAGACCCTGCTCAATGCGATCAACGTGATGCACAGGCTGGGCGTACCGACTGGCTCCGAGCAGTCATTCGTTACCACCAGATGGACATCGGATCTCACCAACAGCGATGTCAATGAACTTATAGAAGCCAATGCGAGTCTTGATTGGGTTCGCAGTCACCGCAACTACATCTTGAACTAGAGGAGAATCACATGACTGACATGACAATGGAAGATCTCACAACTGAGAATCTCGACCGTATCGCCAAGGCACTACAGAAGGATCTGTTGCCTAACGATGACTATCACGCACAGTGGTGTCGTGAGCTTGGTATCATACTCAAGCGACTTGTCGATCACTTTGAAGATGGCAACGACGTCATCATACAGGCCAAGCTGGGCGATCAGCTGCCCCGTATGTTCGAGAAGATGCTGGACAACGTGGCTGACCGTGCAACGCAGGTCAAGCGTGAGCGTGCCAGACACATCCGTAATGACATCGGCATCGAGATCACACAGAACACCATCGATCAATCAGACGAGCAGCTGGAGCGGCTTCGTGTCCAGTGGTGGACATTGAACGAGGCATTCAAGGTTGCCCGTGGACCTGTCAGGCAGCATGCCATTGACGTCAGCGGCATCAGCTTCGGCGCTTACACTCGGATCAAGGATCTGCCCAAGGTCAAGCGCATGCAGGCCCGCAAGGCCAAGCTCACCATGGAGACCTACCAAGCCAACAAAGACAACTTCTGGGAGTTTGCCAGGGAGACTGGGTTGGTGGAGAAGCCAAACGATCAGGATCATGGTGCAGAGCAGATGCACTTGGAGTAGCATCGGGAGCGGAGGAGGGGCTTGTCCCTTCCTCCCATCTTTTTTTGTGTGACCGGGCAGGGCGAGAGACGTTCCCTCTCTCGCGCTCTCTCCCGTCAGGGACGCTAGGCGCTCCCTAACAACCCTAGCCAACCGGAGCTAATCACACACATCTTTCAACCCCCAGCGGGTTGGGCTTACGCCTCAAGTGGAGTCAGTTATGAAAAATACAAATATCCTCAAAGCTATCAAGTATGTATCTGTTTTCATTGTCATTTGTTTCTATGGCTTTGTTGTTATGCAGTCAGGTGTGGCTGCTGCACTTGCATTCTTCCTCAAAACACTTGCGCTTGTCTTGTTCGGGTTAAGCCACATTTGGCTTTTTGATTTGAAGAAGATGTCAATAACAGTATGGAGGTCAATCAAATGGTGTTCTACGTCATTGCAGGAGTATTCTCGGCGTTCGCAATCATCTTCCTCCTAGCCAAGTTTGACTTTCGTAAAGTTCTCTGGCTGGACATTCCAATCGACATCGCCTCTACTGCACTGCTTGTCGCTATGTTTGCTGGCACCTTTGCTGGCATGATGGCGGCAGTAATAGGAGGTTGCATCATCTCATGCTTCTTGTGGGCCTCAAAGAAGGTCAAGGGTTACAAAAGACTCGTCTGGGATACATACAGGTTCCGGTGGCAAGAAGTTAAGCCAAGATAGGTTTTGTATGGGAGTCAGCAGTCCCTCGCCTGCTGGGAGTCCTTGGTATGACTCGTGTAAACTGCCTCATTTCAATCATGTCTAACGCAAGGAGAATCGACATGAATTTCGCTCAGATCACAGTATCCGGTAACATTGGTGCAGACCCAGAGATTCGCGATGTGAATGGCACAAAGGTTGCCAACTTCTCAGTCGCCGTCAATGAGTCCTACAACAACAAGTCCGGTGAGAAAGTGGAGAAGACACACTGGTATCGTTGTGAGGCTTGGGACGGTGGCAATGGCAAAGGCCTCGTCACCAACGTCATCGAGCCGTACCTCAAGAAGGGCAGCACCGTGTTCGTTCAAGGTCAGCCTGTCATTGAGGAGTATGAGAAGGATGGGCAGAAGCAACGCTCATTCAAGGTCAAGCTGGCTGGTGCCGGTTCAACCTTCCGTCTCGGCTCCAAAGGTCAGTCAGATGGTGGCAACGCCCCAGCTGATGGCAAGGTAGACGATACCGACATACCGTTCTAACCTAGAACAAGAGAGAGGTGGATTTCCTCCCCGCCTCTCTCACTAGATCCTGACGTGAGTATCACCGCTGGGAAGTGGCGAAAGCGTCAGAATAGTGGGGCCAGGAATGTACTGCGTCAGCGGCTAAACTTCTGGCCCCACGCCTCAGAGGAGAAGCTAATGAAACCATTTACAACTGATATGACACCTTTTGTGGCAGTTATGATTGCCAGAGGGGTGGAAACGCCTCGTTCTGACCAAGAGTTTATTCAGGCTTGGCAGTACCTCCATGACACCGGACTGTCTAAAAACCTCAAAGAGACGTGGATAGTAGACAGAATATCAGACATGATTAGAGAAGGGATACTGGAGCCATGAGCCAAGAATGTTATGTATGCCTCGACTGCGGTCAATGGCATCAATCATATGCACACCTCAAGCACTATGACGAACACAATGGCGGCTTCTGTATCAACTGTGACAGCTCTAACTGCATGGGTGAAACGGAGGTAGATGAAGATGACTGGGCCATACAAAAAGGGAGACTTGGATGCTCAATCGAATACGACGACTCACGTTCATAAACGACAAGACCCGCTGGATTGGCTGGTTTGTCACTGTTCACCTGACCTTATCGTTTCTGATCCTTACCTTACTCATCGGTATGGGGATCAATCCGACACTTCTGGTGAGCGTACTGGGCGCACCGTTATGGATTGGTGTCGCCTTCGCCTCGAAATATCTCACAGACAAAATCATGGAGGACAACTAAATTGCAATCAACACAGACACTCGACTGCCACAGAGTCACATGGAAAGTTGAAGGAGATATGGTATCGATGCAGTTCTGGACGGTTGATCCCAAGTTTGGGATGGAAACAATCCAGCACCAAGTGATGCTTTTCAAGCCAGATGATACATCCTTTTCATTCCCAATGTGCCGCTTCAAGCCAAAGTCGGGGGAGTGGAAAGATTATTTTGTAGTCATGCAAACGGAGGAAAGAAGAGATGCAACAACAGATTCGACTGAAGGAACTGAAGCACAGCCCGAACAATGTCAGGCAAGTTAAGGCAAGCAAGGATAGCCACTGGCAGCTTGTTGCCTCAATCAAGTCCAAGGGGCTGCTTCACAATCTAGTCGTTGTCAAAAATGGCAATGGATTCAACGTGATAGACGGCAACCGTCGTCTTGATGCTCTTAACCAAATCTACAAAGACAAGGCCACACCTGTTAATTGTGTGGTGCTTGAGTCAGACGACTCGGAGGTTGGTCTTCATGCAAACATGATGCGTGAGGATATGCACCCTCTTGATGAATGCGATGTCATCATGGCACTCGTGTCAGATGGCAGTGAAACCTACGACTCAGTAGGTAAGCGCTTTGGTCAGACTGACAGGTGGGTTAAACAGCGTGTGGGCCTTGCTGAGCTGTCTGATAAAGCCAAGCAGATGTTCCGTAATGGAGAGTTCAACATCGGCGTGGCAGAAGCTCTGACGCTTGGCAATCATGAACGTCAGGACAAGTATCTGGAAGAGAACACACACTTCCACCTTGCCTCTGTCAAACATTTCATGACAGCCAAGAAGATTGAAACCGAGCATGCTCTGTTCAAGATCAATGACTCAAATCGAGCCGATCTTGCAATCGAACAGGATCTGTTTGGAGATCAGGAGTGGATCACCAACGTAGAAGAGTTCAATCGCTTACAGGACAAAGCGCTGCTAGATCTTGTAGATGCTTATCGTGACGCAGGATACTCAGATGTCATCTTGCTTCGTGACTCATTCCATTGGGATGACCCAGCATGCCGTGGCTTCACAGCGGTTTATGACGAGAAGCATGAGACATACAGCATTGCAGACAAGATACTCTGCATTGCCTACAACAGCTCCCGCTTCGATGTTCAGACAACAGAGCTTGTGTTGCGTGAAACTAAAGAGCAGCAGGAAGCTCAGGAGATGGAAGAAGAGGTAGAGAAAGAAGTAACACCTCTTACCATGTCAAAGCCTCAGGAAGCGTTGCTTGCTGGTTACTTTGCACACTTCATGAAGGACAGCATGTTCAGCGAGGAACTGACGTATGTCAACTTCATGAAAGCTATGCTGTGTCATCGTTCCCTTGGATATACTTACAGCAACACCAATCGAGTCGGTCATATCTATGCAGACCACCAGACAATTTTCCCCTCGGAGGAGTATCCAGATGATTATGTACATCCGCGTCATGAGGGCTGTATACAACGCCACATTGATGCTGCTCGAAATGCTTTCGATACTGACGGCACTACACCACTCATGTACTGCATTAGTCTCCCAGATACGGAGCTTGATGAGTTATTTGTGGCGTGTTGCCTCACAGGCTTGGGCAAGTATGACTTCTACTCAGACACGCTCAAAGAAGTCTTGCCAGACTATGCTGCTAGAAGCAAAGGATGGTTCAAGCCAGATGCCAAATGGCTGAACAAGTACAAGATCAACCAGATCGAAATGCTTGAAGACTATTGCTTCGGCAAGGTGTCATCTGGCCCCAAGAGGCCACGGATTGATGCTTTGGTAAAGTTCTTGGCAGACAATCCTGTGTTCGATCCGCTTGGTGATTGGCCGCAGTATAAGCCCCAGTAGGCTATCAACGCAGCCTCTGCTACACCATCTTCGCATTTGAGTGACCAGCTGCTCTGACCATCAGGCATCAGCTCGGTTGCTCTCATGCGAGCTTGGTTCTTGTCGCTTGTAACAAATAAGTCTGCTTTCCATTTGCGTGGAATAACGACTGAGTACGAGTAGCCAAGGGCATGCAGTATGCCAATGTAAATGCCATAGTTGAACCCAGTCTTGAATGTGCTGGCCACACCTTGTCTTGGCATAGCTTGCTGCTGCTCAATACAAACCATGTCAGGCTCGTGGAATACCATGAGCTTGCATATAGCTTCCATGTCCAGGATTTTCTTGTTGGCTATCTTGAGCGTTGGAACACGATAGGCATTCACAACACTGCCGTCGTAAAACGCAATGCCTCCGGTAAGTCCGGGGTCAATCCCGCAGATCTTCATCTCGCACCTCTAACTTTATGTCACAACCAAGGGCTTCAGCCCAACAATACGCATTGAACAATGTTGGCTTCCTGTTGCCAATTTCCCATTTGGCTACGACACCGGAAGAAACACCAAGCATTGAGTCAAGAGTGACCTGAGTTATACCGAGATCATATCTACGGCGTTGAAATTGCTTGATTAAATCAGAGGTAAACTGTTGTTCACACATAACATTAATCCTCGGAAACAAGCCAACTATATGGTAATGTGAATTGACATACAAGGAGTACCGTGATGAAGGCCTTCCTAATGACCGCTGCAGAAGACAGCATCAATCTTCTATTCAATGAGTTCAAGTTCAACACATGGGAGGATATCTCTCCTGCCATTGGTTGCCATACGTTCGATGTTGTTCGCCTCGATGAGAATGGTGACTGCGCTTACATCGATGACGAGGGTCTGTATCAGGCTCGTTTCTTCTGGATTCATAAGAACTACCCCACCCCTATTGCAAACAACGCTCTTTTCTGCGGCACAGACGAGATGGGAGAAACTGTAGACTTCAAGACACCACTTGAGGTTCTGAAAGAGTCCATCAAGCCTGTCGCCAAGTCAGAGCTATATGTCTACAGCCGTGCAAACCCAGATGATTACCGGCCTTTCTTTTTCACAGAAGAGGAGCTTGGCATTGGTTGTGGTGAAGCAGATTGCGGCTTTGACTGTGACTACTCAACCGTCAAGGCTGGCGAGTGTCAGTGCTACAACAACAAACATGATGAGATGGAATCGAGGTGTCCAGTATGAAAAAGGATAAGCTAGACATTCCCACAGATTGGCCTCGCCCTTGGATTGAGCTAGGAGAGAGTCGCTGGAGTTTTCTGAACATTCAGATCCTGAAGTGGAAGAGGTACAAAAGACGTGCAAGGTTCTCTATCTACGGAGTTGCAAGAGGGCATTACTACACAAGGATTTGGTACGGCAAGAAGGTAATTCATTACCGTTTCAAGCTAAAGCGTATTAAAGCAGAGGGGTAATCATCATGCTAACTGAAGCTCAACTCAAAGAACGTGCAACTTACATTGGCTCATCCGATGCCAAGATCATTGCTGGTGGTGACATTGCAGAGTGGATGACTCTGATGCGCCAGAAATCAGGAGCAGAACGTGCAAAGTTCAGCAAGCAGACACAGCTACTCATGGATACCGGATCGTACTTGGAGCCGTACATCATCGACAAGTGGGCAGAAGCTGAGAAGCGGCAAGTCAACTTCCGTGGAGGTGGCAAGACTATTAAGCGTAACGGTGTCCCTCTGCATTCTACCTTTGATGGGCGTGTTGTTGGCGATAACGCTCCTCTGGAGATCAAGGCGCACTTCGGATTCAAGGACATGGACGAGCTTGCTGAGTTCTATGCTCCTCAGTGTCAGCATCACATGCTCGTTAGCGGTGCTAATCGGTGCTATCTCGTAGCCCTGTTTGGTGTCCGCTGCCGTATGGAGTGGCGTATGCTTACCTTGGACGAGTCCTGGGCCAGCATGTACATCGACAACTGTGTCAACTTCTGGGAGATGTATCAGAATGGCACAGAGGCAGATCCAATGCTGATGCCTCCACCAGATCACTCTGACATGTACGTTATCAGTGATATGCGTGACATCGAAGACTTCACGGAAGGTGACGAGGCAGAGTTCAATATGCACGCCTTTGAGATCTCATCTGCCAAAGCAGCGATCTCTATCTCAGATGAAGCCAAAGATGCTTTCAAGCTAAGGATGCCTAAGAATTGCCGACGCATGGACTACCCGTGTTCCGGCAACATGAAGGGCTACAAAGTATCAGTAACTAGATCCCGTAGTGGCACCATGACGTGTCGCTTAATTGAGCCAAAGGAGGATAACGATGGCTAATCACCCTAAGATTGAACGTGGCATTGAGATGCCTGACCGTGGAAACTTCAAGCATGACTGGCTTGATAAGATGGAGGTAGGAGATAGCTTTGTCATCCTTAGCTCCAGAGTGGCCGGCATTCGTACTGCTGCTTCCAATCGTGGCATGAAGTTGACTGCTCGTCGCACTAAATCAAACGAACATCGTGTATGGAGAATTTCATAATGTCAGCATGGCAAACCCTATCATCGTTTGACGTATCAGAAGAGGTCAAGAAAAAGGGCAAGTTTGACTACTTGTCTTGGACTTGGGCTTGGGCATTCGTCAAACAACACTATCCTGATGCCACATTCGAGAAGCACATCTTCCGTGACAATCAGGACAATCCGCTACCGTTCATGCGTGACACCAAGGGCCATACTTATGTAGCTGTAAGCGTCACCATTGATGGCATTACCCACACAGAGATTCACTACGTCATGGATCACAAGAACCAGTCTGTAGTCCACCCCGATGGCAGTCAGGTCAACAAAGCATTGCAGCGTTGTCTCGTTAAGGCAATTGCATTTCATGGTCTTGGTATCAATGTCTACGCTGGTGAGGATCTTCCGCTGTCAGAGTCTGAAGATGACGCTAGTGAGCAGGATGAGGTGAAACTGAAGATCATGCAGGACTTTGCTCATGCAAAAACCGTTGACGAAATCGATGGTGTCTGGAAGGCTAACGCTTCCGAAATCGGAGCATTCACCAAACAGCGCAAGTCTGCAATCACAAATGCCTTCAAGAAAGAAAAGACAAGGATCAAAGCAACAGCGGCTTAGCCGTTGTCAGCACTGCGGATCGATGGTGGAGGTGCTTAACAGTGCCTTCATCATTGATGGTGCAGGAACATTCTCTTGTTACAAGTGCTATCACTCAGGCAACAGAACTGAGATCAGGTTTGATCCCAAGAACATAACTGTCGATGTGTCTTCACGACTCAAGATATAAGAAAGGGGAAGCCCCGCTAAGGTAGCCTCCCCCTTCCCTTCCCATACAACCGCCGTTCGGGCAGTCATGTCAGAACGATATCAATGAAATTGACGGAGATCAATAGTGACTAGGGACAAAAAAGATATGAACAAATACGGGAAAGAATGGCGTTATCGTTACAACAGGGACTATCAGCTCAATGCAGTTGAGGGACTGAAGCGAGACAGAGAATATGTCGAGTCTCAAAAGAGAGCTTGGCAAGAAGCATCTAAAGCTCTTCCAGATGATGCTTTTGCAGATGATGTGAAGGTTTGTGAACCAGTAGGCACATACCGCAGAAAGTCAGTTCACGTTCCTTCAAAGATATCCAATGATGATGTTACTTTTTGAAAAAACGTGTAGCTCCCCTTATCGCAAAACTGCTGGCTACGATTACTCCCAAGCTATACTGATACCACTCTGGCATGGTGCTTAGGGCTGCAAAGCCATCTGATACTATCTGCCTGCCCCATTCACCACAAAAAGCCAATATCAGTGGGATGGAGAACAGAAGAACCAGCCACTCATCTTTCAGACTGTGGACGGTTCCCTGTGCCATAATCTTCTCCCACCCAGCTTCATGAGTGGCGGTTACTTTCATAACCTCTGCTTCTGCTTCTGCCTTTGCCACTTTGGCTTTTGACTCAGCAGCTTTTTGCTCTGCCTTGCCTTTCAGCCAGCCTCCAGCAAGCTCAGCAATAGCTGGTATCAATGCCTGTATCATCTACTTTGTCCTATCGTGCATGTCCCACATTAGGTCTTCTCGCTTCCTAGCCATACAGCAAACGCACCAGTCATTGCCCCGCTGCATATTGA
>Ga0181393_1000926_pt1 | contig 10865 bp, 11 predicted proteins | sample 16SPOviralmetaG_FD_130122 | JGI IMG/M metagenome (GOLD analysis project Ga0181393, IMG submission 130122) | Marine viral communities from the oligotrophic San Pedro Time Series (SPOT) site, San Pedro Channel, CA, USA - 16 SPOT_SRF_2010-10-21 | ecosystem: Environmental > Aquatic > Marine > Strait...
GCGCCAGATGCCTTGAGTGTTGGTGATTTTGTTTCTTGGGATACTTCAGGTGGCAGAGCTAGAGGCAAAATAGAAAAGATCGAAAGAGACGGCAGTATTAATGTGCCAGATAGTGATTTTACGATTACAGGCACAGAAGATGACCCTGCTGCTTTGATACAAGTCTATAGGGGTGGTGAAGCATCAGACACTAGAGTAGGTCATAAATTCTCAACTCTAACAAAGATTGACCCTATCAGGACTGAGTACGATGAAGAAGAAGAAGAGGAGATTATGGAAGAAGAGAGAGCAGAAAATGATGATAATGTTGCTAGATTCTATCCAGACAATAATCTACAAAGAGCTTTTGAGTTTGACAGAAATAAAATAGACGAAGATAAAAGAACTATCGAAATTGGTGTCTCTTCAGAAGTGCCAGTAGAACGTAACTTCGGTTATGAGGTCTTAGGACACAACGAAGAAGAAATCAACATGGAATTCATGGGTTCAGGTCGTAGCCCACTACTATTAGACCACGATGCTACTAAGCAAATCGGTGTGGTAGAAGAATTTGCTATCGACAGACAAAACAAAAGAACAATAGCTAAAGTAAGATTTAGCAAAAACCAACAAGCAGATGAAGTTTACAGGGATGTGCTTGATGGTATTAGACAGAACATATCCGTTGGCTACCAAGTCAACAGTATGAAAAGAGAGGAATCTGAGAAAGATGGTGTTCCCATCTACAGAGTTAATTCGTGGCTTCCCCTCGAAGTTTCTGCTGTTAGTGTACCTGCTGACCAGTCAAGTCTGGTAGGTTTTGCTAGAAGTAAAGAAACACCAAAAATTGAAATTAATTCTAATGAGGAAAGAAAAATGGAAAATGAAAATAAAACTCCAGAAGTTAATCCAGTAGAGTTAAGAGCAGATTTTGCAAAAGAAGCAAAAGCCATAATTGACTTAGGTGTACAACACAATAAGAGAGATTTGGCTAATGAAGCTGTTGCAAATGGCGCGTCTTTAGCTCAATTTAGAGGATCACTTCTAGAGACAATCGCAAACGATAAGCCACTTGATCTACCATCAAGTGTTGATATGAATGAAACTGAGCAAAGAGAATACTCTTTAATCAAAGCTGTGCAAGAAACTGCACAAGGCAGACTATCAGGTCTTGAGAAAGAAGTCTCAGATCAGATTGCTTCCCAAACAGGTAAAGCAGCTAGAGGATTCTATATGCCAACAAATATTGGTTTTGGTAAAAGAGATCAAACAGTAGGCTCAAACTCAGGCGGTGGGTTCTTAAAAGGAACAGATCACTTAGGTAATGAGTTTATTGATGCTCTTTATGCAAGATTAGTCATTGGACAAGCTGGTGCGAGAATAATGACTGGTTTACAAGGCGATATAAGCATACCGAAGTTATCAGCTTCAGTAACTAACTCAGCTTTTGTAGCAGAAAACGCAGCGCCTTCAGAAGGTGCAGGAACATTCGCACAAGTAACAATGTCTCCTAAGACATTAGCTGCTTATGTAGATGTTTCAAGAAGATTAATGCTTCAATCAGACCCTTCAGTAGAAGCTGTCTTGAGAAATGATGTTATTAATACTTTTGCTAGAAAGATTGACGAAGTTGCTTTAGAAGGTGGTGCTTCAAATCATCCTTCAGGTATCATAGCTTCATCAACAGGTAATGTTGAGGCTCTAGGTACTAATGGTGGCGCTATTGCATACAGCAATATTGTTAGCATGATAAGCAAGGTTGAAGAAGATAATGCTATCTTGAATGATGCAAGTGTGAAGTTTGTTGGTAATCCAAAAGTAACTGCAAAACTTAGAACTACACCAAAACAAGGTTCAGGTGTTGAAGGCAACTTTATGCTAGACCCAGATGGCAAGATGTTAGGTTATGACTATATGTCATCTACTTTAGTGCCTAGTGATCTGACAAAAGGTTCAGCTTCTAATGTATCAGCATTGATATTTGGTGACTTTAGTCAGCTAATGTTAGGATTCTGGTCTGGTGTCGATGTCATAGTCGATCCTTATACAGGTTCAACAGCAGCAACAACTAGATTAGCATTCTTCCAAGACGTAGATGTAGCTCTACGACATGATGATGCTTTCTCAGTTTGTAAAGACATTATTACTTAATTAAGTTTTAACTTAGTCTAGGGCTACTTCGGTAGCCCTTTTTTTATGTATAATGGAAATATGAGCGATACAAAAATTAAATTCGTGTTCAATCAAACTTACTACTATGGTGGTGAGAAATACCAAGCAGGTGATTCTATAGACATAGCTAAGAAAGATATAGCTGAATGGGAGAATGTCCAGTTTGGGAATGTATATAAACCTAAAGGCAAAAAGGAAAAGTAATGGAAGTAGTAGCTACAAGAAAGGTTTGCTATAACGGCACTTGGTATGATTCAGGTGATACTTTTGACTGCAACCCAAAAGACTACAACGGCTTAGAAGCAGCAGGTGTAGAAGTAGTAAAAGGTAAAAGCAAAGCTAAATTAGATAAAGCAGCAAAAAATATTAAAACAAGATAATGGCGCTAGAATCAGCACAAGACTTGTTGAACTTCTTTGATACAGATACGCATGGCGAAAGTGCTTCAGTATCTATCAATGGCAGCGCCTCAACCATTAAAGTTATTATCAATAAAGAATATTTTGCTATTGCAGGTGAATCTGTCGATATTGATGGCACACAACCAGTAGCAACTTGCCGATCTTCAGATGTCACAGGCATTGATACAGCCGACACTATCGCTATTGATGGTATTACTTACAATATAGTGAATATACAACCAGACGGCACAGGCATGACTATGCTCATATTACAGGATTAATTATGTTAAAAAGCTTACTAAGCACAATCGCACCAGCATTAGGTACAGCACTAGGTTCACCACTTGGGGGTGCAGCCGTCAGCATGATAGCTGAAAAGTTAGGTGTACCAAACAATCAAAAATCAGTAGAGAAAGCAGTACAAGCAGCAACACCAGAGCAACTACTAGAATTAAAAAAGGTAGAGAAAGACTTTGAAGTAAAAATGAAAGAGCTAGATGTTGATGTCTTTAAACTAGAAACAGAAGATACCCAAGATGCCAGAAAGACTTTTGCTAAAGACTGGACATCAAAATTTATGGGTTTAATAGTTATAGGTGGCTTCATGGGCTATATCTTTTTAGTAACCATACAACCACCTGAACAGAACTCAGAAGCCTTAATTAACCTAGTGTTGGGTTACTTGGGTGGTTTAGCTAGTGCAGTTATATCTTTCTACTTTGGCGCTTCACATTCTAAAGACGATTAATGCCAAAGAAAAGCAACGCACAATTTAGCAAAGGGCATAAACCCACAGCAGGTGTTAATGGTAAAAAGACCTCACAAGGTCGCAGAAACTTTGGCAGTTCTACGTTAAATAAGCACAAACGCAGATCGTACAAAAAATACAAAGGTCAGGGCAAATAAGCTAAGATAAGGCATGGCACATAAAAGACAACAAATCAGGGAACGAGTAGCAACAACTCTGACAGGTTTAACTACTACAGGCTCTAATGTCTTTCAGAGTAGGGTTTATCCTATTGAGAACACCAAACTGCCATGTTTGTTAATCTACACTAGAGAAGAAACCTCAGAGCCTCTAACAACTAATCCACCTAGAGCAATAGAAAAGATACTATCTTTAGTGGTTGAGGCTTATGTCAAAGCTAATGCTAACTACGATGACACTATTGACACCATTACAGAAGAAGTAGAAGAAGCATTATATGGCGATAGATTAATAAATAACCTAGCTTTAGACAGTTTTTTAGTTAATACTGACATTAGTTATAACGGAGAAGGTGATAATCCGTTAGGAATTGTTGTAATGACATTTCAAATCACTTATCATCATACAGAAGGAAGTATTTAATTATGGCAACATTTTCAGGTTCAGCAGGTGTAGTTAAAGCAGGTGGCGCAGCTATTGGTGAGATTAGATCATTTACTGTCGACCAAACAGGTGACACAGTAGAAGATACAGCAATGGGCGATGCAGCACGAAGTTATAAAGCTACCCTCAATACATTCACAGCTTCAGTGGATGCGCTATTCGATGACAATGATTCAGCTCAAACGTCTATGACGATTGGAACAGAACTTTTGTTTTTATTTCAACCAGAAGGCAGTGGGTCAGGTGCATACCAACTATCAGGACAAGGGATAGTAACAGGCATTTCACAGACCCAAAGTTTTGATGGTTTAGTAGAAAGGTCATTCACAGTACAAGGTACTGGCGCATTAACACCGGGAACTGTCTAGTATTGAAAGCAATAGAACGAGCTAAAGCGCACTTCAATACCCTAGAGGTCAAGAAGATTATCGTGCCTGAATGGGGTGACGATGATGCACCCCTTGAGATTTATGCCAAGCCTTTAACCCTACAAGAAACATCTAAGCTGTATGCTATGGCTAAAGATAGTGAAATGACGATGTTAGCTTATGTCTTAATCTACAAAGCCTTAGATTCTAAAGGCGATCAAATCTTTTCACTCGAAGATAAAGGCACACTACTTACTAAAGTAGATCGTAATGTCCTCATCAGAGTGTCTAACGAAATCATGGCTGAGAAGTCACCAGACGAAGTAAAAAAAAGTTAGCCCAAGACCACAACCTTTATAATCAATTACAATTAGCTGAACTTTTAAGTAAGTCTTTGCATGAGATTCAGCAAATGTCCATAGAAGAATACCAATTGTGGACAGCATACTTTAGAATAAAAGCAGAAAGACAAAAAAATGGCTAGTCAAAGTTATAAAATTCTCATATCTGCAAAAGATAAAGCAAGTGCTTCCTTTAAAAGTTTAAACAAGGTAGCAGGAACAACTGGTAAATTAGTTGGTGGTCTAGCCAAAGGTGTTGCGACAGCCACAGTTGCCCTGACAGCAGCTTCAGTAGCAGTAGCAGCAGTCGCTAGAAGTTCTTTCGAGTTTGCTGATGCTATCGGTAAAGTTTCAACCAGAACAGGTATAGCCACAGATACAATACAAGCCTTTCAAATAGCAGCAGTAGAATCAGGCTCATCCGTTGAGATAGCAAACAAATCATTAGAAAAATTTACAAGATCAGTTGGTGATGCACAAAGAGGTCTCAAAACTCAAGCAGATATATTTAGAGATTTGGGTGTTTCAATAGAAGATGCTAACGGCAATACAAAAACTATGGATGTGTTGTTGCGTGAAGTCTCAGACGGCATGGCAGGACTTAAATCACAATCTGAAAAAGCCACAGTAGCAGCTAACTTGTTTGGTCGTGCTGGTATTCAAATAGTCGATGTTTTAGATAATGGTGGCGCTGCTTTTGATGCTTATATAGCGAGAGCTGAACAATTAGGTTTGGTTTTAAGTGAAGATGGTATCAGGCAATCAGAAAAGTTTAATGACACTTTAGCACTTATTAATAGACAGTTTAAAACAGTAACAGCAGCAATCTCTATAGCTTTTCTACCTATGCTGCAAACACTTGCTGGAAACTTTAGCACTTTAACCAGTGAGAGTGTGGGTGGTGCTGGTGGTGTCATGGCTTTCGGTAAAATGGTCAGAGAGACTGTTACAAATGCTTTAGTAGGCTTCATGTACTCTATAGCAGATATTATGGATGGTTTTATTGATTTTAGGGTTTCATTACATGGTTTAGGTATAAATTTAGAAAACATTGGTGTTAGGTTTGAACAAGCAGGTAATTCAGCTATGTTTTTAGCTCATGCAACATTAAGAAACATTACACAAGCTATGCACTTTGGTGCAAAAATGGGTTTAGCTGCAAACAGAATAAAAGATGCTGATGCTGAAATGAAAAAGTTTAAAAAAACTATGGATATTGCACCTAACTCAGTACGTCTTGCAGCAGAAAAAATGGAAAAATTTTTTATGGATGTTTTTGGTGAGAATGTGCCAGAAGAGATACAAACTCTGCTTGAAACTATGGTCACAGGTTTTGATGCAGTAGGAACAAGTGTTGGTGATATATCAAAACCTTTCGATGCTTTCAAAAAAACTTTTGATGAATTTGGTGAAGAAGTTAATAAACAAAACATGATAGTCAAAGGCTTTAAGGATGCTGAAGATGCTTTAGTCGATTTTGTGCAAACTGGCGATCTTAATTTTAAAAACATGGTCGACAACTTCATTAAAGAACTTATCAGACTACAAATCAGAATGAATATTATCAAACCATTCTTTGAGGCTTTTACTGGTGCTGGTGGTTTCGGTCAAGGTGGCTTGAAAAAAGGTTTTAATGCTCTATTTGGTACAAGTTTCGATGGTGGTGGTTTCACAGGTTTAGGTAATAGAGCAGGTGGTGTTGATGGTAAAGGTGGTTTCCCTGCAATCTTACACCCTAATGAAACTGTCATAGACCATACCAAAGGGCAACAAGTAGCACAAGGGCAACCAGTTAGCATTAACTTCTCCATACAGGCGACAGATGCAGCAGGGGTTGATGAGATTATAGCTTCAAGAAAGAATCAGATCGTGGCTATGGTTTCTCAAGCTATGAATCAAAGGGGTAAGGTAGGCTTAGTCTAATGAGTGGTGCATTTCCAACCAGCAAAAAGCCTAGAGTGTTTAATTTCGCTTCTAACAGACCAAATACGACAGCCTATACCCTAAGTGGTAAAAGGTCAGTAAAACAGTTTGCAGCGCAATATTTTAGCTTCAGTGTGCAAATGCCACCTATGATACAAGCAGACTTTCAAGCTTTTCATGCTTTTTTGGTCAAACAAAAAGGTTCTTTTGACACCTTCACCTTTCAATACCCACTAGAGAATCAGGGCGCAGACAAAGGTGAGACAGATATAGCAGTCAATGGCACAGCAGCTATTGGCGCAACTCAAGTGCCTTTAGATGGTTTTAGTAACTCAACAACAGGTGTCTTGAAGGCTGGTGATCTAATCAAGTTTGCTAACCATAACAAGGTCTATATGGTGACAGCAGACGAAAGCTCTAACGGCTCTGGCGAAGTAGCAGCCGTAGATATAGAGCCACCCTTACAAGCAGCCCTAGTCAACAACGAAGCAGTCACAGTTAATCAACCATCCTTTACAGTAGCACTAGCACAAGATGATGTGCTTTATTCTACTGACCCTGCTGGATTATTCACGTTATCTTTCGATGTTAGAGAGGTCTTATAGTGGCAAGGAATATCAATGCCAATATTCAAGGCTATATACAACAAGAAGGTGTGCGTATTGTGCATCTACTAAAACTTAGCACCTCAACCAATATTACTGTCACCAATCATGTCAAGAATCTTGTGTATGATTCTGTGACCTATGAAGCAGGTGGTAACTTTTTAGATATACAAGAAGTACAAGAAACAGGCTCACTTGAATATCAAAATATGTCTATATCTTTACAAAATATTACTACAGCAACGAGAGACATATTCAAAGGTGAGAACTTTGTTAATAAAGCAGCCCAAATCTATGTAGCTTTTTTAAATGCAGATGAGACTTTACTAGATGCTTATTTGTATTTTGATGGCAGTATAAGTTCAGCTTCATTAGCACAAACTAAAGATAAATTTGCTGTTAATTTAGAGTTAGCTAATCAATGGCGTAACTGGGATATTGTGAAAGGTCGTAAGTTTACAGGTGAATCACAGAAGTCAGTTTATTCTAGTGATAAGGGTTTAGATCAAGCCCACGAAGTCAACGAAGATGTGAGGTGGTCTAGATAATGGGTAAGTTTTTCGCCTATGTGGGTGTGATGATAGTTGACTTTTTTGTCAACAACCAATTTGCTATTCAGCTTGGTCTTATGGCAGCACAGGGCATACAAGCTCATAGGGCTAATAAAAAGCTAAAGAAAGGGCAAGAGATACTATTAACTAAATACGGCACAGGTGACGGCATACCTGTGATCTACGGCACAAGAAGGTCAGCAGGAACAGTTGTGTTTATGGAAACAGTCAATCAAAAAGAACTGTTTGTGGTTTACGCTATAGCTGTTGGTGAAGTGGATGACATTGACGATCTAAGAATAGATGGTCGTTCAGTCAGTGATACTTCTGTTTATCGTCAGGGCTTTACCTTACGCAAAGAAGGCAACTATTTTGGTGGCACAGTAGCTAGTGAAAACACTGCTGATATTGCTAATGTCTTAGGTGGTGCTAATACTGGTGACAACCCTAGAATGGTGTTTAACATTCACCATGGTTCTAGCTCACAAGAAGCTGATCCAATGTTGTTCCATGTCTTTGATGGCAGCACAACTTCTAGACCTGATTCTTGGACAGCAGACCACAAGCTGTCAGGTATTGCTTATATAGCAGCCAACTTTGAATATGACACTAGGGGTATGTTTACAGGCATACCAAACCTAACAGCTAGGGTAAAAGGTAAAAAGGTCTTAGACACTAGAACATCTGCCACTGGCTATTCAAGTAACCCAGCTATGTGTCTTAGAGACTACCTAACCAATGACGAGTATGGCAAAGGGTTGTCTGCAAGTGATTTAGATGCTACTTCATTTGATACAGCAGCCAATGATTGCGATACCAGTGTGCAGACCATTACACATAGCTCAGTGCCAGTCTTATTGGCTTCAACAGTTACAGATAGGGTAAAACTGCAAAACGCTTCTGACTTTAATAAGATTAAGACAGGTACAACTGTCAGTTTTGCTAGTGGTGGTACAACCTATTTTAGTGGTCGTGTTTTAGACAAGGATGCAACAATATTCAGAGAAGAAGGCGATTCAGCTACTTCCTACGGACAGCACTATTATTTATTAATGGATGAGGGTGCTGTAACTACAGCTATAACCTCTAGTACGACAGGTACTATTACAGAAACACAAACACGCTTTGAGTGTCATGCTGTGATAGATACAGATGAGACTGTTTTAGAAAACACTAAAGATTTAATCGCTAATATGCGTGGTATTTTTACTTATACCAACGGCACATATTCTTTAGATGTTGAGGGTACAGAAAGCTCAGTAGTTAGCTTGGACGAAGATGACATCTTAGAAAGTGGTTTAGAACTAGCACTAGAAAACAAAGAACAAAAGTACAACAAGGTAGAAGTAGAGTTCTATAACTCATCTAAGAAGTATGAAGCAGATACAGTAGTAGTCACAGATGGGCTATCTGACGATGGTAACGAGGTCTTAGAGCATAGGGCGCAGTTTCCCTTTGTCACTAACCAAAGAATAGCTTACAACCACGCAGAAGCTATTTTAAACAGATCAAGAAACAACAGAAGTGTAACCTTTGTCGCCACACCTAAAGTGTTAAAGGCTAGAGTAGGTGAAGTTATAACTATTACCAGTTCAGACCTTAATTTATCTACCGAACCATACAGAATTACGCAAATGAATATTATGCCTGATCTTAATATACAGGTTAGCGCTGTGGAGTATCAGGCTAGTATCTATGGTTGGGAAACACCACCAGCAGAAGATATAGGTTCTAACCCCACACCACCAGACCCATTTAGGGTAGTCAAGCCAACAAGTTTAAATTTTGTTAATAAGGTTACTGCAACCGGTGAAGCAGCTAAATTAACTTGGTCTGATTCTACTGAGTACCCATCTTTTGAATTCAGGGTACAAATTTTATCTGATTCTAGCTCTAAAACCAGATTTGATAAAAGAGTAAAAGCTACTGAAATATATTTAGATGGCATAAACATAGACACAGGCTTTGTCGCTAAAGTTTCTGCTATTAATTCACTAGGCACAGAATCAGATGCAGCAGAGTACACTTTCGCTGTGACCACAGCGCCAATCACTACAGTAGATATAGGACAAGGCTCTATCGGTGGCTTTAGCTTTGATGCGACTAAGATGTATCATGGCACAGGAACATTTAACAATACTAATACGGCTGTTTATTTTGACAACACAGGTCAGTTCTCGCTGAAAGATAAGCTCTCATGGAATGGCACAACCTTAAATATCTCAGGTAACTTAACAGTAGAGAATACGATAAATGCTAACAAGATCGTCTTAGATGGCAACAACTTGGCTGATTTGTTTTCTTCTACTAGCTCTGGGGTTAATTCAACCATAAGCACTAACTCAAAAATACAAAGATTTAATTGGGTAGATGGTACAAGTACTACTCACTATGGCTTATATATAGATAACACAGGTACTTATGGGCAAATTGGTATTGGTACAGTGTCACAGCCTTCTGATGCTATTCACGTTTATAACTCAGGCGCTAGATTAAGACTAGAAACTGCTTCAGGTGGATATGTCAGAGTTAAGGGTAGTGGTGCAAGTATGGAATTGGAAGCAGGTAACACTGGTTCTGGTTACGACAATTCAGCTTCTATTCTTTTAGATATATCTGGTAATGATGTGGCTAAGTTTCATGCTCTAGGTGGTATGGAGCTGCCTAGTCTGACACCATCTACTACTACCAACAGACTTTATCAAAACTCTGGCACACTCTACTGGAATGGCAATCAAGTTGGTGTTGGTGCTATCAACTCTGTCACCAATATGGCAGACAACAGAGTGCTGACTGCTTCTGGCTCAAACTCAGCCAATGGTGAAGCCAATCTAACCTTTGATGGTTCTACATTAGCCCTGACAGGCGATCAGACAATCTCAGGCAATCTGACAGTCTCAGGTACAACCACAACAATTGATACTACTAACCTAGATGTCAAAGACAAAAACATAACCCTTAATTATGGTACAGGTGATACTTCATCTAACGCTAATGGTGCTGGAATTACCATACAAGATGCTGTTAATTCAACGACAGATGCCACAATCTTATGGGATGCTTCTTCAGACAGATTTGATTTTAGTCACGATATACATTTACCAGATGGTGCAAAGTTTATAGCTGGTGATAGTGCTGATATAAACATACGAC
>Ga0181393_1000928_pt1 | contig 10860 bp, 21 predicted proteins | sample 16SPOviralmetaG_FD_130122 | JGI IMG/M metagenome (GOLD analysis project Ga0181393, IMG submission 130122) | Marine viral communities from the oligotrophic San Pedro Time Series (SPOT) site, San Pedro Channel, CA, USA - 16 SPOT_SRF_2010-10-21 | ecosystem: Environmental > Aquatic > Marine > Strait...
ACCTTGCCAAGGATTTTCTTTTGCAGGAAAACAATTAAACTTTGAAGACCCTAGGTCACAACTATTCTTTGAGTACATAAGATTGTTGAAAGCCTTAAAGCCTAAATACTTTATGTTAGAGAATGTTAAAATGAGTAAACAATCTCAACAGATTATTACTGAGTACTTAGGTGTAGAACCTGTTGAAATAAACAGTAACTTAGTGTCTGCTCAGAATAGGCGTAGGCTTTACTGGACAAACATACCAGTGGACGGATTGCCAGAGGATAAAGGTACAGTCTTAGCTGATATCTTAGAAGACGGATATACTGACAGAGAAAAGTCTTATTGCTTAGATGCAAGCTACTACAAAGGTGGTGGTGCTAGTAATGTCAGGCTGTACTTTGAAAAGAGTAGAAGACAAATCGTGTTTGGTTCTGGAATGAATGTAATAGGTACTGCTACTGATATCAAAGGCAGGGAAAGCATCCGTAGGGTTTACGGTGTTGACGGTAAAGCACCAACATTATTAGCCACTACTGGTGGTAACACTCAGCCAAAGGTAGCCGTGAAGGGTGCTAGGATAGTTAATCGTAGGCTAGATGAAAATGGTACACGTAAAGACTACGACAGAACCATTGAACCAGTAGCCAGATTAGAGCTACGCAAAGATGATAAGGGTGGTTGCCTGACTACTGTACAGAAAGACAGTGTGCTTGCTTTCCCTAAGATCTTACAGAGAGCCAGAGGATTTAACAAAGGTGGACTGAAAGCTTTGGACGGCAAGACACCCACCATCAGCACTAGTGCATGGGAGCACAACAACCACCTGACACTTGACGAAGGTACAACATGGCGAAAGCTCTCACCAGTAGAATGTGAAAGACTTCAGACTGTGCCTGACGGATACACTGACCACGTTAGCAATACCCAAAGGTATAAGATGCTAGGCAATGGTTGGACTGTGGATGTAGTCAAGCACCTATTCAAAGGATTACAGCAATGAAAGAGAGAACGTGGCAAAATCGATTTGAAAAAATTTCTGAAAAAGAATTAGACAAAGTTTTAAACGATGTATTCTGGGAGGTATTCTGGAGGCCGAAATTAAATTTGGATATTAAAAACAACAACAACAAAACTTTGGAGGATTAAACCTATGACAGAGAAAGATTTAGAGAGAGAAGCAAGGGAAGCTTTTGATGGAGCAAAGAGAGCCTTAGTCTATGACTACATGTATATGGGTACTGAGGTAGGAAGAGACAACCTAGAATATATGGGGTTCAAACATATTGAAACTAGGGAGTACATAAAGATACCCAAGTGTGGGATAGCATTCAGAAAGGATATGAAAGCCAATGATTAGCAAAGATGAAATAGAAGCTTACAACTCGCAGTATCAACAACTAAAAGGAGCACAGATACTATCATTCACTATGGCACAATGTAAGTATGACCCAGAACAATACTGGCCTACGTTTATAATGAAGAAAGGTTCTGACCTGTTTAAGTTTGTACTCTCGCAAGATCCAGAGGGTAACGGTGGAGGCTTTGCTTTCATAGAGGATTTATAAAATGATAGTTTATTTTTCTGGTAGGTTCTCAAAGAAAAAGGAAGACCTCATATGTAAGATAGTAAACTTTTGTCAGGATCAATTGTTTCCAGACATTGACGATATATACTTGAACTTTGAAGGGATGTTACCAAAAAATGGACAAAACTTGAGGTCTGGAAAGGAGTTAGAAGACTACTGTGGTGACTGCATGTACGAAGAAAACAAAGAGTTTACTATCAGACTAAACAAGAGATTGCCTATACCACAACTTGAACTAACTTTAATGCATGAGATGGTACACGTTGACCAGTACCTAAAAGGAAAGGAGATGGACAACACCTCACCATACTTTGAGAGGTGGCAAGAGAAAGAAGCACACAAAAAAGAATTAGAACTACAAACTATTTTTCATTCGCAGCTGAGAAAGGATTGATTGAAAATGATACAAGATAAAACATATAAGGTACATGTAGGTGACTACCATGACGCAGTAATTTATGTTTACTCTCACAGAAATAAGATCGTCAACCCAAAGGATAGTGAAGACAAACACAAGTGGAAGCACTGGAAAGAAGTTGAGACAGTAGTACCTATCAGTTGGGATATGTACGGTGATGATAGGGAAGAACAAATAGATTTGTTTCATCAGAAAGTAAAAGCTGTAGCTGATGCCTTAGCAGAACTTTACTCAAGACATATAGACTATGAGATAGGTGTAAGCTACACCATGAACACAGACCAATACGTAACTATGTAAAAAACAAGGAGAAACTAAAAATGAAAACAAGAAACTTTTGGACGTTAAGAATTAGTGATTGGTTACCAGAAACAAAAGAGTACGAAGAAAGGTACACCAGATACTTTGGGTCTAGCCTCAAAGCTAGGAGGGCAGCCATCAAACATATAACAATTGTAAGAAACGAGAATAAGATTAACACTGTAGACTACAGTAAATCTTTCTATTCAATATCAGCAGACAGTGGGAGTGTACACTGCACAATTAAAAAGGAGATTATAGAATGAGAGTAACACAAGACAACGCAAAGCAAGTGAGACTAGAAGCATTTGCAGCAGCCGTAGTAGCTACGGATAAGTATATTAACGATGTTCTTAAAGGTGAGGATGCTTTCTCTTGTGGGTTTGCTTGGGTCAAAGTAAAACCTCAGCACAAGGGCAACACTAAGGAAGGAAGACAAGAAAGAAAGATCTTTGCCGCCCTGGATTTACAGAAAGATTGGACACAGAAAAGATTTCAGTGGTGGAATCCAAGTAAGTCTTACTTCCAGAACATAGACTGTAAGGAACAGGGTGCTCTCGCTGCAGCCAAAGTTTTAAAGAGTTATGGTTTGGATGCTTGGATGGGTTCAAGGTTAGACTGATGCCAAAGATATATCAGATCAACATTCATGATAGGAGTGACAACCTCTTTGCTTTTTACTCTACTAAAAACAAGGATGAGGTTGATCGATTGGTGAAAAAATTTTTAAGAGTGAAGGGAGTATCAGTGGAGATAAAGATAATAGGTGGGTGAAGCCATAGGATTAGTAGCCTGGATTGCTTTTTATATCTGGGCTTACTACCAACTGTATGGGTGAGGCAATCTGCCATACTTGAAATGAAATTTGTAACTTATAACTAATACTTAAGGTATTACTTACAGTTAATTATAATTATGTTGTTATTAATATTATTATTAATATAACTTGTAGTATTACCTTAAGTAACAACGGAGGCAATAGTGACAGAGGAAGAATTTAAAGTAGCATTAGCAACCATGAACGAAGAGAGTGAGGAAGAAACTCTTAAGAGGGTGCTAACAACAAACGTTGAATTGTTTGAAAGACTACTAGAACTTCACGAGTTCTTGGACGAGAATGATTTAACACAGAAAGATTTCCAGAGATGGAAGAAAGAAAAGTATGAGAGGAACTACCATTGACTATCTACATACCTGAACCAATAACAATACTGTTGATTGTGTTGTCTTTTCTCGCAGGGTTTTTGTACAAAAAGTACAGAGACAACGAGGATGTGGCTGATGCTTTTGATGAAGGATTTGAAAAGGGGGCTGAAGCTGCAATTAATACTGTTAGTAGAGTAACAGGAAGGAATTTTGCAGATGAATTATACGGAGAGGTTTTGGACAGACGATCCTCACGATGATGTATCTCATTGGATAGGAAGGATATAGAATGAGACATTTAAACTACGAGAAAGAAAAGATTGTTGCTATACAGCAATACATAATAGACCTACAAAAAGATATCAGTGATCTCGAATGGGATGGAGAAAACAAAAAAGCAGACAACCTCAAGAGAATATTGTCTGATGTTATGGAGCAAAGGAAGAGAGGTGAAGTATGGTATCCAATGTTTTAGAAGACCTTTCAGTGTATTTCCAGGACGAACTACCACTTGACCACGAGCCTAGCCTAGACCATTGGGCAAAGATTATAGCAGAAGGAGAGATGGAAGATGGTGGTACTAACTGGGATTACGAATATGAAAGAGCATGGATGTCACTGGATGCCGAATATAATTATAGTTATGTTTAAGGAGATAGAAGATGGCATATAGTCCTTGGTGGAGTGACGAAGATAAAGTAGAATATTATTATGACACAAAAGGAAAAATAGAATTAGCAAATAGGATTGTTACTTTAGAGAAAAGGTTAATACGTTTACAAGATAAGCTTGATAAAATAGGAGAGAGTAAATGATGTTTGTATTAGTGTGGATGCAATTGTTCAGCACACAGACAGTCGAACACTACCAGTTAGGTAACTACGCCACACTGGAAGAGTGCCAGATTGAACTGAGCAAAGCAGCCAAGATGGTAACGCACAAGTCAGAGACAGTGGCTTGTCTAGAGGTAGAGGTACAGCAATGACACCAAGAGAAGCTGCAGAGTCAGAAGCTAAGAAAACATTTGAAGGGTTTATCAAGTGGTTAAAGACTTCTTTCTATTGGATCATGGCGATCCTAGTAATCTTAGCATGGTGTAACTTTGGTGCAGATACTGAGACTGGTAGCCAGTACAATGGTGAAGTCTATGCACCAACTAACATAGGAGAAAAATAAAAATGAGTGAGCAATATTGTACCACAAAAGGATTGGGATGGGCTTTTGTTACCTGTATGTTTCTCATACTAGGTGTTCCTGTGTTGATGTGGTTAGCCTTGGAAGGGGCTGACTGGTATCAAAGATTTAATTTAATGAACCCGATGTGGTGAAGCCAATGCAACCAAAGGGAGTACCTTGTCATATCCGTATCAAACATGCACCAACAATAAAAAAACCAGGGAGATCATGTAGATTATACGGAAAAACCTTTGACAGTATAGCTGAAGCTGCTAGATGTTTTGGTATAAGTTATAGTTGGGCAGTGGAGCAAGTTAATAACGGATGGAATATGGAAGACTTTCCAAAGAAAGCCAGAAGAAAACTTTTAGAAAGGGTTAACAATGAAAGCAGTAGTAAAGAACAACGGAGAGATAGCACATCAGCCGTGTCCTTATGAGGATTGTGCAAGCAGTGACGCATTCAGTTACAACATCAACCAGAAGGTTGGTCACTGTCATTCGTGTGGTAGGGGTTACCCTGGATCAGATAAAAAATTTGATTGGGCTGAAGCAACCTACCCACCGCCACCACCAAAGGTAGACCTACATAAGACCAAGGTTATCAGCGGTAGGTTTGATGGTATACGTGGACTAAAAGAAAAGACTGCTAAACTATTTAATATTCAAGTACAGTACGGAGAGAATAACACTCCAGTAAGATACGCATTTCAGTATCCTAATGGTGCTGTTAAGTATCGTGGCTACCACGAGAAACGTTTCTTCTGGAAAGGTAAAGGTCAGAACTCTTTGTTTGGTCCTGACTTTAACGCAGGATCTTCTAAAAGAATTTATCTTACTGAAGGTGAGTTTGATGCCGCCAGTTTGTACGAGGTTATGGATGGAGCTTACCCAGTTAAGTCTTTGCCAAGTGGATCGATGTCCGAAACTTTCATAAAAGAAAATCATAAGTACTTAGACTCGTTTGAAACGGTGGTCTACGCAGGGGAATTGTCTGACGCTACAGGTAAAGCGGCAGCACAAAAACTTTATAACCTGATGCCAAACAAGTTTTACTACGTTCCTATGTCTAAGTGGAAGGATGCCAACGAGTTCTTAATGGAAGGAGATGCTGAAGCTTTGAAGTGGGCAGCATTTAAACCTCAGAGGTTTTCACCTGACAACTTTTTTGTTGGTGATCTAGCAATCAAAGAAGCAATAGAAACAGAGAATCCTTATGAGTACGTACCCACTGGTCACACTGGCTTAGATGATAAGATGCGTGGTCTTGTTAAGGGTGGCTTAACATTTATCAAAGCACTCAGAGGTCAAGGTAAGACTGAATTAGTCAGGTACTTTGAAGTAGGATTGTTACGCCAAGGAACTAAGGTAGCAATGCTACACATGGAAGAGATGAAGGGCATGACTTACAGAGGCATGGCAACCTACGAACTAGGTAAGAATGTCCGAACCAAAGAAGACACAGAAGCAAATGGTTTTACAGAACAGCAAGTGATTGATGCCGCACAGAAATTAGGTGGAGATAACAAGTCTGTTGTGTTCTACATGGAAGGGCATGACGATCCTATGATGGTTCTTGATTATGTAAGAACGTCAGCCACAGTATATGGTGCAGAGTACATCTTTATAGATCACGTTCAACGTCTAGCCTACCTGTCAAACTCTGGTGTGGATGCCGCCACTAGTACCTTGACTACCCTTGGTGCTAGGATGGCGCAGCTCGCAAAAGAATTAAATATTGGTGTCGTATTTATCTCTCAGGTTAACGATGATGGACGAACAAAGTACGCATCTTCTCTTGAAGAGGAAGCAATCATTTGTATTAAACTCAGCCGTAACGTTGAGTCAGAAGACGAAACTGAACGTAATACTACCCAATTTATTATTGACAAGAACAGACCCTTTGCAAAGTTAGGTAACTCAGGATCAGTGTACTACGATCCAGATACTACAATACTTGAAGAGGTGGTATTCAACGTATGAGAATAGTTATTAGTGACATAGAGACTAATGGTCTTGGTGATAGCAATAAGTTATGGATTTGTGGTGGTAAAGATCTTAGCACTGGTGAAGTAAAAAGATTTGATAACTGCCACGAAGATCCAGTAGCTAAAGCTGAGGCTATCAAGTGGTATGAGACAGCAGACCTGATTGTTGGTCACAACTTTGTACAGTTTGACGCCCCTATGTTAAACAAACTTTTGAAACCAGGGCTTATAGATCCAAGAAAGGTTGTTGATACTGTTATTATAAGTAGGTTGGTTGACTACAACATAGCTATTCCAAAGGGTGCTCAGTACCCTCACAGTCTTAAGGCTTGGGGTATAAGATTAAACAAACATAAAGGAGACTTTAATGACTTTTCTAAATTCAGTATTGAAATGGTTGACTACTGGTATCAAGACATCGAGGTTACAGAATCTTTGTATGATCACTTCAACGATATTATTTGGAGTCCTGATTGGCGTAACTCTTTAAGAACTGAGCACGATGTACAAATAGAATTAGTACGGACTCAGTACTACGGTTTTTGTTTTGATAAACCAAAGGCAGAGTTTCTTCTTAACTCAGTCAAGACAAAGATGAACACACTAGAAGAACAATTTCAAATAGACTTCCCACCTAAACTTACGGAAGTAAACAGGATAAAGTACCGACTCAAGAAGGATGGTACAGAAATGTCTACCGTAACAAAAGCAAAACAAAAGTATGGTATGACACACACTGAAGGTGAAGACTTAATTTGTTCTGACTGGATTAGCTTTAATCCTGGATCAGTTAAAGATCGTATTGATGTACTGTGGGAAGCCAACTGGAAACCAGTAGACAAAACAAAAACTGCTATAGAGTTCTCAAGAACTAAGGTTGGTGACCCTTGGAAGAAGTCAATTGCTTGTATGGATCAGGATTTCTACGACAAAAAGAAAGATCACTTAGGTATTTACGGATACACAGTTTCAGAGTCAAACCTTAGCACACTTCCTGAGACAGCACCTACAGGAGCGAAAGCTCTAGCCCAGTGGTTGACACTAGAAGGTAGGCGTTCCTCACTGGTGGAGTGGCTAGGGCAGTGTGGTGAAGATTTAAGGATACACGGCAGCATTAACAACATTGGAGCATGGACAGGACGCTGTTCTCACAAAGATCCTAACACGGCTAACATATCCTCACCTTTTTATGGTGATGCAAAGACAGCAGTAGATGAAGTAAAGAAACAATTTGATGTGCATCTACGTGCTTGTTGGACTGTACCATCAGGCTCTTGGTTAGTTGGTACGGATGCTGACGGTATTCAGCTGCGAGTGTTAGCTGATTATCTTTGGAGACACTTTGATGCTGATCAGTATGCTCAAGCTATCATGACAGGAAAGAAAGAAGACGAGACAGACATACACAACGTCAACAAGAAAGCTTTGAATGTTCCTGATGGAACTAGGGATATGGCAAAGACTTTTATTTATGCTTGGCTTCTGGGTGCAGGGATGGCAAAAACAGCACAGATACTTAACGTAAATATGAGCTATGCAAACCATGCCAGAAAACGTTTTGAAATGAGTATTGATGGTTTATATAATCTTAAAAACCAACTCGTACCTTACGTAGCAGAACAAGGATACTTTACTGGGTATGATGGACGTAAAGTTCCAGTACCCAACGCACACAAAACCTTGGCAGGGATGCTACAAAATGGTGAAGCTTGTTTGATGAAGCACAGTCTACTCAAGTGGCATGACAGAGCTAGACAAGAAGGTATTAACTTTAAGATGGTTGGATTTATTCATGACGAGTATCAAGTGGAGGTAACAGGAACAGAAGAAGAAGCAAGACTACTGGGTAAGATACAATCTGATTGTATGTTAGAAACTGGAGAAGAACTAGGATTTAAAATACCTACGCCAGGATCATATGATATAGGAAAAAACTGGGCTGAGACCCATTGACAACCCATAAACCAAAGACTATGTATTACAGTATTAATATTTTTAAAAAAAAGGAGGGCAATATGCCATCAACACAAATGGATATCAAAGGAACAATCGAGTGGGCAAAAGTATTTGAGTCCAACCGTGACCAAAACGAATGGAACGTAGAGACTAACGGTGAGTACAAAGTTACTGTAATCACTGACAAGAAAACTGCTAAAGCTCTTGTTGACGCAGGATGTAAAAAGAAAATTGAAGAGGTAGAAGGTGGTCACAAGATTACTGTGTCACGTCCTCATACTGGTATGCAAGACTGGATGGGTGGAGAACCTATCGTAGCTGACGTAAGTGGTAAGGCTTGGGATCTCCAGGATAAAGGTCTTATTGGTAACGGCAGTAAAGGTATTGTTAAAGTTGAAGTGTACCCCACAAAGATGGGAACAGGTACACGATTGGTTGGACTTCAAGTCCTAGATCATGTGGTCTATGAATCAGAAGGTGGTAACTCCCAACCACGTCAAATGTTTCAGGATCATTCAAAGAGTTCTGGCGGTTCTAAGTCTTCCGCTTCCTCCCAAGAGCCACAGGACTCAATACCCTTCTAGGTTTTTCTAAGTCCTTTCTCCCTAGAAGCTTTCCCTCACCCTTAGTTTTTTTGGGTGGGGGTTTTAAAAATAAAAAGGTAAGACCATGAAAAGTATAGACACACTCGTAAAAGACATGGAGGAAACCATCCAGGGATTAAAAGGATGGGATCATATAATAAGTCTTAGGATGGGTGATAAGATAGCTAAGGCAGCTACCTCAAGATTCAGAGCACCACAAAAACCAAGAAGATATTTGTCGTTCTCTTCTATTGGTAGCCCTTGCAAAAGAAAACTTTGGTATAAGATAAACGAACCTGCAGCTAGTAAGCCTGTTTCTCCATCAGATTTACTTAAGTTCTTTTATGGCGATATGATTGAGGAGTTGGTTCTCTCTATCGTTGAAGCGTCTGGTCACCGTGTTGAAGGACAACAGGATCGTTTATTCATCAATGATTTAGCAGGTCACAGGGATGCTGTTATTGATGGTATGACAGTGGATGTTAAGTCTGCCTCCCCTTACTCGTTCAAGAAATTTGCTGAGGGTAGCTTGAGGGATCAAGATCCTTTTGGTTACATTAGTCAGCTTAGTTCTTACGTGTATGCTGCTAAGACTGATCCACTGGTAACAAACAAAACACACGGAGCTTTTCTTGTTGTTGATAAAGTAGGGGGTGGCATATGCTTAGATGTGTATGACTTCTCTGAAGAGATAGAACAAAAAGAAAAAGAAATAGAGCAAGCAAAGACGATGGTATCAGGTATTATTCCTGATAAAGGATACGAACCAGTACCTCAGTCAGCTACAAGTCCTAATAAAAAACTTCATCCTTCTTGTGGTTGGTGTGAGTTTAATAAGAAGTGTTGGCCTGAGACAAGACGTTTTGTTTACAAGACAGGTGACGTGCTTTTGGTTGACGTTGTTAAACCTCCCAATGTTCCAGAAGACTTTACTTATCATGACCAAGAATAAGTACAGAGCATCAGCAATAAAAGCAGGGTATCGTTCAGGTTTTGAGGATGATGTTGCTAGAGAACTACGTTCAAAAAACATAGACTTTGAATACGAAAAGAATAAAATTAAGTGGGTTGATATAAAGCTTAGAACTTACACACCTGACTTTGTTTTATCCAACGGTATTATCATTGAAACAAAAGGACGCTTTGTTGCTAATGATAGACGTAAACACAAAGAGATATCAAAACAATTTCCTGAGTTAGATATTCGTTTTGTTTTCCAGAATAGTAGAGCCAAGCTTTATAAAGGTGCTAAGTCTTCTTACGGAGACTGGTGTAAGAAGTACGGCTTTCAATACGCAGACAAATCTATTCCTGACAATTGGACAAAAGAATAGATTGACGTAATAAATTTACCTTGTATAACTTGGAGGTTCTCGTGTTGTTTGAATTGACAATGCTATTAGATGTAGATCCTGAAGCAAACTTCATTGCTTCGGACAGTATAAAAAAGAGTCTTGAAGAAAGGATTCAAGACACCATATATGATTTAGACGATGTTAAAATTATAGAAATAGATGCAAAGGAGAAATAATGCTAACACACCAAGACTTAGAAGACATGGGATACTTTGATGCTTTCGAGGAAAACAAACCAGTTAACCTAGAGGACTACGCTGAGTGGGTAGAAAATAAAATGATTACCTCTGGTGATAAAAGATTCTTAGAGAATACTATGGGTTTGATAGGAGAGACAGGAGAGTTCTTTGAGAAGCTAAAGAAACAT
>Ga0181393_1000929_pt1 | contig 10860 bp, 24 predicted proteins | sample 16SPOviralmetaG_FD_130122 | JGI IMG/M metagenome (GOLD analysis project Ga0181393, IMG submission 130122) | Marine viral communities from the oligotrophic San Pedro Time Series (SPOT) site, San Pedro Channel, CA, USA - 16 SPOT_SRF_2010-10-21 | ecosystem: Environmental > Aquatic > Marine > Strait...
ACCATCTTTATCTACTGATCTTAATATACTCATTATTCAGTTAATTCAGTAACATATAAATTAACACTACCAATAACAGCTACTTTTTCACCTTCAGAAACTTTAAAATAATCTTCTGATTTAGCTCCTAAAAATATTTTAGCATTAGTAGCAGTTGGACTTACTCCAAACTCTATATGACAATCTGCATCTCCTACTACTCTAACGTATTCAATATTAGCACCAAAAGCTGATGATGCTGCAGATGAACCTGAAGAAGTAACTTTTTGTGTAGTTACGGGTCTCATTGCGAAATGACTCATTTATTTCTCCTATATTTATAGGGGGGCTTTAACACCCCCCACATTAATTATCTTCTAATTACGAATGTTATCACACATTCACAAGCAGTTGAAGATCCACCATTGGTAATCATTTCAATAGTTCCATCTTCTTCTACTCTATTTGCAGCAGTTGGTAATGCAGTATCTACAGTACCAGCAGCAGAACCAGATTGTGCAACAGTAATTCCTCCGCCTGTTACAGCAGTTCCACCAATCTCAAATGAAAGTACAGCATCAGCTGAACTAATACTATTTTTGATTGTTGTTATAATTTTAACAATTCTACCTCCATCAGGTACTGCAACGAATGTGCTTCCAGCAGTACTAATGTCTGTAATTTTAGCTGTTAAAAAATAGTCGTTTAATGTTCTCATTTTGTTTCTCCTATGTTCCGTCTATATCTCCATAAGACTTCATAGTTTATGCTGGGGAGAATCAAGGGGAGAATCCCCCCAACAATATGGTTTATTACTACGATGTAGTTAAATCGTAAACACCACCAGATGCACCCTCATTTCTAGAGATCAGTGTAAATTCGACAAGCATTTGTCTTTTTTCACTGTCACCAGTTTTTGATAGTTCATGCATAGTGAAGTCTCTTAAGAATCCAAGTGACCAGAAATCCATGTCTAATACATGAAGGTCTCTATCTCTTGAAAATCTATTTGGTACTACTTCTAAGTCACCAAAGTCTGAAGAATATACATCAATAGAAGTGTATAAAGTTTTATCTTCAGATGCATCGAATCTAGTTGATCCACCAGTAAAACCAGAAATTTTCTGTTTATTGAATGGGCCTACCATGATTACAGATGGGTTTCCACCTGCGTTCCATACATTTTTGATAACTGTTTTTAAGTTAGCTTCTGTTAATGCAACTTGAGTTCCATCTGTTCTTGCAGTATTACCTGCTGATCCAGATGCACCATCTGCTGCATTAAACACATCATTACTTGCAATCCAAGCATTGATTGAACCAAATTTTCTAGCAGCACTAGCTGAACCAGTAACTTCTGCCTGGTTTGCTAATAAAGTAGCTTCCATGTCTCTTTTCAATTCTTTGGATTTTTTTGCAATTTGATATGCCAACTCTGATGCTCTTCCAGCTTTGTCTACAGCTTCTTGAGTACCAGTAATCACGACAGTTTTGTCCATGATTTGAGTTGAGTTTGACAATCTTGCCGTTGCAGTAACTGCATCTAAAGTAGCTTCATCTCCTTCGATGACAGCATTATTTGTTGCAGCAGAGGCTAACGTGTCAGTTTGCCATTCGTGCAATGTGTTTCTTACTGCTTCCCTACCTGCTGATGACATAAATGGTGTATCAGTAGGAGCGATTGAGTAGATAACATCTTGCAGATCTTCTCTGATACCTACTGAATCGTAAGTATCAAACGTGTTTGTTGGTTGTGCCATTGTTTTCTCCTCTAAGGTTATTTAGTTATCATACCTAAGATAGCAGAATGAGCATCTTCAATACGCCCAGACTTTCTTAGCTTAGATATTTTGTTCCTTACTTCATTACGCTTAGAGCTTTCTGTTTTGGCAACGCCAGGTTTAATAACCTTTGGAGCATTTGCTACTTTCTTATTAACGATAGGTTTATTTTTTAATAAACCTTTATAAGACATAGCATCCTTTATAACCATTAACATTCTGTGATCTGCTAATGATCCTATTTCCTGATCTGAAAAACCATAATTTTTTAAAGTAGCTTTAATACCACTTTTAAAATTGTCTGATTTATTAGGATCAGCAAATTCAGGTATGCGTTCTTGAGCTAATCTTTGTTGTTCAATTAGATAAGCACTGTATTGTGCTTGTGTAGCTTCTTGTGCTTTGGCTTTAGCTTGGTTAATCTTTTGTTCTTGCTGTCTAAGTTCAAAATCGTACTTAGCAGCTTGAGCTGGATCTTCCTCATAAAGTTTTTGCAACTGAGCTGGATCTAATTTTTGTCTGTTTAAAGAGTCAGCACTTGCGATTGCCTCGTTTAATTCTCTAAGTTTCATGTCGTATTGTTGTCTAAGAACATTTCTTTCTTCATCAAATTGTTTCTTATCTAAAGAAAGTGAATGTGTCTTTTGACGATAATCGGAATCTCTAGAATAACCTGCCTTAAGTTCATCAAGTGTAACCTCCATCTCTTGACCTTGTACTTTGACTTGGTGGAGATTTGGTTTCTCGACTTCTTCAGATACAGTTTCTTCAGTTACTTCCTGATTTACAGCAGCTATGTCATCCTGAGTTTCTTCAGACTGAGTTTGACTCTCTTGAGATGAAACCTGTTCCTCAACAGGCTCTGCTGTTGGTTCTACTTCTTTTACTTCAGGGGTTGATTGTCCTTCATCCTGCTTTGGCTCTTGTTGAGCTTCAGGTTGAGGATTCAATAATCCTAAAATTTTATCTGCAGCACCTTTAACTGTTTTATCAGTTTGTTGCATTATATGCTCCTTTGTTTAACGCTTCTACTTTGTAGATTGGCGTGTTAAGTTTTCTAGCTCTGAGGAAGCTAGTTTACCTGTTTCCATGACGCTAACAAGGTGGCCTTTAATTTTGTCTAGCATATTATATGCCATCCAAAGTACTTGTCTTTGGTCGTGGTCATTGTAACTCGTATTAAATATCTCTGACTTATATTGTTCAGTTAGATATTCAAAAGCCTCTTTCAAAAGAGGGTCATCAAGAATCTGTTTTGCTCTCTGACCCTGTTGAATCTGTTTCTGTATTTTGTCCATCAAAAAAATCCTTTTGTCCTTCCATTATTTTTTTAAATATATCGCCAGATTGTCTGACTTGTTGTTGTTCTATCATAGATCTATTCTTGATGGCAAGTTCATCTATCTTAGTATTATATTTTAATTCTATTTCTTTTACTTGTAATTCAAAGTCTAATAGCTTTTGTCTCATTTGAGATTCTAATTTTTTAAGGTTTACTTGACTATTTAATATAGCTCTTTCATTCTCACCTTGTACTTGAGCTAATGCAACTTTCTCAAACTCTGTAGGTGGTTTAGGTGGTAGTTGTGGCATTTGAGATGCACCTACATCTGGATCCATAAAGTATGGTTCTACATTACCTAGACCTGCATTTTCAACTAGCTTTCTTAAAGTGTGATAAATATTTTTTACATTTACGACTGGGCCAAAAACATTTTGTTGAAGATTAACAGCTTGTAATTGTCTTTCTAAAATAGAGTTTAATAATATTAATTGTTGTTCTTTTGATCCAGTACCAAGTCCTACAGCTACAGTAATGTTCATTCTGTCTCTCCATTCATATGGTCTCATAGGAATAAACTTACCTCTAATTCTAACTATATCTTCTTTTTGTTGATACTTACAAATAAGTTCAAACATTTTTTTTGCTAAATCTTTAACACCTGTTTCTGCAAAAACTCTTGCTATTAATTCTAATCTCATTTGAGATGCAGTAAGTATTTGATTTATACCTGTTGCAGTTTTTGTATTAATTGTATCAGGCATCAAACCTTGTGATTGTCTAGTCTGTCCAGTTCTAGCTTCTTTAACTGCATCAAGATAAGACAACATATTACTTGCTTGATCTGTAATAGGTTGTGCTTGTAAAGGTAAAATAACATTTTGAGGTGGTTGTTTAGTTCTTACAATACCACCTGGTCTATTTGTTAAAAGATCATCCATAGCTACTTGACCATCTTGTATCGCTACTCTGTTATTATTTGTTAGATACATATTATCTAACATCTGTCTCATAACAGTAGATTTAATTAATTGTATATCTTCTACAAGTTCTGAAACTGATCTACCATAAAATCTATGTGGCATGATAATTGGTGTTACAGAAATAAAAGGCATTGAATCTATTTCTTCAATACCTAAAATTTTATATGCACTATCTCCTGCAATACATGCTTTAATAAGTTCTGCTTTACCATCCCCATCAATATCTATTCTTGCATAACATTCATGTATTAAAACATCATCTGTACTATCATCACCTTTATCTTGTGGTGCTGAAAAATCTGTTTCTTGAAAACGTACATGTTTATCTTCTGAATAATAATTAGTATCACCAATAGGAAGGTTCATAACTGTTTCAGCATCATAACCCATTTCAATTAATGCAGTTCGACTCATATTAGTTCTATGTGCAATAAAGTTAGCATCTTCTATAGACTTAGCTCTACGTTCAATTAAAAATTCTTCAGGTGGTACAGGTTCTATTTTTACTTTTCCATATTTAACAATTTTATGAATAACACAATCATGATATTTAATTGTATCTAAAACTATTCCTTGATCGTCTTTTAATTCTTCTTCGTATTCTGTATGATTAGATACTTCTACTTCATCATCATTAACTAACATATTAAATTCATCGTCAGTTAATTTTTTATATTCTTCTCTAGTTTTTTTTTCTGATTCATCCCAGAATACTTTTAGTATTCCATTTTTTTGAATTAACGCATCTTTAAATGCAGTATATAAAGCAGTAAAGCCATTATTGTTTTTATAAAAAATATGATTTAAATAATCTGTAGCTTGTTTTGCAACTTCTTCATCTTCTGGCCCAACAGGTTCACATTCAAATACATTATCACTTGCTGTAAATATTCTCATTAATGATGGCATCAAGCCTTCAATAGTATCTGAAACATCAGTAGATATAACTTGTGATCTTCCTTCTTGTTCATTACCAAAAGGTCTGCCAAGATAATATTCTAATGATCTTTTTCTTTTACTAACTATTTCACCACCAATGTAACCTGATGATGCTCTAATTTCTCTATTTAATATTGATAAAATTTCTTGTTCTGTTTTTTCTGTTTTCATACTATATATTTTGTATCTACACTTATTGGTCTATCCCAATCAGTTGATCTTACTGGGTCATGTACACATCCATATCTAAATGCATCTGCAGCATGTGAACACCAATCATGCAGAGGTTTATTTTTGAATACTTGATTTTTTTCATCCCACTGCTTTCGATATTGACGCATTGCATCAATGCCTAATTTACACTTTTCCCTATCAAACCAACAATATGGTAACATATTTCTGACAGATTCGATACCATGATCTACTTCTAATTTAGGAGCTACCTCAAAGTCAATACCTAATTCATTAGCAACTTCTAATCTAGATTTACCTGTACCAAGTTCTCTAGCTTGTATATCATGTGGAGCTACATGTCTTTCATAAGCGTACTCCTTTTGTTCTAATATATCTGCATAATGCATTAGGCTTTCTCCACTATTTTCATAATAATCTATAATATGTAGTTCTTCACCTATTCTTTGAACAAACCATATACTAGTAGAGTCCCCTATTCCCAAATCCCACCATGTCTCAACACCTACAGCTTCATCATAAGGTACATCACAAACTCTATCTTCATTATCTGCATTTGTCATAAGTTTACCAAAGTATGATCCTGATACTGCAGCAGTAAAAGAACATTCAAACTCTTGGTTATATTGTTCTTCTGTCATTATAGATCTAGCATGTCTAAGTTCTTCTTTAGCAATAACTTCAGTTTCACTAGCTCTATACATTGCAGCATACCAATTAGGATCACCTCGTTGAGCATAGTCATATACTTCCCAGAATTGATTATGTCCCATTGGTGTACCTATAAAAATAACAAACCCGTTTGTGTCAGCAATAGCTGGTCTAATTATCTCTGTCCAAACTCTTGGAGCCATAATAGCGTATTCATCCATAATCACACCATGAAACCCCATGCCTCTTAATGAGTCTGCATGATCTGCTCCAAAGATTTGTATTCTAGATTCATTCCATAAATCTATTTTAAGCTCTGATTCATTTCTTTGCCCACCAAGTTGTAATAAAGGTTTAGAATATTGTTTTAATAAATCCCAAGCAATGGCTTTACCTTGACGATATGTGGGAGCTATGTATGCAAATTTTTGACTACCTTTGTTTGCAGCATGAAGTATAAGCTCATTAATAGCTAAGACTGATTTCCCAAATCTACGGTGACAAACTAATACGTTAAATCGTTTTAAATTTTGATGAACTTGTTTTTGTAAAGGTCTTGGTCTGTAAGGAATTGAAATATCTAAAGTTTTATTCTTCCCACTTGAGATTGACTTTGATTGGGGCTGTTTCAATTCTGTTTGTTGTTGGGGCTTTTCCATGTATGTAAGGTGCAGCTTTCTCTGCAGCATAAAGTTTACGTTCAGGTGTACTCATAGGATGGTTTAATACAGAAAGCAAATAATCTAATGGGGATATTTGATATTTAACTGCTAAATCTTGCAGATCTTTCCATTTTTTTCTAAATGAAGATCCTTTAGGTCTACCAGCTCCTTCTCTTTTACCACCTCTTTGTGTCATTATGAATAATAATCCTTAGACATTGCCATTATTGTATCTCTAAGATCTCTGCCTTCACCAACTTTAGGTGATTTAGCATATCTTCTTGATGATGCTCCTGCAGCATAGATGCCTCCAGCAGCTACAGCTCCTATAGCACCAAGTTTTATACCTTTTTTTACAATAGTTTTACCACCTTTAACTACTTTTCTACCTGCACTAAGTAAAACTTTACCTGATCTTTCAAAGATATTAGGTTTTTTTAGTTTTTTTCTTTTTGCAGGTAATCCTGATACAGGTATTAATGCTTTACTTGCCATTTTTCTTTTTAACTTTCTTCATTTTTTTCATTTTAGCTTTAACAATCTTTTGTTTCAAAGCTGCAGGTAAGTTTTTTTGCTTACCAGTTAATAATCTAGATGTATTTATTGCTTTCATTTTTTACCTTTCTTACAGTCACACTTATGTTTACACATACAAGGTATAATATTAAATACATTGCAAATTAATTCACATATTTTTTGTTTTATTTTTTTAATCATTTCTTTTTTCCTTTTGCTGCTAGTTTTTGAAACTTTTTTTTACCATATTTTTTTCTACCTATATAAGCAGCTAATGCTTTTGGATTTTTAACTCCACGTTTTTTTAACTTTGCACTAAGCTGCTTAAATCTTTTACCGCTACCTAGCTTAGGTTTATTTGCCATACATTTTTTTCATTGGCTTTTTCTTCATGCCTTTTTTCTTTGTTTTTTTAGGCATCTTTTTCATTCCATGTTTCATATTATATCCTCCTCTCCATCATAATTGTCATAGTTATCATCTTCATCTAAAACAATCTCTTCGATTTGTCTAAGAATATCTTCTTCTTCTAGTTTAATTTCTCTAAGCTGGTCAAATAAATGTTCTAAATTAGTTATTTTTCTTGCCATGCTATCTTAATAGACCTTGTGCTGCCATATTTCTAGCAGTTTGTTGCTGCATCATAGGTTGTTGTCTTTGACCCATTCTAGCTGTTTGCTGATTAGGTTGAAGTAAACCTTCAGCTTGTCTTTGCATTTCAGGCATCATCTTAGCTTTGATTACTATAGCTAATTGTTCTGACTCTTGTGGAGATAAGTTAATTAACTGATCTGCTAATTGTTCTAATTTAGTTTTTTTTGCCATTTGACTTTCCTAATAAAAACCCTGTACCTAATCCTATAGAACCAGCAGCTATTGTTTTTTTATTTTTTTTTGCGAATTTTTTTGTTTTAGCTAAAGCATCTTGTGCTTTCATTTTAAAAGTTTTTTGTTTACCAAAGCGGCCAAACTTTTTAGCTAACATTCCTACTTTTGATTTAAATTGACTTATCATCTGCCTTGTCCTCTATACTTTTTTTTGTGCATCTTTCTAGATGCTTTGTTTGGTGACTTACTATGTCGTCCTGGTCTTTTACTTCTTGTACGTTCTAAGGGTTTATAATCCTTAAACTTTTTTGCCATTAGAGGTCTTTATCATCACCTGATAAAAACGATCCTAATCCAAAACCCCCCAGTCCAGCACTTGTAGCTTTTCTACGAGCTGATGAACCTAAGCTCGCTTTATAAGCACCTCTATAAGCTCCAAATCCCTTCTTAGAAGCCCCTTTAATTCCTTTTATGAGCTTACCCTCGGCAGAAGCAAATCTTGTGCCTGTAAGGCTTGGTTTTGATGCTTTATCAACTAATGGTTTCATCACCTTTTTTACTTTACTAGGTCTTATTGCTTTTGCAGCTTTGTAGCCATAAGAAGCTACGGTTCTGTATAATGCTGCTAATGCTGGTATCGCCATAATTTTATTTCTCCTATTTTATGTATTCATTATAGCAAACCCCATAATATATTTCTACTATCTATAACAAACCCCCCTATATTATATCTTACACACATTACGTAGTTTGCTTGGGGTTGATATAAAACCCGTCATTTTTATTATTGTGTTTACACTTCGCCTGACTCTTCCTAGCGGAAGTCAGTCGAATTGATTAACTGATTTCTACATTTGATTGTTATTATTATCTAATCTAACAAATGGAGGTTTCATGATAAAGATGACACATACAAATATGCGTAATCAAGGGTTTTTTGTAGACAGTAATAATCAGCTAATCCTATTTGATAATACTGAATTACCTATACAAGTTAAACCACAAGAAAGAAAACATCCTCACGATAGAAAGTATATACGTGAGTTAGTAAGAAACTTTATAGCTAAGAGATATGTCTAATGGATATATTTGTAGTTATAGAGATATTAATGGTATTAACTAAGATAATCTAAAGGAGGTTATATGTTATCATTTTTAACAGGCTTAGTGCTGGTATTGGCTGCGATTTGGTTTGCTTGTCAGATACTAGGATATGTTGCTGGTGCTATTCTATTAAGGAATATCAGCAAAGGAGATAGCAATGAGTAAGTTTATGCTTATTACACAGATAGTCTTATCTGTTGCTATCTTTGGCTTTGGTCTTGTGTTAGCCATTTTTGGCAACCTCACCATTGGCTTAATAGGTTGTGGTGGTGGTGCATTATTGTACCATCTTACCATAGAAGAATACCGCAATCAACCACGGCAGTGGTAGCTGATTGCTAAACAAAGGAGGAAACATGGCAGATGTAAAGATGTCAGACAATGCAAAGAAAGTTGCAGAAAATTTTAATCCTGCACAAAACATTCCATACATTCAATTTGTAGCTAACAAAAAGAATGAAAGTGGAATGAAAGAGATTAATGAAAAGATAGATACATTGTTATCTTTAATTCAATCTCAAAAGAAATAAACATTAAAATGGTTAGCTCCCTGCTACCAGAACGGGCAGGGGCTAACACGAAAGAAAGGATATATGATGTCAAAGAATAACACAGACATAGCAAAGAAGCTACTAGATCAAGTAGATAAATTTCAAGATAAACAATTGAAGTATACATTATACAAAGAATTAGAGAGGTGGGTACAAGGATATGCGGTTAATAGTATTCAAAAAGAAATTCTTACAAAAGACAATAGGAATAAAAAAAGGACTTGAATTAGTTTACAATCTAGAGTTTACTGGATTTATACAGTTAGAGAGGATTTGGTGGTGGCGTAACTTTATAGAGTACACAACATACCAAGAGATATTATATCCCAAGCAAGGCTTCATTACTGTTGTAAGACTTAACGATACTCATAAACATCGTCATACGATTAGAGTATTAACAAAGAAACGATCAGACTCCGACAAGCGTGAGCTGCTCGTTTTAAATAAACTATATGGAAAGGAAGAAGAGAAATATGTCAGGAACACCAGAAGGAAACTCCAAGAAGAGTGATGCTCTATTTAATAGAATAGTAGGTGATCGTTTAAAGAATATAAGGTTATCTAAGAAGAGTACACAAACAGAACTTGCAGAAGCAATAGGAGTAACATTTCAACAAATACAAAAGTATGAAAAAGGAAGAAATCAAATATCATTAAAGAAAATGTTAATGATGTGTAAAGCTTTAGACATACATTATAGATATTTCTGTAACTGTATTTTAGATGATCTTGATCGTCATAATGCTGCCCAAAGTAACAGCATTATAACTCAAGAAAAAGATTATGTGAAACAATGTAGCTAGACAGGAGGATTATGTGGAACGTAGTTAGATTTGTTGGTTACACATTAGGTGGGTATGCATTAAGAGCTGGTTATAACTGGCTAACTACAGATGTAGATCCAGAACCAGGTACAAAAGAATTTGCGGTAGAGTACCGTAAAACTTACGCTAAATACAAACGAATGAGGAGGGCATATGAAGCGTATCGAAAACATAAGTAACGAAGCACTTAAAGTGATTACGTTACCTATAAGACTAAGTATTGGAATATTCAATGCAGTGTTAAAACATACACCAAATACATTGGATATACCATTTGAAATAAAAAGAAAGGAGAACAAAGATGGAACAAAAGAAAGACCTCAAGAATAGAATAGAAGATAAGTACGGCAAGATGATTGATTACTATGCTACTGTATTAGAAAGATGTCATGCTGCTGTAAAAAGAAATGGTGGTTTAAGTCAGTTAGATCCTATGGGTCAAAAGACTTCAGCTACTACTTTATTCATTCGTACTTGTAGTCGAATGGATGAGTCAGATAAACAAAAGAAACTGACTACAGATAAATTAAATGACATGGCTACTAACTATGTAGCTAGTGTTAGCAAT
>Ga0181393_1000932_pt1 | contig 10800 bp, 24 predicted proteins | sample 16SPOviralmetaG_FD_130122 | JGI IMG/M metagenome (GOLD analysis project Ga0181393, IMG submission 130122) | Marine viral communities from the oligotrophic San Pedro Time Series (SPOT) site, San Pedro Channel, CA, USA - 16 SPOT_SRF_2010-10-21 | ecosystem: Environmental > Aquatic > Marine > Strait...
CTACGTTCACGCATCTGAGCTATCTGCTCTATGTAGCTTTTAGATAAGTTCTCTATGTTATCCATATACGTTGTATGAATATAGGTAGTGTTGTCTTTTGTTATATTGCTACCCTCTTGCACCCCTCTGTCTTCAAAGAATCGTCTGTATATAAAATGCTCTTTAGTAGTTGGGTTTAATATTAATACAACTCCGTTCTTGTTTCCTTTCTGTCTGACCGATAAGTCTATTGTGTCAAACTTCTGCTCATCTGTTAGTTCTTCTGCTTCATCTACTACCCAAGTAGTAATACCTTGTAAAGATTTAAGGTTTGCAGTCTGGTCTCCACTTGATGTCTTTATGCCTCTAAAGATTATCTTGCTTCCAGTCTTTTTGTTTAGTATCTCATCCTTTGTTATGTGGAAGTGTTCTATTGAACCGAACTGTTCGAGCTTGTCTATAAACTCTGGTATAATAGAAATGTATGCTGAGGTTAGTGTGTATCTTGTAAATAGGATAGTATGCCCAGCTTCATAAGTAAGCATAACTAAAAGGGCGTTTACTGAAAATGACTTCCCAGAACCACGCCCACCACTTACTATAAAATACCTACTGTCTGTTTCAACAATAGGCAGATATTTCTTTTTTACTTCAATCAATGTTTAATCAACAAACTTTATTAAATCTCTAAAATTGATGTTTAAGCCCTCCGATGAGTTGAGGTCTATACTTTCCTTAGGTTTTCCATAACGATAGCTTAAATACAGCTGTAAGGCTCTTATATCAGCTTTTGCTACTAACTCGCCTAATTTACTTAATGCTTCGTCTTTGTCTATTATAGAATCTAATCTCTCAATTAGTTTTTGCTCTTGTGCCTTTGGCTTTCTTCCAGCTCCTTCTCTAGCACCACCGTTATTTTTTCTATTATCCATAATTGAAATAAATTGTTTATTCAATAATATATAAAGATAACTTTATTTTTTTACAAACAATCAACGTTTACTATATTTAACAAATCTAATATTTCTTTATTTTTTAACTTAAACCATTCTCCTGTTATTCTTTTATTTTTGTATTTACTATGTATAGTACATTCAATTAAAAAGGCTTTTGGATGTTCTCTTAACAGTAGTATTTCTAAATTTGGGTTATGAACTAAGTAGTGATTGTATCTTTTTTTAAAGTTTGTTGTGTAACCTATTTTTGTTAAGAAACCAGACTTTATAACATAAACAAACTCTTTTATTGTTTTTTTGTTTTTGTTTTCAATTTGTTTCTGTGCCTTATTTCTTATAGAGTCTTTACTTAATAGTTTAACAATAAACTCCTCACAATAAGCCTTAATCTCGTTAGATATTGAAAGGTTTAAACTACCTTTTTTTCTTCCAGCACCTTTTCGAGCACCTCCCCAATTTTTGTTATTATCTTCGTTTGTTATTAGCATAGTAAAGGGTTCTTAACTTTGTTGTTTAGTAATGCACCTTTTACTTCTTTTATTGTCTTTGGTTTGACTCTGTGCTTTAATGATTTGTTAAACGGGTCTAAGCGTGTTTCTTTAAACTCCTCTACTGTTTCTATATCCCAACCACTTAAAACGTCTACAACGTCTTGTATTTCTTTTATCGTCTGTGTTGTTTCTGCTTTTTTAATCTCTTTCTTTATTTTGTCTTGTTCTGAATTAAAGAAAGGTTTAGAGAATACTAAGTCTAACTCTTTTATTATCTCATCGTGTTTCCTTTTGTCTTCTAAGCCTATTACATTAACGCTATTAACGTGGTGTAGTATATTACAATGACTTTTTTTTATTGTTTCTCCTACCTCTCTAAAAGTACTTCCAGATTCATAAGCAAGTTTACAAAATACTTTCTTTGCGTATGTGTAATTCCTTTGCCTTGTTTTTAAGGTTATATCTAAGTTAAACTTATTGTTAACCGCTTCTTTTATTATATCTAATGTCATATCTAAAATAATTCCGTTTGTTTAACGTTTTGGTTTTTTATTATTCCTATCGCTGTTTCAAGTATTGTCTTACCAGCTTCATAGTCTACCAGGTTTCTTGCTATTTTATTCATAGGTTGTTTACCTTTATATTTGTAAAAATTGTAATCGTGAAATTCACAAAGGTTTTTAACTTCATTTTTACCAGAAGATATTTTTGCTTGTTCTCTATAGCTTAGTATGTTTGGAAGTTTAAAATTAGTCCAATACATATGTCTATGTCTTTTTTGTGCTGGTATTAAAGGCTCATAATAAGGTATAACGTTTTCTACTACATACTTACCTTCAAATCTTGGGTTTTCTCCTTTTGCAACTGTTTCAAGCATTATTATTTCTTCATACAGCTTCATATCTGGGTATTTAGTTTCAAGCTTAGTATTCCATCCTCTTGCTCTTGAGTGTGTAGGACAAGGTGGAGAACTCCATATAAAATCAAACTCTTTGTAATGGTCTAATAAGTATTGATGTGCATCTGCTACAATCACTTTATCGTTTGGGAAACGTTCTTGGTATAGCCTTGCAAGTTCTTCATCCCATTCCACAGCAGTTACCTCTACGTCTGTTACTTCATCCCACTTATATCGATTACCTCCAAGACAAGCATATAAGTTTAGTATCTTCATATCTTATTATCTATCACTTCAATTAAGTGTCTTAAATCGCTTCTCTCCCACTCTCCTAAGTTTACTCCGTTTATTAGGAACTTATAGTAGTCTTTTCTTTCTGAGTCTTTTACTTCTATGTTTATATACATCTTATTTATTTTTTTCTATCCATTGTTCTTGTTGCTCTCTTAAGTATTCTATCTCTCTCTTTAAGTAGTCTGCTGCTTTCTCTAAGTCTTTTAACTCATCGTCTTTCTTTCCGCTTCTACAAACATACTTAATTATATTACCTCTATTGAAGTTTAATTCATAATCCTTTATGAAGTCTATAACGTCGTAGCCTTTTCCGTTCTCGTAATGTAAATAGGTTGCTCTCATATTATTTTGGTTTCTTTGTTTTCATTTTCTTTGTCTACTATTAGTTTTAGTGCCTCTACCTTTACATACAGCTGAGCTACTATGTTCTCAAGTCTTAGTATGCGTTGTATTTGTGTGTGTTTCTTAGCTTTCATTTAAAACATTTTAATTTGTGTTTGTGGCTTGTAGCTTGCGTCATAATTTTTGTTTTGACCTTTTGGGTAATTTAAAATATTTAATTTTAATTTTTGTTTACATTTTTGCTTAAAGGTTTTACTACCTTTAAAGTATATATATCTATTTTTAGGAAGTATATTTATTTTTTTTAATTTTAATTTTTTTTCAATATCATTTGCACAAGGTATCCACTCAAAATTGTTCATAATGGCATCAAGTTCATTATCAAAACAAAACAAAACTTTTAGCTTATTCCAGTCCTTAACACTTGGAAAACTAAAGCCTTTATCTAATCTAAACCAATGTTCAAGTTTCTGCTTATGTATGTTTAATTCTTTTGCTATCTTTTCGTTGTTGTAATTAAAAAACTTTTTTTTATCTCTTAAATATTGTGCTATAAATTTAGCGTCAATATTATGCTCGTTTATTCTTTTTTTTACTATTTTAAATTTATAATTTATTACTTTATCAATCAACTTTAAACTTCTTTTGCTTGGTGTTTTAGTTAAAAAAAAACCTCTTTTAGCTTTTTGGTATGGTACTGGTTTTTTAAACTGGTCTTTTGTAATGTCTATAATATTGTTGTTATCGTCTTTTAAAAACCAATGTGTACTATTTTCGTGTTTTATGTTATACACTTTTAAATTTTTATTTGACAAATGATAATATGTTTCACTCGCAATGTAGCAATGACCAGTAAATTTATTTTTATTCGTAATGTTTTTATATTCTTTTTTTAATAAATCGTCTGTCAAATTACAGACAATTCTATCTATTAAGTTTATTTGTTTTTTTAAAGATTTTTGTTTATGACCAATATTTCTAAAATGAAACTCCAAGCCGTTTTCGTCAATTAAAGCAGAAGTATTTGATGATAAACCAGTGTATATAAAATTTGTTGCTTGATATATATAGCCATAATGTTGCATATTCAAATCACTAAAAGAAACTATTATTTTATTACCTAATAATTTATTAATTGAATTTGAAACAAAAAAAGATAAACTATTTTTAGGTAAGTTATTATTTGTAACTAATCTATTTAATTCTATAACATTTGTTTTGTAGTCTAATCCACAAATACTTTCTGCAAGGGTGCTGCTTGGTGGCATCCCAAAAGTACAAACACCCTCTAAAACATTATCTATATACAATCCAAAAGCATAGCTTATACTTGGTATTCTTTTAGCATAGTGCTTATTCAATAACCAGTCATAAGTTTCAAAACTGTCTATGCTTTTTACATTCATAATTCCCCTGTTAAGCAATAGTTATCTAAATCGTTCCCCTCTATAAAGAACTTATTGTATAAGTCAAGTGCTTTCTCTACTTTCTGTTCGCCTCTGTAATAAAATTCTTCTGAGCAGTTAAAGATACCTATGTCAAGGCTTTTCTTATCAAGTACTAAAAAATAGAACGACTTAAAATCTTTCTTAAACAAATTGCAATACAGATAGCATTGCACATCATAAGAATATTTTTGTGCCGAGTAGCTAAAGTCTTTTACGCTTGATGAAGTTGTTTTAAGGTCTACTATTCTATTTGTGGCTAACACATCTGCTTTACCTCTAAATGGCATTGTAAAACCTCCAGCACTAACATTATCTATAGCTGGTATCTCAAATTCTGCTTTAGTTATTAACTCTTTTGCGTGTTCGTTTCGGTAGAACGCATCTACAAGCCTATCAGCATCATTACGTTCTTTAATAGTAAATACTCTTGGGTTTTCTGCTTTAGCTTCTCTAAACTTCTTTGTGTTCTTAGATTGAACATCTATAAAGGTTTGTGCTGCAAATACCTCTGGTTCTAATATGGCGGTGTGAAAAAGCCACCCATCTCTTAAAGGTTGACTTTCAGCAGTACCATATTTTAAACTAAAGTTATAAGTCTTAGGGCTTGAAAGAAGTTGTTTAAGGCTACTACTACTAAGAGCTAACTTGTTTAGTTCTCCATAGTAAAAAGAGTCATCATTCATACGTTTAAGCAGTTCTGCTCTATCGTAATGCTTTCCGTCTAATAGTTGTATTTTATTCTGTGTCATAGTTGTAGCAATTTTTAGAGCAGTAAGTATCTCCGTTTGTTTCAGTTCCACAAGTTCTACATTCCGTTAACTCGTCTGACTCATCTATATAAGAATCTAAGTAACTCATATATTATATTGTTTTAATTTGTTTTCTAAGTCTTCTATTTGTTTGTTAAGCTCTAAGATAGTTTGGTTCTTACTATCTCTTACAGCAGTTACTTTCTTTTCAAGTATGTTGTTTTCTATATTAAGCTGGTTAACATATTGACCTATTTCACTAACACCTTGTATGAAATGTTTAAGGTCTTTGTTCTTTGGCTTTGCATCTGACCACTTAATAACCTTATCAGATATAAAGTTAAACCATAATAAATATGATTGTCTTTGTAGTAAGGTCATTATATTGCCATCCCTATTACAACTCCAATACCTAATAGTAAAATAGATATAGAAAATACAATTAATAAATCTAATTTAGCTTGAGCATCTTCTTCTAGCTTTTCTAGTTCTTTCTTTGTGTAAACCTCAATACGCTTACCTTTTACATTAATGTGTAATCCTGTTTTTGTTTTTGTCATTTTGTTTAGTTTTAGTAAATGTTATAAATTATACTTCTAATTATTTCTTGTCTTTTAAGTAGTCGTTCTTTGACATCTTTAGGTACTTCTGTTCTTAGTGTAGTTTCAATGTCTTTTAACTCTTTGTTTAAATCGTCTAATTGTGTAATCATAATTTTTTTGTTTTAACAAACCTAATTAAAATTAATGTTATAAACAAATTATAAACAAAGTTTTTTATTCATTCATCTTAAAATAGCTATCCCATATACCCAGCTCTGTGTCTTCTTCATTGATATTCACAATAGCTGCATCACTTTCTTTTAGTAAATAACAAGGCTTAGATACTTTTTTACTTCCCCATAGTGTTGTGTCTGGGCAATACATATTTTTTACCTCTAAGTCTTTTAAGCTGTTAAGCCAAAATAGATAGTTTCCTTTAGGGTCGTTTACAAAATACAGAGCTACCTTTCCTGTGGCTATTAGTTTATCAAACTTAGCCTTTTCTATTATCTTAGTGTCATAGTATTTATTCCTAAACTTCATCTCTATAACACATTCTTGAGATTTTGGAGTTGTACCCTCAGCATCCCAGCTCACACTACCCTCTCCAGTATGACTTAAAGTCCAGCCATCTAAGTTCAGTAATGTTACTACTGACTGTTCCCACTTATGTATGTCTTTAATCTTTGTCATAAATCTTATCTATTTCATTAATCCATTGAACTAATCGTGATGGGTTGCAGCTACAAGGTTCGTGGTACTTATGTTTGTAGTAGACTGAATGAAGTTGACACAAGAGCTTATATTGTTCTCTTGTTAGCTTTCCTTTTACATCAGCTTTAAACTGCTTCCATTGTTCTCTGTGTTCTACTTCCATAAGTCTAAATCTATATCGTTCCACTCATCTCTACGTTTATCACATCCACAGTCTGGATTTATCTTTTTCCATATATACCTTATACCTGTGTAGTAAGTAATATAATAAACTAAATCTCCTAATCTCATAATTTATCTTTAATGTTTTTAAGTGCTGTCCTGTAAGTATTGTAAAGACTATAATAACTTATCTTAGTATCTCTACTTAGTGAAGCTACTGACTTACCAGAAGCTACTAAACTAAATACCTTAGAGTCATACCAGTACATCTCTTTTAGTATTTCATCTATATTATCTTTTTGTTTAGCATATTCTACCTCGTCTATACCTAAGTCTTCTACTTCTTTTATCTCTCCGTTTATATCCTCTATATAAGTCTTAAGGAACTTGGCTTCTTTCTTGTGGGTGTTTAAGTATATCCCTCTAAGGACTTTATAACAGTAGTAAGTGTTGATGTCGTCATTATACCAAAGGTCTAATCCTTTCTCTACATCTAAATGTATTTGTATGAATAATTCTTGTACTATATCCTCTGCATAACTCGAATTACACCCAAAGCTCTTTACTATATTAATAAATGTTTTTTTCTTTTCGTAAGCCAGTTCTACTAATGATTTCATTTTATTTTAAATTAAAGTCTAATTCAGATATCTTCATACTATAACTATCTGCTCTAAATTTGAATTTACTTCCGTTTGGGTCTGTATCTCCTTTTTTTCTAAATATTGCTGTATTGTAAAATTTATCTTTTGCAATGAACCCATATAAATAGGCTTTTTTGTAATCATCAGCCATACCAACAAAGCAGTAGTAATCACACTTTTGTTTAGTATTAAAGGCAAATAGACTCATAGTCCAATTATTATTTGGTGTCAAATTTGCACTATGTCTTTTAGTTTTTACATCTATCTTTTTATTGTCTATTATTAAATCATAGTCATAAGTATTTTCTTGAATAGCATTATAATACTGTCTAACTAAAACCTCTCCTAAAGCACCACATTTATTGCCTTGACCTTGTGTGTAACTATTGTTTAATACTCCAAACTCATATAGCTTTTTAGCTTCTTCTATACTTTCTTTAGTTATTTTTAACTCTATCATAATGTTGATTTAGTTAAGGTTCTTGGTACATAGTGATGTAAAGGGTCATATACATAGTCAGTTATCACAAAAGGTAATCCAAACTCATTTATGCTAAAGCTGAATGTTTCAAAGGAATAACCCCTACTTCGTTTACAACTTACAGTAACCCAGTCTTTGTTAGTTGTGTTTAATTCTAATTGTATTTGTGTTTCTGTCTTCTTTTCTAAAAAGCTACCTAAATGTCCAGTAGGCTTGTCAGTTCCATAATTACTATGTATTACTGTTATTATGTGGCAATCGTATCTTGCACTTAATTGCATTATCTTTTGAACACATAGATTAGATTCTTCTAAGTTGTTTACATCGCTTACTAAGTCAGCTACACCATCTATAACAACTAAACCATTCTTACCTTTGTTTTCTTCTAAGCAATATTCTATAAATTGTAAACGTTCTTTATAACCTACTGTTCTTAAGGCATAGGTCTTATAACATCCTACATCCTTAGTTATACTCATATCTTGAACCCTTTTAAATACTCGTTGTGAGTGCCAGTGTCCTTGCTCAGTATCAAAGTGCATTAAACACCTACCCTCCCTATGTCCTTTAATTCTTCCCCCAAAGTTATTACCGCCACTTAAATAAACGGATGCTAATAGACTTACAAAAAAAGTCTTCTTAGATTTAGGTGGTGCTTGTATAAACGAGAAATTACCATACGTTCCAATAGGTATAGGAAACTTAATCTCTCCTCCTTTTGATTGTATAGTAGATTCCCCAAAGCTCAAGGCAGTAGGTGGATAGTCCATAACCTCAGATGTGTCTATTGTGCACTCCTCAGCTATCAACTCCATAAGCATTTTATGTGTTGTTTGTTCTTCTGTCATTATATTGTTTTTGTTTTTGTTTCGCTTAAAGGTATAAAAAAAGGGTCAATTAAGACCCCTTAGTTATAAGAAAAAATTAAAATGGAAGTCCATCTGCCTCAGCTTCTTGAGTAACAGGCTCTTGTTGTTCTTGCTTTTCAGCATTTACAATGCTTCCATTATTCCAAACTACCTTACCATTTGCTAAGTAAGTCTTTTGCTTTTTAGCCTCACGTTCTTCTTGTGTTTGACTAACATAGATAGCTGTATTGTTTCCGTATCTTGTTTCATCGTTTACTGACATTGTAAGGTTTACATAGACGTTTCCATCTTTACCAGCAATAAACTTCTCTTTTGGTAGCTTTGCTACATTTAAACTAAAATTAATTAATGCACTCATATTTATTTATATTAAAGGGTTTTTATTTGTGTAGGTTTTTTAAATGATTCTGATTCGTCTTCTCCAAAGACTCCTAATTCATAGAATCCTGTAAGTTTAAGAACTGCTCTACTCATAGCTCTTTTCTCTGCCATCTCTGCAACGTACCAAGAGTTAGTGTTACCATCTTTGTAAGTGTCTCCTTTTAAGGCACTACCAAAGGTTTCTATGCGTTTACCATCCTTACCAGCTATTGCTTTAAATACAGCATAGTTAGGTTCGCATCTTATCACTTCATAGTTTACAGACATCTGCTCTAAGGCTTGTATCTTATCTATACCTTGTCTTGTAATAATAGTGTAGTGTTGGTGTTTAAAAAAGTCTTCTTTTGTTAGATTGTATTTCTTATACAAATCTGTTAGTTTTTGTTTATTCATTGTTGTTTATTTAAGATTTCGTTTTGTGCTTCTAAAAATTCTATTCTTTCTTCTAGTGCGTTGATTCTAATATTTAAAAAATCAATAGTATCATTACTAGCTATTCTGTTTATGTCCTCTGAATATATCATAATTATATTTCGTTAAATAGTTCGTAAGGACTTCCATAGTTGTTTAGCAGTGTGTGTAAGCTCATAACTACTCCGTAAGATAATTGACTCACTTTAGTTTTTACTTCTAGTTCTTCTGTTACTTGTTCAACAATTAAAGGAAAAGAAAAGTTTTGTTTTTTTAACCTAGATTGATGCTCTGGTTTTAATCGTTCTTGTAAATACATTTGTTTCTGTTTTAATTAATAATATAACAAATATATAAAAAAATATGTAATTAACAAAATATAAACAAAAAGCCCTTCATTTCTGAAAGGCTCTCTATAAACAAATTTGAAACAAAAACAAAAAATCTATTTACACAAATATAAGTATTATATATGTAACTTAAAAATTTTGTAGCTTTTTAATTTCTATTAATTTAGTGTTATAATTGTTAAATATATCTAACCATTCATCATCTGAAAGTTTACATATTTCTCTTGACTTTATAAGTAGTTCTTCTGAAAGTTGTTCTCCTAATGCTAAAGAGTATTCATACTGCCGACCAAAATCAAAACGGTTACATTTTCTGCACTGAGATTTTACGTTTCTCTCGTCATAGCGTGTTGCTAATCTGCCTCTTGATATAAAGTGTCCTCCATCGCTTTCTGTGAAGTGTATAGGCTTTTGACAAGTTATACAGTTACAATAACCAGTATTATTATCTGCATCCCTTCGTCTTATGTATTCGTGAAATACCTTATCTATCTTAGTCTTCCAATATTTTAAGGTTTTCTTTTTTGGCATTTGAATAGAACTCAGATGTCTTAGCTATTTATTTAGATTTTATTTATATTTTTTTTTATCTATATTTTTAGAAATATATTTATATATAATTTCTTAGAAAACTACAAAACATTCTAATAATAAATGGTTCAAAGTTATATCTTTTATTTTAAATAAAAAAATTTATTTTTTGATTGTAATGTTTTTAGATATCTTTTCAACACTACGACCAACCACATAACCACCTATCCCAAGTTGTAGTAAGTTCCAAAATTCATCCTCTAGTTCTGGTATTCTAAGGTCAAATAAAGGTGCTATAAACTTTACATATATAACTATAAACCCAAAAGCTAACATAAGTATAGGTCTCCAAGAGCGTTGTAGCCAATTACCTTTAGCTTCTGAAACTATTATTTCAGTTTGTAATTTTTGGAGTTCCATTTGTTGCTCCTGTAATACTTTAAAGACTTCGTTTTTAGCTTTAATACGTTCTTCTTCAGAAGTAAATAAGCTGTCTATAACCTTACCTATCTCACTTATGACTCCAGTAGTAAACCAATTTAAAATCTTTTTCATATA
>Ga0181393_1000934_pt1 | contig 10783 bp, 12 predicted proteins | sample 16SPOviralmetaG_FD_130122 | JGI IMG/M metagenome (GOLD analysis project Ga0181393, IMG submission 130122) | Marine viral communities from the oligotrophic San Pedro Time Series (SPOT) site, San Pedro Channel, CA, USA - 16 SPOT_SRF_2010-10-21 | ecosystem: Environmental > Aquatic > Marine > Strait...
TGCAAACGCCTCTCCGTCACTACCTGATTTGCCACCAGTAAGTTCATATTTATCATCGTAAGGTATTGCACGAAGGGATTGCGCCCCTACAACCCGATATTTGCCCGTGCGTGAAAATGACTTTTTGTGAGTATCAGGTTTAATGTCTTGTACATCTACAGGACTAGTTTTCATCTACTATATATTCAGTATAGATTATAAAGTAGATCTTGAAGGTCGTAATTGACCCGTTCCAACCGTTTAAAACACACGCGGTATGTGTGCAAGGTGTGCCTGACTTGCACTAATCTCGTCAGCAAAATCTACGCAAAAATTTTATCGTTTGATTTAGGAAAATAATCTATTGGTAAAGTGTATGACGAAGAAGGAACTGTTAGATAAGTTGAAGAAGGAGGATATATACCCATTCTTGGACGCTTATTACGACAGGATTGGTCGCACTAACCCGCCGGACTTTCGTGCCTACAACTTGGCGGAATTGAAGAAGTGTCTTACGCTGTTTGGAATAGAATTAGTAAGAGAAGGTCAAGGTTGTAATACTGTAAAAAAGCAAGTAGAATGTGTTAGTAATACTCTGTAGCAAGATCATCGCACACAAACTCCAGTAAAAGATACTAATGTGTATGGACGACCTTTGTGTGACCCCTTGTAGAGAGCGAGGCAAGACTTCCACACGTTGTTTCGTCACAAAGTCAAAAAATTACCAAATAAGTTTCATACCACATGAACAAGCACTATCATGGAATATTGCCATTTAAAATATTCTCGGTAGAATGCTTATATGCAAAAGTTATAACGGAAAATGTGCGAAATAAGGGAAAACAGGCATTTTCTACACGCACACAATATTTTAACAAAAACTTACCGATTTCTTGAAAAATATTGCGTTTCGTTAATAGATAAAGGACAAGTAGGGAGTTAATAACTTCTTAAATCTGTAAGAATACTCAACCTACAACTTCCTACTGAAAGTATTTGTTAAATTGCTTTTGATATGCGATGATGATTTTCGATGCAAACGCACCGCACCCGATTAGCGCGGTATAAACCATATTGTAGTTCAGTTCTTCAAGGTAGGCACGAGATTTTTTGGCAGTGTAACACCACATACTATAAAAGTTGCCGTATTCAACGCAGTTCCATTTAGAGTGGTAGTATTCCGCTAAAATGTATAGATAGCGTGAAAGCAGGATAGTTCCAATGACGATAAGGACACCTGTAACGAACTCTTTTACAATTGGCAACCAATACTCTCTTCTGTTAATACCAGTAGGAGATGGTTCAAAGTATTTGGGACACGCTCTGTTCTCCCAAACCTGACGAAGTCTTCGACGCAATCCCCCGACATTTAGTGCAACTCCCCCCTCACGTGTTCTTACACCAGCATTTCGTAAAATTGTTGTGTTAGTAGGAATATCAAGATTATAAACTTCAATTTCGTCGCTGCGTTGGACTTCACCTGCTTCGTTTAGATCGTCGGGTAAAGGTAATGTAGGTTCATCGCAAGAACGTTTTTCCGCGTTATAAGCATCAAGTGCTTTTCTTAAATAGTATTGCTGTGTTTTTGGCGTCCCCTGAAGTAAAGACAACAACTCCTCCATTGATATCCTTTCTAATTATATATTGTCACCGTATATCCTGTTTGTAAGGGGCATTGAGTATCAAGGTATATCTTTAAGTGGGAACTTTCTTTTTTGTGGGCGAAAATCAAAGCACACGTTATTCGACTAACTACTGCATTAAAAATGGTTGCGGTTAAGCGTGGTAGAGAGGAAATCTCTATTTCAGGTAGAACCTTGGACGAAATACAAAAACAACTGGATAAATTGAGAGAAGAACAAGAAAAAACTGAAACCGAAAATCTTTCGCAAAGTACCGCGGACAATACGGGAACAACTCACGAAACAGTTACATCTCGTGAAACATCGACAATTATTACTACAGAAAATGATGCAACTACCGCAGACGAAAAAGATACTGAAGTAACAGCACAGGGATATCTTCCCGAAATAATGACGCCTGAACAGGTTCTTGATCAAATGGAAAACATTAAGACTTTATACATTGACAAGAAAAATGAGGTTTTAAAAAGATTAAACGTTCGTCGTGCTGAAAGTGGTTGGAAAGAGATCAACTCACGATACAGAAAGCATTACAAAGATTTGACCGACGAAATGAAACAGGAGTATCGTGACGCTTTGTTTGATACTGAAAGTAATGAAGACAGGGCAACTGCTAATTGGTTGGCAAGACTGTATGGAATTATTCGCAAACATCAAGGTAAAATTGATCAGTTAAAATTACAAATCGAACGTGACGCAAGACCTGCGACCAAAAGAAACATTGCACTTTTCCGCGACGACATTGTCGAAGACAACTTCAGCACAAGCAGTCTTTACTGGGACATATCTTCTTTTGAAAAAGAAGATGAACTTACTATTGTATCCAATCTTACCGATGAGGAATGGGGATCTATTAATAATGATCAAGAACGCAATTTGCCCGAAAATCCTTTTGCACCTGACTATAGACCTGATGATTTTCTCACAGAAATAAAAATTGCTTCTTTCCAAAGGGAACTTAAAAAGGATTTAAAAAGACGCTTTGGTATGGATTTAAGACAATACAACATCCTAACATGCAATAAAAACGTTGCTTTACAAAGAAAGGCAGTTAAAACGGTATTGGACGCATATGGATCTCCTACTAAAATTAAGAATGAGAAATTGAATATTTCTGTCGTTACTGATGAAAAACCAAAGAAACGCACAAGGATTTAAGATATTATTAAACAGATTCTTTTAATAATATCATACTTCTACTGGTATTTCATCTCTTGGTAAATCTAATGGTGGTTGTATTCCTTCGTGAATACTCTCTCGAGGTTTCTTGTACAGTGGTTGCAAAATTGGTGCTTCATCATTTGCTTTTGGTGATAAGTCTATAAACTGCTCGGGTATATCGGTAAGCAGATCTGCTTTAAGTTTGCGCTTTAACAAATTAGATGCCTCTACTATCTTAATGTAGTGTGCGTATTTTTTGTTAAGATAATCCTTACCATCTTCACCACGATTTTCACGACGAAGGGCAAGGGTTTTATAAATATCAATCGCTAAAGTGTAAAAGGACTTGGAATGGGACAAACAGAGTTCCATACTTTGCTGAATTCCCAAATACAATTCAATTGCGGACATTACACCCATTACCATGCCAATTAAGCAGGTAATACCGCTAATTATTTGCTGTTCTAATACTGGTTGCAAACCTACTGACGCGGTGCTATTTATAGATGCAAGAAGGATAAGAGGAATACGAAAATACTTACCGTATCCCTTGTAGTGATAAAATCTTTTACGATGGTATTCACTTAAATTGACGCAGTTGATTCGAAGTTTTTCAAGAATCTCTTCAACTTCGCCAGTCCATTTGTTTTCTGTTTCTGTCATATACACTTTACACAGATTATATTAATGGAATGGAGGCAATTTGTGCTTTGTTACAAGTGATTTTATTATTTACTGCATCTTGAATATCGATAGTGTCACCAACTGGAATATTAAGTTTAAGACTTAACCGAATACCTGTGAAAGGATTTAGGTCACATCTCGCCCAGTTTGTTTGTGGAAGTTTTACACTTGCTCTGTTAAATGCACCAGCACCACCACCAGCAATATATACAGGAGGAATAAAGGATTGACTTGTTCCTCCACTAAAGTTGTAATAAACAACTTCAACAGTTGCTGATCCGGTACAAATCCATCCGCCTAGTTGTGAAGGATTTGAAATGCCAAATCCAACCAACCAACCTTCAAATGGAAACTCCGATACATCGTTGTTATTTACACCTGTTGGAAGACCATCTCGTAATGAAACACTACCGCTGTCGTATAATTCTATTTCATTACCATCGCTGTTGTTGTCCCACGACACACCACTATCAAAAGGAGCGTTCGCTTCTACTTGCCCGTTATACACATTGAAAACAAAAGAAGGGGTGATTGTCATTGGTATATTTGGTGTTCCAGCAACTGTTCCGCAATATTGAGGAAAGTGGTCTATATTATTTTGATTAAAGGAATTGAAATCATTAGGTGTTGTAGTAGGGGCAGGGGTATTACTCAAAATTAATTGACTTCCCTGTTCAAAATCAACTATTCCACCTAACTTTACAGTTTGGGTTGCTCCATTTTCTGTGGATAAAGTCTGTGATGACTGATCGTATTTAAAATAGGTTGTGGAAAGACCAAAGTTCTTAATGGTAATTTCTGTTGATGGAGCAAGTATTATCTCTTGACCTCCAACACCAAAAGTCGTGGCACCGATACCTCCGTGTGCAAAATATCCATTGGAAAATATATTGCCTCCACTGCTGTTGGAGTAAGTGTTGGAAGATAGACTGGTTACATTGGAAATGTTAAATGCTCCTCCATCAAGATTAGAAAGCATTGGGTTTTGGACGCCACTACTACCTGCAGTTGCATCTACATATGTTTTGTTACAAAGGTCACTTCCTAAAGAAGGAGCAAAACTTGACTGTATGGAGTTTGCTCCAAGTGATACTGGATTGACAATATCTATTACTCCCGCACTTTTGCTAATGGTATTGAGTTCTACTTGATCTGCTCCACTAATGGAATTGCTATTCATATCTAATACACTGTTGCTTACAATTGCTGATGCTCCATTACCTGCTAATGTGGAAATGTTGGTAATTCCGTGATTCAACATATCCAAGTTATCATCTACTGCTACAAAATCGTTCAGCGAATTATAAATGTTGTTATTCTTGATGTCTAAATTGGCGTTGAAGGCAATGTTTGATCCAAGTGTGCTGTTAATCTCGTTGGTTTGTATTGATGCAGTCTGTTTAATGCTACTAGTTGCTTGATAGTTTGTGTCGCTTAATACGGATACCTCAGGGTCAGTCCAAGTTGCTAATGTGTTTGTTTGAATTGCTAGTGTGTCAGTGTCTTTAGCAAACAAGTTGTTATCTACCTGGAAGTTTGCTGATGTACCTGAGTAATTAATATTCAAAGCAGTTGATGCGTATGTGCTGGAAAAGGTAGATGTAATACCTGATGTTGCAGGAACAAATGGAGAACCGTATGAAGCACCGGTACCAAGACTACCTTGATTTTGGTATATTGCCATCTCACAGGTTGCGGACGGTGTCCCACAGGTGAAGGATAAGATGTTTCGCGTAGCGGAGGTATTGTCCTCTCCATATTCAAGTGCTACAAAGATAGGTGTGTCGCTTTCGGCAACATTATTTATAACACGAATCACTGCACGGTCAGCGTATCCTATTACTTGGAAGAAGACAGTGTGCTTTAGACCAGCATCCAATGCTCGAAGCACTCCTAATATACTACCTTCTGCATCCGCTTTTGGTTCTATACTTGCTATTTCGTAATTGCCTACAGCGATTGCTCCTAAATTGGAATACGACGGAGCATTTGTCGAATTGAAATCTGTTGCTGTAAGTTTCGTGACGGCATCAACTGTGTCACCCCTTACTGTATTGGTTGCAATAAAGTTAGCAGCATTACCATTGCCTGAAAGGTTCGCACTAGCACCAGCGTAGTTATTAATGTTAAGAATGCTGAACCCACCACCATCAAGGTTGGTTGTCATGGGGTTATTAACAGAACCACCGCCGCCACCGCCACCTGCGTTAATAAGTGCTAAAAGTTGATTATACTTTGCGTTAAGGGTGTAATAACTTCCACTCATATATATTATACAAACAAAATATATGAGAAAGTGCGATTCGAAAAAGTGACAAGAGATAAAGTGGAGATTATTTAGCAGAATACAAAATAAAAATCTAAATGATATATATAAGATGTCGTTTGATCCGTTTGAAAATAAACCGGACATTTCCGCCAGTAGTCGCAAGTTATACTCATTCAATTTGAAAAAGTTGAATAACAACAAAGAAATCAAGAACCTTAATTTTTTATCTAAACCGGAAATATTAGAAAGGTTAGATGGATTGAACCCAAACACAATGAGAACTTATATAATTGCAATAGTTTCCTCTTTAAAGGATAGACCCGAAACCAAGTATAAGAAACTCTACGATAAGTACTACAAAATGCTTGTGGAAATTAATGCTGAGTTAAAAAATAACAACACAAAAAGTGAAAAACAAAAAGATAATTGGATAAGTCAAGAAGAGGTAATCAAAAAGTTTAATGAATTAGCAGAAGTCACAGCAGAATTGAAAGGCAGACGCAAAATTAGTGATGAGAAATACACGCAACTCTTACACGCAGTCGTGTTGGGACTTTACTGCTTACAACCTCCCCGCAGAAACAATGATTATACAAACTGCTTTATAGTCAAGAATATTCCTGATGATACTGATCGCAACTATTTAGACATTAAGGACTGGAAATGGGTATTTAACAATTACAAGACCAAAAAGACATATAAGCAAGTCAAACTTGATGTGCCTGATAAGTTGGAAGACCTCCTTAAAGTGTATTTTCAGTACCACCCATATGCAAAAGAGATTAAGAAGAAGTCTTTTGAACCTGTGCCATTGTTAATGACCAAAGATGGTAATGCAATTGATACTTCAACCGAGATGACGAGAACACTCAACAAAATATTTGGTAAGAAGATTGGGTCATCACTTTTGAGAAATATTTTCCTCACAGATAAATACAAAGACACCAAAGAAGAATTAGAGAAAGATGTTAAAGCAATGGGGACAAGCAGTAACACCGCAACCACCAATTACATCAAATCAGAGTAAGTGGGAACTTTGACCCACACTCCAACTCCATCCATCTTAAAGTAAGACACATACTGGTTAATAAAGATGGCGAATAACAACGAAGAGAGTTTAGTTGAAGTAAAAACTACTGCTACATTTACCCAAGAGGAGTATATGAATTGTTTTGATAGTAGTGATGGTGAAACAAGCGACGAAGAAGAGTTTGATGCGGCAGCGTGGCGACAGAGCATTCGTGACTTACATCGTGATTTGGAAATGAAGAAGTATGCTTACTATCGTAGAATTGTTCTTTTAGAACAAAGAGAGCGTAAGGAGAACCGTAAGCGTGTTATTCGTGAAGCAGTTGAGCGAAGCAGACGACAAGAGGCGGAGAGAGAGCGTCAAGCGCAGAAAGACTTTGAGCGTATTCAAAGACAACTTCGTATTAACCAACCAAGAAAGAAGAAGAGAGTTCAGAAGAGATCAAAACCAATACCGATTAATGCTCGTCAAGACAGCGACGAAGAAGACGACGACACGACTGTCCCGTTGTCGCCAACTGATCTAAACTTGTTTGCTATTCCGCTTCCTTCGCCTGAGGCACCACTGAAACCTGTTCAGGCACTGGATAATGAAAGATTGACTACTGACCTCACGAAATAAAAATATACCCCTATTATAAATGAGTGACGACGAGATTGACTTTGATGATATTAAATGGGGTTCTTTTACTAAACAATTTGAAGCATATAATCGCACCGCAAAAAAGAAGATGAAAGACTTGTCCGCCTTTGCACGTATGATTTTAGACGCACCCAAAGACAAGTTTAGTGATACTACAAGAAAGAGGGCAAACTTCTACTTGAATGTATTAGCAAAGAAAGGCAAAAGCAAAGGTGGAGCAAGAACACTTCGCATTACTCCACAGTGGATTCAGGCACTGACTGGTAGAAATATACCTGATCGAAGAATGCACGATGATGAAGTACGATATGTAAGGCGGTTGCTTTCTGATACACCACTTCCCACGAATGTTACAAATATTAGAACACTTATTCCAAGAAAATTAAGACTATACAGTGCTTTACAACGAATATACGACACATTGGAAAGACATTATAATAGGCGTGTAGTACCAGCAGCATATTTTAGGGCAATTTTGGATAGTTGGAGAGATAAAACAGGAATACCTCTTGTTATACCAAGAGGAGTATCTTACGAAACACCTCCTCCAACTGATGTGGTAGATTTAACAACACCCGAAGTAATAGATTTGACGGGTGCTGGTAAGATACAACCCCATATTGTCCGTCCATATTTTGCAATGTGAATAGATTATTAATATCTCTATTAATAATATAATGGAAGGTTTAGCAAAACCCGAGATCAAGCGAAGTAGTCCAATTGCTATACCAAAAACTCCTGATGAGTTGGAGGTAAATGTAAGACAAGTATCAGGTGGTAGATTGGAAGGACACTTCTCTATTGTTACACCCGATACATCCGTTGCTTACGACATTGCAGGAAATGCTGTTGAATGTAGCAGGGAAGATATATTAGAAAGGAAATTAACGCCATCACCCATAGCACCAAGAAGACAAGTTGAAAAAGAGATGGTATGGACTGACGACCACATACCTAAACACAGGAGCGGACTTACATACGATGCTTAAAACTACATATCTATCAAAATAGTGCATAAAATTGAATGTCATTTTTTGGATCTATACAGTGTCATCAAATTTGGTATTGAAAATATATATTTCAACAAACTACTTAAAGATAATATCCAATACTAAAGTATATCATGGAGCATTACGACGACAGTAAATTTGCGGCGATGAGCGATTGCGATTCTGATTCTTTTGAAGAATTGATGAGTATTGAAGATGTTTTTAAAAACTACACTATTAATTTCAGTATAACTACAGCAACGATTGGAAGTACAAGAAACAATACCAAACAAGAAGTTGTTACGGATTTTAAGATGATAGGATTACCACAAAAATACGATAAAGATTCAGGAAAATATGTTGATATGCCTGATGAAGTATATAACAAAGTTTGCTGCAATGTTGCTATCTTCTTTCGTGCTGATCTTGAAGGAATTTATCATCAAGATCAAAATCCTAAGGAAGAAGGTCTTTCTCCAAAAGATTTGGTAAAGCGTATTGAAAGTTTTGAGAAACGAATAAGAAACTGGGATAAAGACGACAATAAAGGTCGTATAGACAAGAAAAGTTGCTTTGTTGGATTCTGTTGGGAAGATGAATGCACTGTTACATTGAAATGGAAGTAAAAAGAAGAATATACATACCTGGACTGTATTGAATATTGGATGTTACAGAAAAAATACCTGACTGTGTTGCCCCTGCTCTTTTTTGTTGCATTTTGTGCTACGTCGTAGATGTAGTAATGATTATTTCTGTATATTTCAAGTAATAATGTATATATGAAGTATAGATTATTTCATATATGCAGTCGAATACATTATATCAAGGAATAATTTGCAAATTATTGATTGTATAGTATAGAAATAATGTAAAAATCAGTTGAATTAATGTATTTACAGATCTTTAGTAGATTAATTTTGTTGTATTATTGAAATAATCATTTAGCAGTAGAGGAAGTAATCAGGAAAAGTTGTTGAATTCTTGGTAAGTTTTTCGTATTGCTTACCTTTGATGCCGTCGTTGATCTTCTTAGCATTGTAACAATTGATTCTATTCTCGATACTGCCCTTACTAGCACAATACAGGACACCATTATTGATTGCCAGTGCAAGGACTTCTCCATCGTGATCAAGAACATCAATTTTTTTCTTTTTCTGAATATCCCATACGCTTATTTTGTCATTACCTGTTGATGAGAATATGGTATGCTTATAGACAGCAACTGTAGTCGCGCCTTCATCAGTAATTTTGTCTTCACCGTGATAAATACCTTTATCAGTTCCAAAGACTCCTTCGAACTCTCCAAACCCGTCGGTGTCCCACTCGCGATTATCATTATCGTCAAACTCACTTGACCCATACTCATACTTGTCAAAGCATCTTACGTAGTTGGCACCACTTTTAGGATAATCTCCAATTTCCACTGTTTCATCTTCTTCGTCATCATCAGGAACAACACCAATTATACACGCTCTACTGGGGTCACACATGAGTGCATCCGCTGATAAATCACGTTCTGTGCCGCCAACAAAAACGATACCTGACGTATTACCAAAGAAGGTAATATTGCTGGAATATTGCCACTCGTGAAGACGACCGTACTTAATTTCGTATATCTTTCCGTTGTCACAAAGTCCAAGCAACTTGTTCTTAGGAGTCACCAAAAACTTGGTAATATGGGTTTCAATAGATTGCCAATCATCGCCACCTGACTCACGTGATTCGTACTGTATTTCATTAAGAAACGTGCCATTCTTGAACACCCAAGTTACAGGATAACCATCACCGGCACTGTTAGTTGCAACATACATGTACTCTGTGCTTTTGATTTGTTGAACAGCAACGTCAAGTATATCTTTTTTGACACCGTCAGGATGACAAAAAGTTTCAAGTTTCTGTCCGTAAATATCCCATACAGCAACTTTTCCGTCTGCACTACCTGAGTATAATTTATCGTCAATTACTCGCAAGAAAGTAACCGACTCAGTGTGGTAATTTAAAGACAGAAACTTCTTATTTTGTGTGTAAAACGCGCCAACTTCCTCTTTAGTGTCAATATCCTTAAAAAATGTTCTTCTTGGTGCTTTTGTTGCCATCGCTTTTACCGGTGCTTTACCTGTTCTTTTTACAGGAGGACTTGCATCCTCCTGTCCATCACTATCATCGCTCTTCTTTGTTCTAGCAGAAGAACGTCGAGTTGCAGGTGCTGCTGCAGTTTTTGACGATGTTTTCGTCTTGCTACTTGCAGCACTTTTTGTAGTACGCTTTTTTGGTGGCATGTCGTGGTAATAAAGTCTAAAAGAGTCTTTAATATTATCTTAATCAAGACGTTTCTAAAAGATGTAAAAAAGAAACATTATATTTAAGGGGATAAAAAAGGGGCAAA
>Ga0181393_1000935_pt1 | contig 10767 bp, 8 predicted proteins | sample 16SPOviralmetaG_FD_130122 | JGI IMG/M metagenome (GOLD analysis project Ga0181393, IMG submission 130122) | Marine viral communities from the oligotrophic San Pedro Time Series (SPOT) site, San Pedro Channel, CA, USA - 16 SPOT_SRF_2010-10-21 | ecosystem: Environmental > Aquatic > Marine > Strait...
GCTGCAACAGCTTACGCTTTAACAGCAGGTTTAGGTTCACTAGGAGCTGGAGCTTCAAGAGCAGGATCTGGTAGTATGTTTGGATTTCTTAATCCTGAAAATGTTATGTCAAACTTAGTAACTACAGGTGGACGTATTGGTAGTTTGTTTTCAGGAGTCAAAAATGTAGATACAGGTGACCTTAGTGTTGTACCAGGTAAATTTTCTACAAGTCCTGTTGGTAAATTTCTTTCTAGTAAAATTGGTGGTGGTATAACTAAAGGAATAGCCCTTGGTGGATTAAGTGCATTCATGACTAGTCAGTTTGGTGTGCCACAAGAAGAAGTAGAGAGTGTATTATCTGACCCCGGAGAAAAAGAAAAGTATTTAAGATTGTATTACACAAACTTAAATAAGAACGCTACTGATGATGAAGTAGAAGAGTTTGTAAGAAACAATTTAGCTGGTGGTGGTAGAATAGGTTTTGCTGAAGGAACATATAAAGATTTTGAAGAATTTATGATGAGAAGATCAGAATCTATGAGTGAACGACAAAAAGAAGAACTTAGAAAACAGTTTGAAATGTATATGAGAAGTAAAGATTCTACTGTAGAGGCAGCACAAGGCGGTAGAATAGGTTTTGATAATGGAACACCTGATCCTAAGAGCTTAGGTTTAATGGGCATACCAAGACAAGATGTTCAAACTCCAACTGATAGAAGTCTAGATCTTATAATAGAAGGTGAAAAATATAATGTTAAGGACCCAGAAGAAATGGTTGTAATAATAGTGATGGGACCAGATGGTCAACCTATGTTAAAACGAGTACCAAAATCTGAAGCAATGCAAATAGATGAAACAACAGTTCCTAGAATGCAACAAGCTGAAGGCAGTGGTGATGAATTACCACCTGATCCAACAACACCTGTAAATCCTTTTAAACCAAAACCAATTGGACCTGTATTACCGAATAAAATGATGGCATCTAATATAGAGAACGATAAAATTTTAGAAGCTCTTTTTGAAAAATACATAGACATGGGACTATCTCCAAAAGATGCAGCAGAAAAAGCTAAAGAAGAATTTGATAGAATGTCTAACATGAGAATTCAAGAAACAAGAGGTTTAGCAGCTATAGGTGGTAAAATGGACACTGCTAGCGATAACGCCATGCAAGCGGCGGGCATCGAGGGGCTACCTGTTAGACAAAATCCAAAAGGTGTAAAAGAATTAGATTTAAGAAATACTGGTGGATTTATACAACCTGTTGGTATAAAAGAAAAAGAAGATGACATTCCTGCAATGTTATCAAACAACGAATTTGTTTTTACAGCTGATGCCGTAAGAGGTATGGGCGACGGAAATGTTGATGTAGGTGCACAGAGAATGTACGACATGATGAAAACTTTAGAAGCAGGAGGAAGAGTATAATGGCAACACAAGATTACACACAAACAGCATCACCCTTTATAGAAGCAGCAGGTAAAAATTATTTAAACGAACTTACTTCTGCAATAGGTGATTTTAAAGCTACCGATCTTTCCGGTATTATGGGTCGACAGTTTATTGCTGGCGCTGATCCATTAACTACACAAGCAGAAGCTTTAGCTCCTGGTCTAGCTGGTTATCAACCTTTCTTAACGCAAGCACAACAACTTGCATCACCGACAGCTTATCAGACTTACATGTCTCCATATCAACAAGATATTATTGATGCTACAATGACAGACTTTGATCTACAAGCTGCAAAAGGTTTACCTCAATTATCTAATCAAGCAATTCAAGCTGGTGCATTTGGTGGTGGTAGAGAAGGTGTACAAAGAGCTGAGTATCAAGCAGCATCAGATAGAAACAGAGCATCACTATTAGCTCAATTAAGAGGACAAGGATTTACTCAAGCACAAAATTTAGCACAACAAGCTTTAACAAATAATTTAAATTTAGCACAACAAACACCTGCATTGTTGAGTCAACAAATTGGTGCATTAGGCACATTAGGTACTCAAAGACAAGCAAGAGAACAAGCATTGTTAACGGCTGATCAACAATTAGCATCAAGAAAAGCTTTACAACCACTAGAGGCAGCTCAACAATTTGGTTCTGGTGTTACATCTTTAATTGCAGGTTATCCTGGTAGAGAAGTTATTACAGCTGGAGCACCGGCTGCTTCTCCATTAGCAACAGGACTAGGAACTGCATCAACACTAGCCGGTATATACAGATTAATTAATCCAGCGAAATCATCACCAATTAATATAAATTATGGATAATAATGAGTAGAATATTAAAAAGACCAATGTTTAGAAAAGGCGGAGAGGTTATGGAAGGTATCATGACAGGTATCAAACCTAGACAAAATTATAGCTTAGGTCAAAGAGTAGAAGACTATAAAAATGTTTTAAGATCTGCTACTCAAGGAGTTAGCACAGGTCCAGATGCTCTTACAAGATTTTTACTTGAAACAGGTCAAAACTTAGTTGCAGGAGAATCAGCTGGTGGATCAAAGCTACAAGAAATTTTAGGTTCAACAAACAAACCTATGCAAAATTATTTTGCAGCATTAGATAAAAAAGCTGCACAAGAAAAATCAATTGGATTACAAGCTGGGATGTTAGGTATTAAAGGTCAACAGGCTATAGATATAGCTAAAGCTAAAAACAAAGACAAATTTCAAAAAGAATTTTCTGATAGTAGACAAGAATTTGAATTAATTAAAGAGTTTACAAAAGATAGTAAGGGTTTTAAAAAAAGTTTAAACCAACTGTACCCTCAACAAATGGCTAAATTTATTGCTAAAACAAGTAAAAATTTAGATAATATAGATGCATTTAAAGGTAAGAACGTTCAAAAGTTTCCACATAAAATTAGTGGAACTAAAGCGCAATTTAATTTTGATGAAATGATACCAGGCACTATTTATTTTAGACCCGACCAAGCAAACAGTGTGTTTGAAAGAGACCCAGAAAATCAAGTAATTATTCAATACAACATATTTACAGGTGCGAAAGTAAAAGAAATACCGATAGGAGGTTAAGCGTATGGCATACGATCCGATCCTTGAAGCTTTAAATCCCAAAGGTAAAAAAGAAAGTCAACCAGGTCAGATAAATGACATTAACGAAGCGTATTCTGGCGCTGAAGGCGATAATGAAATATCATCATTAGAGTCAGCATTAGCTGGGATAGTTTCAGGTATTATTAAAATACCAGAAGGTTTTGTTTCATTAGGCGCAGAACTTTTAGACTTCTCGGGCATGACTAATAATGCAGCTGCAAGAGTAGAATCTGCATTTGATACTATAAATATATTTGAAGAAACAGCTGAAGCAAGAGCATCTGGTAAAATATTACAAGCTCTAGTTCAGATAGGTGTACCTGCAGGAGCAGGTGCAAAGATAGCAAGTAAGCTTGCAACTAAAGCATTAAAAGCAAGAAAAGCAGGAACATACGTAAATCTAAAAGGTAAGAATGTTAGAAAAGGTATGGATAAAGTATACAAACTTAATGACAAAGCTAGAGTAAAACGTTTTGCAGCTGGTGTCGTGGGTGGAGCAACGGGAGAGGTATTTGTTGCAGATGCTGAAAAGATAGGAACAATTGGTGATGCTTTTGATATTGGTCCTACACAATTAGATTTAGATGAATCACAAGATCCACAAGAGGATGCAGGTAGAAAATTATTAAACAGACTTAAGTTTGGCGCGGACTCTGTAATGTATTTTCCATTTATATATGGAGCAACAAAAGGCGTAGGTAAAGTTGCACAATACGGAAAAGATTTAGCGTTTAGTTCTTCTAAAATAAACAAAACAATTGATACAGCAGCTGGTTTAGTTAGACCTACATCAGGTAAACCTGAAGCGATGTTCTTAGCAAAAAATGCTGAGGAAGCTGCAAAGGCAGCAGATTCTAATTTTGCTATGGAACAAGTAAAAAGAATAGATAAAGAAGTTGGTAAAATGTTTCCTCCAATTAAAACATTTTTTAATAAAACATTAAGAGAAAACAATAAGAAGGGACAAGATCAATTTTACAAAGATCTAAAAGAACTTATGTTTGAAGGAGATCTAACTAAAAAAGTAGGTAATACAGCCACATATAAAAAAGTTTTAAAACAAATGAAAAACGGTGGATTAAATACTAAATCACAACAAGTTGTGTTTGACGCTATTTACAACTCTAGACAAAAGTTTGCTTCATTATTAGAGACTATTAGGCAAGGTAGCACTGGTGCAATAACCTTACCTAAAAGTATAAAAAATATGCCAGGCCTCATGGGTGACAGAGTAAAATTAATGATAGGTAGTACCTACAAAGTATTTTCTAATCCTTACGTAGATAGTCTAGCTGGATACAAACCTGCAGATGAAGCTATAAATAGAGTAAAAGCTATCTTAAAAAGACATGCAAAAAAACATGGTAGAGATTTATCAGAAGATCAACTTAATTATCGTATTAATGAAATATTAAATCAAACTACAAAATTTTCAAAAGGCACACAGCTGCCGTCTTTTAGAATGACTGATGTTACTCAAGCAGCAAAAACTCCTGATGTAACAAAAAGTTTTGTGCAAATACTATCAAAGAAAAATAGAAACGGCGTAGAAGCAACAGAGATTATAGGTAAAGGTAGTAAAGCATTTAGAGAATTATTTGGTGAAGTTGATGACGCAAGACAATCTATATTTAATGGTGTGGGTTTACTGTCTAATCTAGCAAGTAGATCTAGATTTATTGATGATGTATTAGAAGCAAACGACAAAGCATTAGAAAACGGAACTAGAAAATTATTTTACGCAGATAAAAACGAAGCCATTAAACAATTAGGTGCGGGTGGTTTAAACAAAATTGTATCATTGGACGATGCTTTGGAAGGTATGTTTAAGAATGGTGTATTAGTAAACAGATTAAAAGGTTTACATACTACACAAGAAATAGCAGATGCTTTTCAATCTGTTAATAAATTAAGTAATTTTTTTGTTGGACCGTATGATACTAAATTTGCAAAAGGTTTATCGGATGCTTACAAATATGTGTTCTTGTATCCTAAAGCTGGAGCGCAAGTAGCAAAAACAGTTCTATCACCAACAACACACATAAGAAACTTTTTAAGTGCATCTTCATTTTCTATAGCTAATGGTACTTTATTTGCAGATCCAAGATTAGTAGCAAAAGCAATGAAAGAAGCCGCTAAAACTGTTCAGTTTGGATTACGTTCACCAGAAGGTATGAGAGAGTATAGAAAACTTTTAAAAGGGGGAGTGGTAAATACTAACACTAAGATGGGTGATTACCAAGCTTTGTTAAAAGATCTAGAGTTAAATCCTGATGGTGGTTTTACAACAAGCACATTTAAAAAAATGTTAAGACGTTTAGCTAGATTAACTAAACCGTTTCAAGAGTTATACACTTTGGAAGATGATGTATACAAAGTTTATAACTATCATATTGAAAAAGCTAGATTAGGTAATGCATATGCTAAAGCTGGAATTAAAAAAACAACAGATGAAATAGAAAATGAAGCTATGGATATAGTAAGAAATACTGTTCCAAACTATGCATATGTTTCTGATGTTGTAAAAGGATTACGTGCAACACCATTTGCTAACTTTGCTTCTTTCCCTGCCGCAATTATGACAAGTGCAACAGGTATAGGCGCAAGAATATTTAAAGAAATGAAACACTCTAAACCAACAAAAGGTGGAAACATGTCTCCTGTTGTTTTTGAAATAGGAAAAGGTTTTGTTAGAAATGACAATCCACTTTACGGTATAGGTATGAAAAGAGTAATAGGATCTGCAACAGCTATGGGTGGTATTGGTGTAGGTCTTACAAAAGGTTTTCAAGCTTTGTTTGGCACAACAGATGCACAAGAAAAAGCATTAGATAGATGGGTAGCACCTTATGAAGTTGGTGATAAAAAATTAATTTCTTATGATGAGGGTAAAGATGGTAAGAAAACTTATTACTATCAAAACTGGAGTAGTAACAATGCTTACGATTATTTAGAAACTCCATTTAGAACTATACTTCGAAAAGTACAAGAGGGTATAGAGACAGAAGAACAGTTATCTAAAGGATTTGTAAAAGGTATTTCTGATGCATTTAGCAAATCAATAGAACCTTTTGTAACAGAATCTATTGCACCAGAAGCTATTATAGATATTTTTGTAAGAGAAGGTGTAACAAGAGAAGGTAAAAAATTATATACAGATCAAACACCTCTTGAAGATAAAACAAGAATTATAATAAAACATATTTTAGATACACAAATACCTTTATCTAAATCTCAAATGACTAGATTATTTTATGCCTATCAAGGATTACCCGCTCCAAAATCAGGGCAAGTTTATGATATTGAAAAAGAATTACCGGGCCTATTGGGTTGGAGACTAATTAAAATTGATCCTATTAGAGGTCTAGATTTTAAGATAACAGGATATGACAAAGCAAAAAGAGGGGCAACAAGAGAATTTACAGGGGGAGAGACTAGATTGTTATCAAGTCCTGCTACAAAAGATGAAGTTATAAGACAATTCTTTGTTACCAATAAAGCTTTGTTTGACGCTCAACAAAAGATGCATTTAGATTTAGAAGCAGGTAGAGAATTTGATGTTACAGATGATGATTATGTTGAAGTGTTTGAAAAAAGATTAAGATCTGCTAATGAGTATGGACCTTTTATTGATGGAGCGTTTATGCCTTATCAACCATCGCAAAACATAGCTAGAAAATTTGAAGAAAAATCACAAGAGTTTCAAAGATCTAACCCTGGTTATACAAACCCTTTTGAAGAAGCCCTACCTGTAATTATTGATATGATAGAAAAAATGCAAGGAGCTGATTTATCTAAAGAATTTAAATTTAAACTATCTGATTTTGGTGTTGACGAAAAAGCTCCAACAGGAGGTAATGATCCTATCTTAGATTCTCTTGGTGAATTACCAATGCCAGATTCTAATGTAGTACAAACAGCGCAAGCCTCACCAAACGTTATGCAAAGTGGCTTGACACCTACAGAGAGTGCTTTATTATCAGAGGAAGAGAAAATGATAGCTCTTAAAAACAGAGGATTAGCATAATGGCAATTTATTCATCAAGCATTAGCGACGACACTATTAACGTTTTATTATCGGATCCAGATCCAAATATGCGTGCGTTAGGTGAACAGTACATGAATGAAAAAGCACAACAAGACAAAGATCTTGGAAGAGATACAGGTTTTATGGGAGCAGTTTCTAATCTTTTTGGATTTGGTAGTGCCCAAGGAGCCGAACCAAATCAAAGACCAAATAATCAAAAATTTAATTTTAGTGTAACACAAGAACCACAGTTTAATTTTAAGGGAGCACAATTATTTGATCCAAATAATATAATGAGAGGTTCAGTATTTCAAGACTACCCTTATGACATAAACACTTTACCTCCAGGTGGTATATTTAATCCAGAAATGATTTACGATGCTAATCAAGGTTTTATAAATGCTCCAGATGATAGTGACGAAGATGAAACAAATTATTTTGACTCAATAAAAGATTTTTTTACAAACCCAGCTATGAACACACAAAGAGGTTTAGCCTCTCTTGCACTAACAGGTAATCCAGTGCTTGCAGCTTTATCATATTTTGGACCTAAGATAGCGGGCGGTATATCTGATGCAGGCGGCGGTATTATGAATGCATTTAAAAATTTTAATGACAGAAGAGCAGGAAGATTAGACATAACTCCTGATTCAGCTATTACAGTAGGTAGACCACAAGGTGCTCTTATCACAGCAGATGATTATGGTTCTGGTAGTGATGGAGGTGGTAGATCTGCTGATGAACAAAGTTTTTCTGATTCACAATCTTATGGAGGCGGCGGCTCTGATGATGACATGGGTGCCGATAGTTTTTATTAATGACTAAAGATAACGCATTACAACGAATAGACTCACACGAAAAACTCTGCAGAATTATGCAGAAACAAACTCACGACAAGATTCAAAAATTAGAAAATCAAATTACTAGAGTAGAAAGAATATTATTAGTATCTATGGGAGCAGTTATCACAGGTATGGGCGGTGTTATTTTAGTTCTCTTACAAAAACTTTAGATCCAATCTTTTAATTCTTCACCCATAATTTGAGTTGCAATGTTTACTTTACTACGTAATGACTCAACTATCTTAGTATCAACAGTATCTTCACAAATAAGATCTATATAAGTCATAGGTTTTTCTTGACCAATACGATCTATCCTTGCTTCTGATTGCTGTCTCTTTTCAAGATCATAACCATTAGAGTAATAAATCATTGTTGATGCACCTGTAAGTGTAATACCATAACCACCTGTTTGTGGTGTACCAACTATAAATCTAACTGGTGAATCTTTATCTTGTATTTTCTTTATTGCTTTTTGTCTATCGTCTGTAGAGGTATCACCATAATAAGTTACTACAGAATTTTCGCCATATTCTTTTGATATAGCTGCTACAATTTTTTCAATATCATATCTATAGTGAGCCCAGATAACAGCCTTACCTTCCATCTCTTCTAAAATATTCATTAGCTGATTAATACGATTGCTTTTAAGGTCTTGAACTTTACCATCATTAGATCTGAAGTGACCACAAGTTATTTGATGTAATCTCATAAGCTGTGTAATGACAGTTGCTGATGTAACCATCTTACCATTTAAAAATGCAATAGCTTCTTCTTTCATCTGTTTATATACTTTTTTCTGTTCGTCAGTTAATTCAACAGTTCTTTTTACAAAAGTCTTTTTAGGTAAATCTAAACAGTCATCTTTCAATACACGATAAGAAAAAGGTTTTAGTTTCTCTGATAGTTCTGCAAGATTTCTATAACCAACAACAATTTCTACAGATCTACCGGATACATTTATTTTTCTACAAATAGCGTATCGTGTTCTAAATACATAGTAAGACGATTGATCTAATAAGAAAGGATCTAGAAACTGACATTGTGAATATAAATCTAACGGTGATTTAGTTACAGGAGAACCTGTAAGGATTCTTCTATACTTTGTATGTTTACTTAATTTTAATATACTTTGTGTTCTTTTAGCTGATGGGTTTTTAATTGTAGTAGACTCATCCACGCCCATTAAAGTTTTATGACTAGCTAAAAATTTAGCTGCAAACTCTACGCCTTTTTTAGTAGAGAATGCTTCTACATTCATAATCAATATATGTAGTTCAGCTCCTGTATCAAACAAAGGTTTTAAATCTTTATCATCAGGTTTAGTTCTCCATAGACCAACTTTTTTCTCTATGTAATCAGGCATGTGATTTGGTATCTCTTGGTCAAACCAGTTTTTATACACACCTTTTGGTGCAACTATTAGAGCTCCATCTATCTTACCTGCATTGTAGAGCATAGCGATGTTATCAATCAATACTTTTGATTTACCTGTACCCATCTCCATAAAGTAAGCAAATACTTCTTTATCCCACGACATTTTAAGGGCCTTATCTTGATGAGCAAAAGGCTTGCTTTTATATTTGTAATGCATATTATATTTTTACTTTCTATTGGAAGCATATATATTATGTGGTATTAAATGTCAAGAAGGATATATTAATGAAATTTACAGATGCACCGAAGCATGCGGAGACTAGGAATGTTTACGTTATTCAAGACATACCAGGATCTAAAATAGGAGCGCCTAAAATAAACATTATTGGGGCTACACAATTTGGTACTCTAAAAGTTTTACTACCAGAAAACTCGCAGATCATTTTGAGTCCAACATATGTAATAACAACTTTAAGAAATAAATTAAAACATTATACAAAAAAAGATTATTTACTACTTACAGGCGATCCAGCTATTATAGGGGTTGCATGTTCAATAGTATCAGATATTACAAACGGTGAGTTTAATTTACTGAAATGGGACAAACAAGAAAGGCGATATTATCCAGTAGAAATAAATTTATATAATAAGACTTGACAATAATATATAAACCTATATATAGAAAGATAAGAAAGTTATGACAAAAATAGATTTTGAAAATGATAGAATGCAATCTGTTGAGCAGATAGATTCCGCTAAACGGTTGTCAGATAAAATTTTAGAACTTAAAGATTTAGAAGATGAGATTGCAAATGCAGAAGAGTCTCTTAAAAAATTAAAAGAGAAAGCAAAAGTAATTTCATCAGTAGAGATACCTGCAATGATGGACGATATGCAGATAACAAAATTAAAGCTGAAGGATGGCGAGTCAGTAGAGATCAAAAAAATCTACGGCGCTTCTATTCCTAAAGATCAACAAGGAGCAGCTTTTGAATGGCTTCGTAACAACGGTCTAGGTGATGTTATTAAAAATGATATCACTGTTACCTTTGGTCGTGGCGAAGATAACAAGGCAGCATCATATGCTGAACTTGCACGAGGCAATGGGTTCGAACCTGTCCAGAAGATTGGAGTGAACCCAATGACACTCAAGGCATTGGTCAGGGAGCGACTTGAATCTGGACAAGACGTTCCTGCCGACCTATTTAAACCGTTTGAGGGTAACCAAACTAAAATAACAAGGAGAAACTAGAAATGAGTGACGCGAAACAAGTAGCAACTAAAAAAGAAAACTTGCCTTCAGCTTCGTTATTCGAAGCAGATGCGCAAATGGGTTTTGAGAATGTGAAGACAGATAGTCTGGCTCCACCAATCTTAAAACTACTACAGAACGGATCAGCAGAAGCACAGAAACGTAATCAAAATTACGTAGAAGGTGCAGAACCTGGTATGTTCTTAAATACTGTTACGAAACAGTTATACAATGGTGA
>Ga0181393_1000936_pt1 | contig 10746 bp, 5 predicted proteins | sample 16SPOviralmetaG_FD_130122 | JGI IMG/M metagenome (GOLD analysis project Ga0181393, IMG submission 130122) | Marine viral communities from the oligotrophic San Pedro Time Series (SPOT) site, San Pedro Channel, CA, USA - 16 SPOT_SRF_2010-10-21 | ecosystem: Environmental > Aquatic > Marine > Strait...
CGAGTTCGTCCTGCATCATGCGCTCGGCGATAACGGGGTCCTTGGTCGGCAGGTAGGGCACCTTGAGTATGCACAGGAACTCAGCCAACTTGCCTTTGAAGTCAAAGCCTTGCCCGACATAAGTGCTGATGAGAACGAGGTCGTCCCGTTCGCTGGTGAAGAACTCCTTGAGCACCTCGTCCCGAGCACGAGCGTTGGAATCGTGGGTCCGTATTCGGTCTCCGTGTCCAGCGGCGATGAGTCCATCCACCACCTCCTTGCGTATGGCGTGGCTATGGGGCAGGATAACCCCACGCTTGTTCGGGTATCGCTTGAGGATGGCGTCTATTGCCTTCACTTGCTTTGGAAGCGTGTGCTTGCGCTTGCCCCACGACATGGACCCACATGGGACATAGTGCACATTGAAGTTCTCCTTCGGGAAAGGCGACTGCGTGATGTTGATGTAGAGTGTCTTTTGGTCTTCAATACCCAAACCGTGAAGGAATGTTTCAAGGTCAAGCACCGTGGCCGAGAGGAATATGCGACGCTCGGCGACGCTTTCAAGGATTTCAGCGGCGTAGTTCCGCACCCGAATAGGCTTGATGACAAGGAACTCTCCGAAGCGGTTGTTCTCAAACGAGATGTGCACATTGTTCGGTTGAACAAGCACCTCAAGTGCCGTCTCCATCTTGGACACAGCCTCCTTGATACGCTCCACCTCCTTCTCGGACTTGGTGATGTTGAGTTCGCTTTCAGCCTTGTCCAACACCTTCCTCGCCACCTCAATGCGTTCCTTGATTTCAGCCCTCCAATCCTTGGGAGTGAGGTGGTTGGGAAACCGCCCCTTGCCGAACACGGTGGTCCATTCCTTGGCGCTTAAGCGCACCTCCAAGAGGTCGTGAATGAACCCCTCCATGTCGTGCGCTTCGTCAATGATGGCGAACTCTCGTTGTTCAAAGTTGGTCCCACGCACAGCACGGAATAGGTAGGCAGGGTTAGAGAGGGTCAATGAAGCGTCCTCAGCGGCGAATCGTTGCTCGTAGTAGGGGCATGGGTCTCCACCCTCCTCTTTGCGCTTGGAGTGCTTGCAGGAGCCATTGGTGCTCGTCCAACAAGGAGCGCTCTTAGCGGTGCCCGAGCGCGCCCAACAGTCAAAGTTGGACCGACCCCGCACCTCCTTCAATCGGTGGCCATAGTCGGTCTTGTATTGCTCTGCAAGGCCCAAAGACGGTGTGAGCAGGTAGGCCGACTTGAACTGCGACTGAATCGTCATGGCGATAGCGGACTTCCCAATCCCCGTGGGGGCTTGAATCACGATGTTGTGAAAGTCGTCGTTCTCAAGCGCCCAATAGGCGACGCTGAGCGCCTCCGCTTGGAACTTGCGAAAGGACGGCATGGGGAAGTCGGGCCGCACCTTCTCCCGCAGGTCGGGCAGGTTGCCCTTGCTGGGGATGTTGATGCGGACCACACTCATGGCCCTTGTAGGTGTCCCCACCTATTTAGGCTCAGTAGCCATAGAGTTCGTCAAGGTCAATGGCGATGATTTGTTCTTGACCATACGACTCACAGGCACCACGAGGGCAAAAGAACACATAGACATCAACACAGCCTGTTTGGCGCTTCTCCTCGTATTCGGTTTTTGTCCCGCAACACTTGCACATTGGGGCACGAGGGGTGTTATCCTCGTAGGTCATTCGTTCTTGGGCGTCTCCGAGTCCGTGCACATAGGTCATGTTTCTTCTCTCCTCTGGTTAATCGTAGGAGGTCCCCCTATATTAAAGTATCGGACAAAGGAAACACGCCACAGTATATAAAGAACGGAAAAAATTGGGCCAAACGGACCAAGGATTGAGACTGCTACTATTGCTTCAAATAGGCCAACCGGCGATGCCATCACCCTCAACCTCGCCTTCTCCAACGGTGGTGAACGAGCCACCAGCATACGGGAAGTAGATGCGAGAGCCACCATGAGGAGTGTTCATCCACGACATCTCATTGGTCTCCCATCGGAGGTCAAGTTCGCCAGCGTCAAAGCCCCAAAATCGCTGATACCTCAATTGGGGGTTGGTGTGAGTGAAGTCTTCGTTGCCGCTGAGTGATTGAGCCGCACCTACTGCGTACCATCCGTTGGTTGCGTCGTAGTTCAAAGAGGGGACTGAGAGCCATCGGATATTGACTGAGCGGAGCACTTCATCGGGTTCACTTGCGTTTTGACTGAACTCAAAGGTCGGCATCCACACTTCCATGAAGTGAGTGATGCTACCCGTGGTTGGCATGGTGTGAGTGCCACCTTGAGGCCACTCGTAGTCGCTGGCGGTCGCAGGAGCGGCATATCCGCCACCACTTGACATCGCCGCAGGGTTAGCCGAGGTTGAATCGCTTGCAGGCGTTGTAGCCCATTGTAGGGGTGCTATCGTGGCTTCGGTGATACCGTCTCGGTAGATGGCAGTTGCTTGTTGCACATCGCCGCTAAGGGTGAATCCGAGAATCATGTGCACCTCACCTTTTCCGTTGGTCGTGGTTGTGATGTGTTGATAGTTCGGACGCACATTCGTGTTCTTGGGGATGAACAACGCCTTGGTGATTCCAAGTCCATTTGCTGTCGTGTATTGGTCTACCAATGGTTCACCAGCGTCAAATGAGTTCATTATCACACTCCGTCCGTTGTCGTCCTTAATCACCGTGATGAACGCTCGGTTTCGCTCGTCAATGATGGCGTCGTAGAAAATCACCTTGGTCGTAGGGTATTGAGCAGTTCCGTGAACACCGATGACATGAATGGCCTTGGTGTGGTCAAACGCATATCGTCCAGCAGGGTCATACGCTCCTGTGTCGTTCTTCCCTGTATTGACATAGACTGCATCGTTCACTCGGTTCCCAAGCACAGTTGCACCAGCCGACGCTCCACGATAAAACACGACCGGAGTGCTATCTCCCAACAAACACAACTTCGGGTTATCGCAGTTAATCACCCCATGCGAGGTGCCTGCATCCTCGTTGTCTGATGCCACTACCGGATTTGAAACGGTCTTGTTCACCTTGCTCCATTGTGATGATGTGAAATTAGCAGGGTCTTGAGTGAAGGTTGGTAGGCTTGGGAATGATGACTCACTCGGGAGTTTGGTGCCGTAGATGATGTGAGAATACGATGTAGATATGCTACGGAACGCAAGGTGGAGTCGGTCGTTTGAATCACACACAAGCGTCGGTTGGCGAATGTCGTAGTTGGACGCTCCGAGGTCCACGGGAGTGTGTTCTGTCCAGTCCCACTCATAAACTGGGTATGGGTTGTAGGAGCACAGTTTTCGCTTTGCATAGTGGTAGAACAAGGTATGGCGGGGTGAGGTGATGGATTGTTCAACCTCAATGACTGCGTGGATGGTGCCGTCGCTGTCGCTGGCAAATGTTGCTGAGCGGAGAATGTCGCCTGCTCCGAGGAAATAACCCACCTCGTCTTTGCCGTCGTAGGCCGATTGAGATGGATTAGCCTTGAGTGCTTTCCTGTTCCAAAACAGGTCTCCGTGCAACGGTTTGGAATAATGAACAAAGCGTGGTAGGTTGTTTGAAAGGGACTGTCCCGAACGCTCAATTGGGAAGATGTGCAAGGTTCCTTCGGGTGTTCGCAAAATGCGTTGTCCTTTGCCGAATCCTGTGTCGTGTTGAGTCGTAGACTCCGATGCCGTGGGCACATCGTTGCCAGTCATCTCGGAGCGCTTTTGAGACACCGCTGATGCGGTAGTGTCTCGCTCTCCTGTACCCCGACCACTCACGATGGCTCCCGAGTCCCACATTGGACGAACGCCTTGGGAGACATGCACATCAACAGATGACATCAATTGCTCAGCCACAGCCACATAGTCCAGTTCGCTGATTTCATCTATGCGTCCCAATACGGCAGGGGCATATCGCTCAGTCTCAATCGTGTTCAAGTCGTAGTCGGTGCTTGGCATAATTGGAATCGCACCAGCGTGAAAATGTTCGGTCGGATGGTCGTTCCAAAATGCTTCCAGTCCGTTGCCCGAGACGATGGGTCCTCTAACCCTGTCGGTGCTTAGCAGGCCACCGATTTTTGCATTTGCTCCCTGTGTTCGTGAGTCGTCAGTCCACAGGTTAGTTCGCATGAGATATTGCCCTAACTGAGTCCGTGATGAAGCGGGTGTAGCCTTTCCTCCCTCGTCAAATCCTGTGTTGAACAAGGCGGCTCCGTCAAGGTGTAGGGTGTCTGTTCGGTGGAACGGAGTCTCCATCTCAAGGTCAAGTGAGTTTCTGCCACCCGAACGGGCGCGAACATGTACGCTTGCTGGGGCAAGCAAGTGAAGTGGGATGTCGTAGCCTACGCCACCGTGCACGGACTTCCATATTCGGTCCGGCTTGAATGGATGGTCGGAACTCATAACTCCGTAGTGTAGCGGCCCATGGTGGCTGAATGCACTCATTGGACCCTTCATCATGTTCAACGATGGGTCCGACGCCCAACCACTCCATTGACCCTGCAAGGTTGGTGTGATTGCTGTGCCATCTGCGACTGCAAGTGATTCGGGAGCGTCAGAGAAGAACACCGTATTGTCCCCAAACCCTATCGGGTCATATAGGCCCTGTGGGAACGACCAGCCAGACCAGCCCATCTCTTGATGTGGATTTGCACCAGCACCGAAGTCAGCGAACCCAATCGTCGTCGGGACGAATCGTGTTCGTCGCAGGAAGTCGTATCGTTCCTGCGCCCAACCATCGGTCCCCGCCACATCCCGAATAGGGGCAGGAGTGCTAATGCGGTCAATAGGTTGCAGGAGTGGGTAGCCGTGTACGACACCATCTGTGAACAAGTGAGGCAAGCAACGAGGAAGGTTCGCATAGGAACAACGAACTTCGGGGTATGACCCGTAGGTGATTGGTATGCCTCGTTGGCCACTCTCTTGATACCAATACGAGATGCGAGAGCCACTCCACCAAGTATCATTGTAGGTCCAATTTTGTGTGTAGAAGGTGCCTCCGTCAATCGTTTTCGCCTCGGCCTCAAACAGGGCACGACCACCCTTTGCTTTGCCATCAACAGCCTTAGCGTCGCTCCACAAGAGCACCAGCGAACGACCCGATGTGTTGCTAACGATACGACTCCAAGATGGTGTGAGATTGAAGTTATCACCGCTCCCGACATGGCCTTCTCCACTTCCATTGTTTGGCGTTGGAGGAGCGCCGTCAATCACCTCACCTGTGATGGGGTCAAGGTGAGTCGTCTCCGTGTTTGGGTTGTCTCCCGATGAAATCGGTACGCATGTATTGCCGCTCCGATAATAGCCAGCGGGGCATCCCGAACCCGACCCACTCTCGGGGTTGAACGGGTAGTTGATGTCGCTTGATGGGTATTCCTCCGAACTTCCGATGTGGTCTCGTTGAATGGCCGCCATGGCCATCCTACCATCGTCCATGAAGCGTAGGGACGAACAATGTAGCGTTGGGTGGAATATGGGGTCTCCGCCCGTGTTGGCGCTGTGGCGAGGATGAGCGGCGGCAGACTTGTCTTCTCTGCCAAGGTATCTCATCAGTTCAGTCTGCGGGAACACCCAGTCGTGGATTGACCACCCTTCGTATTGCTTGAACTTCTGCGATACAGGAACGGAACTTGCCTGCACACTCGTGGTGTGAGTAGTGGCCAGTTCGTAGAGTGGCGTAGTTGTTGGAGTGGTGTGCTTGTTCACATGGAAAGCATCAACGCTTGGGTTGTATTTGAACACCATGAGTTCGCTTCCCCGAGGGTTGGCGAGCGCTCCCGTGCCGTCAGCCCACACTTGCCCGTTGCCGAACACGGAGGTCTCAAAGTGGCTGGCATCTATGGCGTCAGCAGAGACGAAGAGTTCCTTGCCGTAGGTGTCAGCATCCCACAGGTGAGATACGCCACCACGCTGATACGAACCACCAGCCTCTATGGCGGCACATAGGAGAGGCACCTGCGCCCATGTGGTGCACGCTATCGGTCGGAACGGAGTCAGTTGATGTAGGCCCCAACCACCGTTCTCAGCATCGTGCCGAGGCATCACCGTATTGGCCATCTGCACATCAGCGGTATCTACACCCCAAGCGGCGGCCGCAGGATTAGTGGCGTCAAAATAAACCCTCTCAAGCGTCGTAGGAGCCACGCGAAACACCGCATGGTAGATTTCACACCCTTCGTCCTCAAGGTCCATGTTGGCCGTTAGACGGCTCGCCTGCGGGAAGTTCCGTGCAGTCGGGGTGCCGATGCGTGAGTGAGTGAGGTTCACCGTGGCGTTGATGCGGTCCTTGGGAGCAAGGCTCACCAGCACATGATAATCCACAATAGGCCGCTTGAATGTGAGAGCCGAAGATGAAGGGTGGCTTGACCCAGCGGCCACGCTAACCTCGTCATACCCGAGCAAGGTCGGAACGACTTTGACCTTGGTTGGGATGCGGTCTTTGAGGAACTCTTGAGACATGTTCACCGTCGCAGTCCACGCCCCCGAGGTGTGCGTATCGCCGAGAATATACCGAGTGGCTGGCTTTGATGTTGCTGTTGATGACGGGGCCGAAGCACCACCAACAATCACCGAATCAAACGCTGAGTTGGAGAGGTCGTTGATATTCCCAGCCGCCGTATGGTGATTGACGCGCCCCGTGTGGAAGCGGGTTTGATTGGCGTTCTCGGTGTAGGTTGCCCCTTTGAATCCAGTTCGTGCTCCCGTCGTACTCATACCCTCAGTCATGGGTTGCACGGCCGTGCCGTCGCTACCGTAGAGGAAGAGAGGTTCAATTGCTGTGCTATACGACATGCCGTTGCGACGAAATGGGAGGCCGCTGTGCACTTGAATGTTCAAGCCTGCATAGAGACCAGCACCGTCCTCGTTCCAAGCCGTGTCGGGTATGAGAGGACTCGCAGGAGGCGCTACGACGAAAGGAGCGTTGGCGTTGCGTGATACGCCGACGAATGCTGTTGCTGAGAACACTCCTTCGTAGCCAACGAGGCCACATGTGTCGGCGACGACATGGTTCCCGAGGTATGCGGCACCCAACGGAAATGTCAGTTCGTCTTGACCAGTCATGCTCGTTTTCGTGAATATGTCCTTGACCATGATTGTCTGCATCGTCTCTGCTGGGAGGTTCAACCTATCGTAGTCAATAAGGCCGTGAGGAGTGGCTGTGTTCTGAGCATCGGGAGCGCTCAATGGGGTGCCGCTCACCATGACCTCTTGCTGAACTTGGAGGTTCATGCCCCAATGCGAGGAGAATGCTTTGGCATCGGTGCTCTTGAGAGCGGCAGAGTCCAGTCCACTTGCGGCCGACATGTCGCTCATGGTGCAGGACCATAGAGAAGAGAGGTATGCTGAATTGTGATTGTCTCCGTAGGTTGCACCGACTCCGTTTGAAGGTAGGTCAGTTGCCGCTCGGTGAGTGAACGCTTCTACCGTTCCAATGCTTCCTAAATCACCGTCAATGACTGAGCCGATTTGTAGGTCGTAGGAACCCATGGCCGCCGCTATCGGACTGTTGTGTCTTGGCATGGACCAAGTGTGGTTAGCAGGGCGCGCTGAGGTATGAGTCCTCATAGGGTGCTCTACATGGCGTCCAACTTCGGTGATGGTTGCACATACCGCAGGAGCAAACCCACGGATGTTAGAGGCGTTGTGGCGACCAATGCCAGCGTCTTGCATGGCTTGACCGTGCTCAAGTCGGCCGTTGCCAAAGTTCAATCGTGGCGCCTCAGTCTCAATCGTCATGCCTTGGTACGAGAGGTTGGCGAGGTTCAGCGTTGTAGTGTGCGTGTAGGAAGAGAGGGAACCAGCGTGCACCTGCGGGACGCTCGGAGTCGTCTCGGAAGAGGTCTTCCACAGGGAGGTGTCAAAGAGAGCGTAGCCCGATGCCCCAGCGCCACCAGCGTCCGTTAGGTCGTCCGCCCACAGGAGCGTGAGCGGGAGACCAGCCCCAGCCCCTACAGGAGGGATGAGGTCGGCACGCGTAGCGGGGACCGTCATGGGGGTTGTTCTAACCCCTGTGGTTCATAACGGTGCTCATCAGAGAAGGCGTTGGAGTCGGCTCTCGTCCTTTGGAGGCAGGGGGTCTGCGACCTCGGGGTCGTCGGTGTCCTTGCGTGCAGGGTTCCCATACCGACCCATGTGGCGTCGGTGGACTCTGCGCCCTCTGAGAAGCATGTTGCCGTCGGTGCAATTGCACACAAAGTCGGTGTTCCAACAACCAACCGATGACCCATATCGTGGGTATCGGTCGCAGTCGGTGCATTTCTTGTGTAGCGTTGAGACTCGTTTTTTGCTCATAACCAAGCATCAGTCCCCCACCTATATTAAAGTTGCGCCTACTCTTCTTCTTTCTCTTCCTCGTAGTCCTCGTCATCTACCATCACGAGGGTCCCGTCTTGCTCGGGGTCCTCAAATCGGTTCTTGCCAGCGTGCTTGAGATACACCACGCCGTTGTCGTGGCGAGCGTAGGCGTTGAGTGGACGATTCTCACGCAGGGCGCGTGAACACAGTTCGCAGTAGTGGAACGGTGAGTCCTCGTGCTTGGGTATGCCCGCAAGCGCTGAGAGGCGGTCAAGAGTTGCTTGGATGTTGGGGTCCTTGTAGCGCATGATGACGACGCATTGTTCACCGTGAATCTTGCACTTCTTCGTGCAACGACGGCCTGCTAATCGGTCTACCTCGGGCTTGCCGCCACCCATTCGTCCTTGAATCTCTTTCTTGCCTTTCTTCCACTTGCTCATGTGTTCACCACGCTGTTGTTTCCATGGGGGTGAGGAGTCTTGACTGCCTTCACAAAAATACGCTCTAATTGGTCGGTGAGGTCATCCCATGAGAAGTGCTTCTCTGCGAACTTGCGACCACGGTTTCCCATGGCTTGACGCTTGGCTGGATGTTCTACCATCCACTTCATGGCACCAGCCAGCGCAGATAATGACACCAGCGACATTTGCATACCGTTCGGTCCCACGATTTCAGCGTCATTCTTCACCAATTTGCCACGCATTGTCTTGGCGCCCTTCCCAATGAACTCGGGTCCGGTCGTGTTATTGGGGAGAATAACAGGGACACCACAAGCCATCGCTTCGGCACTTGGAATCCCGAACCCCTCGCCTCCCGTAGCCATCACATGGCAGTCGGACATAGCGAACAATTTGGCCATGTCTTCTCGCTTCATTCCAAGCAACGGGTGAGCGCTTGGGTCAGAGAATATGATGTTGTTCTCAAGGCCCATCTCACGGACCATATCGGGGAGGTTCCAGCCTCCAAGGCCCATCATGTTGGTGGGGTCGCCCGTGTGCATGATGAGGCCCACTTCGTCGGGGTTCTCCAATGTGCTGAGCATTCTTTTGAAGGCTTCAAGCAGGCGTGGCTGTTGCTTCCTGTTGCCGTTGCGTCCGACTGAAAGAAACACCGTCTTCCAACGACCGAGGCCAAGTGCCTCACGCCACTCCTCTTTTTGAGCCTGCGAAACAGGCTTGAACATATCCAAGTCCACGCCATGGTAGAGCACCTCCGTGAAGAAGGGTTGAGCGAAGCGGTCAAGGAAGGGGTCTCTAAGGCCCTCTACGGCCGTCCCTTTGCTGTTGAAGCGGTCAATGTAGGCATTGAACTCACTACGGCCATGTAGGCTCATCCACAGGGGTGTATGAGTCATTTTGATGGTGTCCTTCCATGCTCGGGGAATGTCCTTGCCGTCAATCGGCAGATAGGAGACATGTGGCACCTTGAATCGGTTGCATGAGCGCACGATGGAATCGGTATGCCACACATCAGCGAGGCTGAACACCACATCGGGCTTGAGGCGGTTGAGGTTGTAGTCCATCGTGGTGGCGTTCCCGACCAGCGGGTCTCCACCGAAGCGACTCCCAGCGTGTACCAGCGTCCAGCCTTCCTCATGCTTGAAGTCCTCGCCGTGATAGTCCCAGCCCATGACATAGACCTCGTGGCCACGCTCAACGAGGCGCTTCACGAACTCTCGTGAGACCACGCCGTAGCCCGTCGGTCGGGTAGGTTGCTCGGAGCACCACAGAACCCTCATGGGTCTTGAACGGCAACCCCACGGTTATGACCGTTTCGCTCATTGAGCGTCGGCGACCATTTGCTGAGCGTATGCGATGAGTTCGTCGCCATTGGAGACTCCGTAGTCTCGCACGCCCTTCCCAGCCTTGCCGTAGCGGCGGAAGAGGGCCTCAAGGTCCTCGGGGGAGACGACCACGGTTTGGTTCTCAACAACGACGACATGGATGGTGAGGCGGGACACGAGGTCGGCGCCGCTGGCGCTGAATCCGAATGGGTTGGACGACGCTTGCTTGGTGGCGAAGTGAATGTCCGTGCGAATCACGGTGAGGTCGTTCTCGGCGGCGTAGGTCTCCATCTCGGCGACGATTGCGTCCTTGATGGATGGAAGGGCGTTGCGAAGTTCGTTCCCAGCGTCAAAGGCGGCGGCACGGCCAGCATCGCCGTGAACGCCAACGACCGAGCGGACGACGACCGTTGCGCTGTGGCCTCGGGTTGCGGCGTATGGGAATCCCTCAAGTCCAGCGAAGCCCGACGGGCGGAAAACGCAACCCTTGGGGTGCTCGGGCACTCGCTTCTTTGTAGGCTTGGCTGGGTCCATGCGAACCAATTGCTCGGGGAGCCAAGCGGTGTAGGAGTGGTGGGTGTCGGTCTTGCCGAGAACCGAGTTTTTGGCGTTGGGCACGGCGGCCATGGCGGTCGTGCGGAGGGCGGCTTGGAGAGTGGTTGCTTCCATGTGTAAGCGTAGGGGGTTCCCCTATATATA
>Ga0181393_1000938_pt1 | contig 10728 bp, 12 predicted proteins | sample 16SPOviralmetaG_FD_130122 | JGI IMG/M metagenome (GOLD analysis project Ga0181393, IMG submission 130122) | Marine viral communities from the oligotrophic San Pedro Time Series (SPOT) site, San Pedro Channel, CA, USA - 16 SPOT_SRF_2010-10-21 | ecosystem: Environmental > Aquatic > Marine > Strait...
TAACTGCTGATGAAGCTGCTCTTGCTGCTGACGTTGCTAACATGCTTGTTGCAACTGCAAGTATTGGAATTATCGAGGCTGCTTTGGCTGCTGAGGTCGCTGCAACTAACACAGATGTAACTAATCTTCAGACTGCTAACAGTTCTCAGGACACCCGCCACGGATCTGCTGACACACGTTTCGGCTCTGCTGACACACGTCTCGGTTCTGTCGATACACGTGCTGGCGAGATTGAGGTTGCTTTTGCTGCGGCTGATTCATCGCAAGACACACGTCTCGGTTCTGCTGACACACGTCTCGGTTCTGCTGACACACGTTTCGTATCTGCTGACTCAAAGCTTGCTTCAGTTGACACCCGTGCTGGCAACATTGAAACAGCTAACACGTCTCAGGACACACGTCTTGTTTCTGCTGATACCCGTCTCACTTCTGCTGACACACGTCTTTCTTCGATCGACACCAAGTTCGCTTGGGGTGCTGGCACTAACAGTGGTGGTACGCTTGAGATTGATGGCAAAGTTGAAATGGTATTTGAAGACTCGGCTGCGCTGGGTTCTGGCGATGCCATGACGCTTATCATCAAGAAGGCATAATAGTTTAGTATAATACTAGATAAGGTTTTATTGAGGGGGTGGCTTTTGCCGCCCCTTCTTTTTTTAAGAGATACTTACTTTATGGGTAAAAAGAAAAACATAAAAAAGCTGATATTGAAGTCTCAGTATGTTTCTGAAGAGTTTACTGAGGCAGAAGATATGATGGCTTCATATAAGGAACATTTTTATAAAGAGTTCCCCGAAGAATATAAGAGGATGATGGCTAAGCGTGAAGGGGGACAAACAAATGTAAGTGGTTCAGTCGATACTGTTGACGAAGAACAAGAGTTTGAACCCAAAGAAGAGCACGAGTACTCAGCGACAATGAAAGTTTTGTACCGGAGGATAACAAAGATAACACACCCAGATAAAGTGGAGTCAGAGTTTCTAACATCATATTTTCAAAAAGCGTCATCAGCCTACGCTAATAATAACATCTCAGAATTATTTACTATTGCCTCTATCTTGAATATTGACACTTCAGATATAGATCCTGGTGATATTATCACCGAACTTGAAAACTCAATCGTAAACAAAGAAATGCAAACGCTAGTGATGAAAAGTTCTTTAGCCTGGAAATGGGCGATGGCAAAAACAGAGGAAGAAAAGGATGATCTCAGAAAATTTATCAAGCAATACGTAGAAGATAACTACTAGATATAATACTTGTTACCTAGGAGAAGTCATGATTAATAAAACAAAAGTAGAAATAAATATCAAAAGTTTTAAAATAGGCAGAATTTTAGAAACTTTGCTTACAGAGGCACTATCAGATTTTGAGCGCCGCCACCCACGAATTATCCCTGCTCTAAAAAGAGGTTTCAGAAATGGAGATCCCAGAACAGGGTTGGAAAAAATTACAGAATTACAAAAGTTGGTCGATGAACTGAAGGATGATTTGTCCGAGATTGAGAAAATAACAAAAGAACATCTTTCAAAAGATTTAGCATTAGAGAAAGGAAAGGCAGTAGGTCCTTTTCTAAACCCCGAAGGTGATACCACATATTCTATGAAGGATAATGAAGAGATTAGATTAGGGCCTGATCAAAATAAAAAGAAAGCCCCAGCTAAAAAGCGGGCATCAAAGAAAAAAGCTAAAAAAGAAGAATAGCTACCGACCCATACAAAGGTCATCAAAGATTGCTCTAATCTGTTCGAACACCGTCTGGGAGTTTGCTACAGGAGTATAGAGTCTGTCCTGATCTCCACCTACGCAAGCTAGGAATGAGTTATGGTGAGCAGATAAAGCAAATACGAAAAGTTGAAACCCTTCATCGTGTGCCATGGTGGCTATTTGATTACAATGTATCCCAATAGTGGTTTGTGCTATCTCATCAGTCATTGTTATTATTACTTTTTGTACCCCAGGATTCCAGGAAAATGGGTACAGATCCATTGTCCAATACATCGTATCAATCGTTGGCTCCAAGCCAGAGCTTTGAATAGACCTAGAGGACTCCAGTATATCCAAAAACTCGTTAGCGGGTACAAAATCAGATACCATTCTTGCGTACTGATATGGAGGTCTTACCTCGCCATTGCCTGCTGTGCCTACAACAACCAGTCCAAATCGAAATGTGCTCGTTATCGGGTCGTCTAAAAGCGGAGCGATGCCTTGTATCATCGACTCTATCTCGTCATCAAACGAACCAGAAATGTCGAGAACAAAAACTAAATCCACACCACGAGTATCGAAACCTTCATCAACTTCGCCATCACAATCATTATCAAGATTATCGCAGCGTTCTTCTTGGGGTATTATCTGACCATCACAAGGTCCATCGAAACCACCATCAGTACAATAGCGGACGCCGGCACGACATTCGCCAATAGCCATTGTGCCTTCAGGACCTTCATAGCAAACAATAGCGGTGGAGTTAGCAACACCCTCATCAACTGAGCCGTCGCAGTTATTGTCCAGCCCGTCACAAATCTCATCAGTAGGTCCAGTGTGTCCGGCACACATCAAAGATCCTGATTCACAGGTCATCACTCCAGGAGTACAGACTCCTACGCCATAACTAATATTTTCCTCAAAGCCGCACAGTTGTTGATTTTCTGGAAATATTTCATCTATGCCGCCGTTACAATCGTTATCAACACCGTCACAAACTTCTTCGGTTGGTCCCTGAACACCTATACATTCGCTCCAGCCGTTCATAGTGCAGGTCATCACCCCATCACGACATGCTCCAAAGTGCCCTCGTGGTTCATTGGGCTGCTCATAAATATTCCCGAGATAATCACAATACTTGACTGCTCCAGGAGAACAATCTAATTTTATGAGACTGTCTTCCTCACATCCAGGAAGCAAAAAAACTAAAGACAAAAGGAAGACAATTCTATTCATTTCCTAGCCCTGGATGCTAAACAGACTTCCTTATCTTCGAACAACAAAATAGTAACTAAACTACTTTGAGTCCACCTAAAACGAATAGATTTTATAGGTAAGTCCTGTATTGAATAATCGGCTGTCATGACAATAGGAGGACGACCGGGCTTGACTCCCGGTGGATTGAAAGCAAGTATAAGAGTGTTATCCCTTCCAACCTCAATACGACCAGCCAAATAGCCCATTTTCTGAGCCTGGGGAATTCCAATTTTTATCTCTGAATTAGAGCCTGGTTGATTTCTTATATTGTTATCTAGTTTTATTATCCATAGACAGTTATTTTGCTGCCCTGGTAAATAATAAGTTGTATCTTTTGATAATAAAACACTTGGTTGAATATTTTTATATACAAGTAAAGCAGATACTACAATCGAAAGAAGTAATGAAATAATAAGGAGCTTTTTAGATGTTATTTTTGTAACCATATTACCCCTTGCTTCTTTATTTGTTCTTGGACTCCAGATCTTTACTGTCTAGGATCATAACGAATGGAAGTTTTACCAAGTCTTTAATAAGTAGGTTTTTACTCTGGGTATTTATTCGAGAAGATGTAATATGCACTAAGATTTGACGCTCGGATTTACTTGAATTATTGAAATTCCACTGACCATCAATCTTTTCCCAAGCGGGTTCTAAAGGCACAAGCACGCCAGCATCGGGGGATGCAGAAGCAACGCTGCCAAAAGAAACAACAGACAATATCAATGTGGAGAATAAAACTCTTATATACGGTAACATACTCTTTTCCCTTCCTTTATGGTTGAAAATACTAGTTTTCATACACACTACATAGGCAGAAAGTTTGTGTTAAGTTCACTTTCTGAGATAGTTATTTTATGATGCGTATAAATACCGACCTACTAAGAGCGTGCATTGTCACCCTGTTGTATATTACAGTTGCAAGTTGTACGGGAGCATGTGCTTCAAGCCCCAGCGTTAAGCCTGTTGTACATAATTTTCCAGTTAGGTCATTTGTCCAGATTCGACAAGAGACTTTATGGGAAGGTTGTGAGTTGGATGCAGAAACAAAGAAAGAAAAATGCAAAAAAGCAGTTATGCGAGCAGTTTCTTCTGGTGCTTGGGTAGCGCACAGCGAAGTAGATAATAGCACAAGCTATGTTTTGACTGCTGGTCATTCTTGTAAAAGCACACACAAGCCCACCACTGTAATCGGCGGTGTAAAAGTAACTCATTTAGGTCAGAAATTTACCATAGTAGATTTCAACGGCTATAAACACTCTGGAACTGTTGTGTCCATAGAGAAAAGATTTGATACGTGTTTACTGGCTGTATCTAATGTTTTTGTAAAACCTCCAGTACTAAGAGTTTCAGCAACGGAACCTAAAAGAGGTGAAGTAGTATATAATATGGCAGCGCCTCACGGGATTGTAGCTCCAAGAATGGTATTGACATTTGACGGCTATTTTTCTGGACATACTCCCGAAGGATATGCCATGTATACTATACCCACTAAGCCAGGAAGCAGTGGTTCACCCATTGTCAGTGCAAATAATGAATTGGTTGGAATTATTTTTGCTGGCTATCGATCTATGGAGAATATAGGTGTTGCTTCGCCATTGATAGCAGTGAAAGTGTTTTTGAAAAAGTCTATCGCTAAAGCAGAGATGGCTTTGTGGTCTACTGCCAATAAGGGAGCCGATGAGACTACAACCTCGGTAATCAAACGATATCAGCGTTTGGAAAAACGTTTAGATGAATTTTTCAATATCCCAAAAATTCAAAGTTTTGATAATAAATAGCAACTATTTATAGTGCTTATTACTAGAGGATCCGTAAATGGCTTTAAATAACTTCTTTGCCCCAATCGCACCAGAAAAACTTACCGGTTTCAAATCTACCATGTTAGGAACCGGGTTTGATACTATAAACCCTGTTTCTTCAGCACGCTATCCTTTATCTGACGCAGGATTCTCAAATGCTCCTGTGTTGGTGCCTGGACCATTAGCGACCGCCACAGCTATTCATAAATGTGGTTCTGATGCTATTGATGAAGTATTCTTATGGTGTGGTAACTTTTCTTCCGCCGACTGTACCCTGACTTTGGGTATTGGTGGAACATCAAATCACCAAACCATTTCAATTGAGATACCAAAAAATGCAGGCTTAGTTCAAGTTTATCCTGGGGTTCCACATTCTGGCATATCATTATTTATAAAATCTAGTGCTGCCAATGCTTTAAACATAATTGGTTTTGTTACTCGTAAATACCTGAATGTAGCTGGCGAAACAGAATTCGGGTATGACGCTAGTGAATAAGGGAGCCAATATAAATGTCAAGAAGAAGTTTAGGAACTGTTGACCCTTCGTATACATCAAAGATACTTAATAGTCAACTAAAAACCCTACAAGCACAGATGACGACTGTCCTTCAGACAAGTGTGGGTGCTCTAGGGGAGTTTAATATATCTAACGATATTCTCCTTACAAATAACAGGAGTATCTATATTTCAGGTTCCGACAATTATCTCTATATTAATGGTACCAATGATGTAGGAAATTATGAAGTTTATCGTTTGGACGTAAGGGACGGCAATTTCTTTGTAGAGGTATCCGGTTCTGTAGGGTAGTAGAAAACTATATACTATTACTATTTATTAAACAAAATTCCTAGGAGGGAATAAACATGCCAAGCCCCAGAGTTAGAAGACTGCGTAAAGCGGCTCGTGTAAAAGAGTCTACTCCAGTAGCACCAGCAGCTAAACCAGCAGCTAAACCAGTACAAGAAGTTTCAAAACCTGCCGCACCTGTAAAGGCTGCTGCTCCAGCAAAGAAAGTAAAGAAAGCAAGTGCTAAAAAAGCTGACTAAAAAAATACTTCTAAATGAAGATCTAAGAGTTGAGCCCGGAGCTTCTATCCAGGCTTTATATGATATCGTATCAAATATTAGAGTTACTAATAAAAGAGATACGGGAAGGCTTCAACTAGCAAAAGAGCACATACGTTCTATTAAGCGTCAAATGAGATCGCTAAATGAGCGTGTAAGTACTCTGGAAGAAGAGTTAAAAGTTCTTACTGAGGATAAGTAATGGGTGGCGTAGCAGGTCATATGGATCATCTCTATGAAAATAGGGATCTCACTTTTGGTGAGATGAAAGAAATATTACAGGCAGCATCCAATGGCGAACTAACAACCGAAGAAAAGGTTGATGGTCAAAATTTATTCTTGTCTTATTCTATTCCAGAAGGAAAAGCCAAAGGCGCAAGAAACAAAGGAAATTTAAAGTCCGGCGGGCTTGACGCAACTGCTTTAGCAACAAAGTTTGCTGGTCGTGGCGGATTGACCGAGGCTTTTACTGGTGGTTTTGCTACTTTCGAAAAAGCTGTAGAGGCTCTTTCTGACGAAGAAAAAGAGAGAATCTTTGGACCAGATACAAACATTTGGTATAATGCCGAAGTTATGGATCCAGGGTCTAAGAATGTTATCCTATATGATGACAAGACTCTAAAGATCCACGATGTGGGTCATTTTGTTTTTGATCGTGAATCGGGAGAAAAATCTCCAATCCCAGAAGGAACCTTAGAAACACTAGACAATGCTTTTGAGCGTATGCAAGAGAGATTACACGGTGACGATTTTAAGCTTGCACGTCAAGCCCTAATACAGCTTCAGAAATTAGAACATGACACAGTTTTAATAAATGCAACACGAGCAATAGATCGAGAGATATCCTCTGAAGGATTAGGGGACAATTCAACAGTCTTAGACTATATGTTCAAAAGATTATTGAATGGGATAGACTCCGATCTGCCAGAGGCATTGAAAGAAGAGTTAGTAAAATATATTTTAGGGTTGCCTGGAAACATTGGTCTTCGGCAATTAAAAAAGAGTGTACCTCCTCAGGACTTACCCGAATTACAGCAAATCGTAGCTACTAAGAAAATGCTGCTAAAAGATGCTATTGAACCATTGGAGACAATAATACATGACTTTACAGTTGAGATTCTCAAAGGATTAGAAAGTATTTTCATTGCCGATAATAGCAAAGAGGTAATGCGTCTGAAGGCAGAACTAGCTGAAGCAGTAAAAGATATAACTTCAGTTGGTGCAGAAAACCCTGAAGCTATGGCTATAATGCAAATGCACCTCAACAAAATCAAGGAGTTTTCTAATATTACTACTCCAGTTGAGGCAGTAGTATTTGATTATAATGGTCACACATATAAGTTCGCTGGTAATTATGCTCCACTGAATCAGATACTTGGGATGTTCCGTTACGGGAATTTAAAAAGAAGTACACAAGAATCTCTTATTGTTGACAAACCAATCATAACAGAGAAAGAAAGTAATATTAAGTCTGATCGAGCTAGAAAGTTTGTTCTATCTTTGCCAAAGTTTGCACCATCAGAAGCTTGGGGGGATCCTGGATCTATGGAAAGATCTCAGGTTGAGAAGATTTTTGCAACAATTTCAGGAGGGGCTAGTGTTGAAAAAAGGTTTGAAGATCTAAGAAACAGGATTAAGCTTGATAATAAGATGACCTCCCCTCAGAGAATGATTAGCACCCTGATTATTCTTGAATCTTTAACTGCGGTTATCGAAAACTTTACATCATCCTCTGCTGGGTTTGTATTTGAGGGTTTTCTGTCTGCCATGTTGTCCGGGAAGCAAGCTAAAGAAATAACTGACAAAGGTAATTTACCTATCGAAGATATGATGGCTTTTAGTACCTTAGATGGGCATACCGGAGTTCCAATTAGTCTAAAGCTACTTAGCGATAAACGACAGCAAAAAGGCGGTAAGGCGGGTGTAATTCATGGTAGTTTTACAAACTTGGTTGACGCTTTAGATGAATATGGTGAGGTTGTTTATATTGTAGGCTGGAAACTGGGCGAAGAAATAAAAATTGAACAATTTGTTATCACAAGGGATAATATTTTTGAGCTTCTTACCCAGGGTACAGATGCCAAGGTGTCAAAGCGAGTCTTTGGTATTGGAAGAAGTGGAACAAAGAGTACTTACGACCTATACAGAAAAGCTGCTAATTGGGAAGAACAATATACGATCCTAAGAAATGCAAATGGCTATGATGCGGCTCGAAGAGATAAATTGGCTCAAGTTGCTGCCGAAGTAGACCAAGAAGATCCACAAGTAGCAGAAGAGGGCTTGAAGTATCTGACAGTTGAGCGAAATAGAAAAATTTGGAATAGATTCAACTCTTTATTGACTGAATCCAAGAATAAAGGCGAGGGCGGAGCCCAATGGTCTATAACTGTATCGGCTCTGGGTAAAATTGGTGGAGCACAAGCCGATTATAAAGTCTTGGCTACACTGCCCGTGAAAACTGACAGTATTGTTAAAATTGCCGAAACATACATGGACAATTTATCGACATCTATCGACAATGTTTTTGAAGCAACCCAACAATTGTCTGAGGATATTAGTAATTACTTCACATACGAAAATCGCAATAAAGCTATAAATGCTGGTGAAAAAGCCCTCCGAAACACCACGGTCATCGCAAATGAATTAACCAAGGCAGTAAAACAATCTCCAGGGCAAAGAAATGAATCACTAAATACTGATGCTCAAGTCATTACCGAAAAAGAAGGTAAGCGCATAGCTTTATTCCCTGGTAAATTCAAGCCGCCACATCGTGGTCATTTTGACTATGTGAATAAGATCGCTAAGCGTCCTGATGTGGATGAAGTAATTGTTTTGATTTCTCCCGTCGATTATCCAGAAGTAAGCAACGAGCAGTCGTTGCGTATTTGGGAAGAATATCTTGAAAACGGTGAACCAAACATCACTGCAAAAATTGCAGACTACCGTAGCCCGGTCCAAGCTGTCTATGAATTTGTTGCCGATCCAAAATCTGCTATAGATGGAGATACGGTCCTTTTAGTGAAGAGTAGTAAAGATGTGGGGGATACTCGCTTTGATCGAGCGCAATCGTATGCTGAGCGTCATAACCCCGGTGTAAATGTCGAGGACATCGTTGAGGATCCTGTCCAGTCTAGCGATGGTTTAGTTTATAGTGCTCGTGATATGAGAAAAGCTATAGCCACTGGTGATAAGGAAACTTTTTTATCTTATGCTCCGCCTTCTGCTGATGGTGAGGCTCTTTGGAGTTCATTGGTTCCACAAACTGAAAGGTTGAATTCACTAATAGACGACACTATTGATGAGATGTCTACCATGGGGAGTGGAGCGGTATCTGGATATGCTGGGGGGTTTGGGCCGCCCAATACCTATGACCCATATAAAAAGCGTTCTAAAACAACCAGACCTAAAGTTAGAAGAGCTAAACGTCAAAGACGGAGATAATTATAATACTATGACTATTGATCGCAACCAACTCATCGCTGAAGAACTTATCAGGGAACACATTCGTAAAAGAATATCTTTAAAGATAGAACAACAAAGACTCGCTGAAGAGAAGATAAGAAAAGTTGTTCGTAAGTTAGTGGAGGCTGAAACAGGGACAGAAGAAGCTAGTAGAAGCACCGGTATCAATGTGCTAGCTGATTTGTTGGAAAAAATTATCCCTACAATAGAAGATGATTATAAGATGCTCACAACATCTGAAGATCAAAGACAATCTTTCAGAAATCACATCGTACATGCAATTGAAAATACCCTGAGACCTATTGAATCACAAAACCAGGGTGAACAAGCTGTCTCAAATGAGAACATTGAATATATAATAGACACTGATACATTGTTGGAAAAGATTTCAATTGACTTGGACCCTGAAGCTGATGGCAAAGAGGAACAATCTGTAGAAGGTGAATTTATTGATATCGATAATGATGGAACGGCTGATGATGATTTTGTACAGATTGAAGATCAGAACGAGACAGGTCGCAATTTTGCTTCTATAACTTTCAAGGCAGTTGAAAAACAAATTGTAGATGCCTACGATATGTTAGCAGATGAAGAAGACAAGGATGTGTTCTATGATTATCTTGTTACGAACATGCTCCTTTACTTCGATAAATTCGAAGACGAACTCCAGTCAGATCTTCCAGATGTCACAACCGATGAATATGAAGAGGAACAAGAAGGGGAAGGAGATCTAGGAAATGCAGGAGAACCAGAAGCTTCCGACGAAAGTCCAGAAACAGATCCAGAAGCCGACGATCTATTTGCATAAAAAAGCTTAACGCTTTCTCAGGGTTCGTTATAATAGCTGCAAGCTCTTAACAACTTCTCTAAACTTTTTCTATTCTTTCTTGCTTTATTCTAGCTTTTATACAGCTAACAACCTTAACAGCATATATAGAATAGTAAATAACTTGACAAGTAATACGTCATGGTATAGAATACTTACCAAGGGGGTGACTGGATTCGATTAGTTTGGAAACGGAAAAGGTGCAAGGGTGAGGGAAGCGTGGCTCACTAAAAACGCTTAAATTTATAACTGCAAACAATAACGCAGGACTAGCACTAGCAGCTTAATAACCTGGCTACGCTTGAGGCGACGACAGCCGAAAAACAGAAAGTCGTATTTGGTGCTCGTAAACGCTTTTGGTTAGATGTGTGTAGCGAAACAAATAACCTAGTCTAGAGTTTTACCGACGATAAAAGTTGAACCAACCTTGTGGACGACCTTGAAGCAGAAGAATTAAGACGGGAGTTCGAATCTCCCCGCCTCCACCAGCCGCCTTCGGGCGGCTTTTTTATTTCCCTTGAACTTAACGTTGGAACTATTTATTTAAACCCTTTATTTCGGGAAAAATATGAAAAAAACAGTAATTCTAGATACTAATGTATATCTTACA
>Ga0181393_1000939_pt1 | contig 10718 bp, 11 predicted proteins | sample 16SPOviralmetaG_FD_130122 | JGI IMG/M metagenome (GOLD analysis project Ga0181393, IMG submission 130122) | Marine viral communities from the oligotrophic San Pedro Time Series (SPOT) site, San Pedro Channel, CA, USA - 16 SPOT_SRF_2010-10-21 | ecosystem: Environmental > Aquatic > Marine > Strait...
ACCACCTAAAGCACTAGCACCCTGATTTCTAAATACTGGCTGTATTGTGTTTGATCCGACAGTACCGCCACTAATCAAAGCCATATAGTTTCTTAGCTTCTGATCATCTATGTTTTGCTCGTAGTTAAATCTATTGATATTATCCTGCAACTGAGCCATAGCATCGCTCTCTCTTGCTGATCCAACCTGAGCAAGTCTTTGTGCATCTCTGTAATCAAGTTCAGCAAATTGTGGGGATAACTTTGCACCTTCTAGCTGTCTTCTCATTCTTGCAGTATCCATAGCACTTAGTGCAGATCCGCCTGCCAATTGTCTTTGTATGTCAGCCTGAGATAAGTTACCTAAAGCACTCAAAGCACCTGACTGATTGGCAAATTGTTGTTGTGCTAAATTGCCTAACTGCTGTTGTGCATTTAACTGGTTTTGTCTTTCTCGCTGATAGTCGCCATACGCAATATCGGAAGCTATGCCACCTAATGACTTAGCTAAAACATCCTGATTTGCACCCGACCCATATCTGCCTGACATAGCAAATTGTGATTGTATTTTGTCTTTTACTGGATCTATAGCTCTATCGATAGCACCCTGCAAATAAGGATTACTACCTAACATATCGCCTCTTGCGGTGGCTCTTGTGTAGTCTAGAACCTCATCAAAATTAGCACCGCCTAACATATTTCTTGCCATTGGCATTGCTTCGTTTTGGTATCCGCCAGTTGAGGCTCTTTGGAATATGTTTGAACCTAATCCTAAACCGCCACCAGTTTGAGCGATATTACCAATATAATTTTGTGCATTATTAACGAGAGAACTACCCGCTAAGGCTCTGTCTCTTGTCATATTAAGAGCCATTTCACTTTCAGGACTAAATCCTACAGTCGTTGAAAATGGATAATATGAAGGCATTTCAGAAGTGTATCTGTCTTTAGCCTCAGCTAATCCATACTCTAAAAAGGGTTTTGCGTACTCAGGTGGTTCAACTGTTGTATTGACTGTACCTGAAGATCCGCCTCCGCCACCACCTTTTGACATATTAATATTCCTTTACTAAAACGATTGCAGTTGGTTCGTAATCTTTCATCACTTTTTCCCAACCCTTTCTGCCTATAATTTCAACCGCTTCACATCGGTATAATATAGACCATTTTCTTATCTTTGGCTCTACCTCTAACAGTGTTTTAAGGTTACCGCCTGCAAGCCAAAATCGCAGTGTCCTGCGTTGAGGGTAACTGACAATCTCAGTTACAATCGCACTGTCTTTTAATGCCCATAACTGAGCATCACCTCTTTTGACGATATCTATAACTTGTTCGTAAGTATGACTATTGTGAGCATACCTAAGAGCATCAGTAATCCACTTTCTACACCGATTAGCATTAGCCGAAAACGATGTATCCGAAGGATCTAGTGGTCGTAGCACTTGCATGATTTAATGTTGCCTGCCCCTTTTGCCTGCCAGTTACATAAACATTTTCTGTAGAGGCATCGCTTGTTGTTGGCATAAATAGGATGACACTGTCGTCACCTATTCGTGCATCGTATAAAGTTGTTGTGGCTGAACTATTGGTAAGAGTTACATTGCCAGTAGAATTAATCTTCCCATTTAAAATATTGTTAACAACATTCGATATTTCTCGTGGTGTTCCACCATTTACGGGTAAGTTTAAATAACTCATCGTCTGCCTAAAACCTGAACATCTAATTCATAACCTGATATTTTCTCAAATGCTCCATTAAAAGCATTATCTATATCAAATTGGATAGTGTGAAACCTCCCATTAGATCTAGTTGGAATAAATCCTTCATTGTTTAACGATCCTGCTGTTCCATCATTAAATGGACTTTGCAGACTTATTAGACCTTCTGTTCCTGAAATATTTACGTTGTTAGCCATAGTGTTTCTTGTCTTTAATGTGACAGTAATAGTGCCACCATCAAAGTAAGGATAAATACGATTTATGTTAGTGAGCCTGCCAGTTGCAAACTCTTTTTCACCCAACACTAATTGTGCAGGAAGAGATACACCTTCAGTAAAGAAAGCTATTGCATTATCTTTTGCACCACCAAAAACAAATTGACCGCCTCTAAAGGCTCTACTATCTAAAGAAAATGTAAGGTCGTCTATTGATGAATTTACATTATCTAAGGCTTCTAATGTGTATGCAGGAGTTTGAAAACTACCCAACATATCATGTGTTACTTCTGCAAAAGACCATCTTTTAACAGCATAATTGTAAAATAATATTCTATCAGGATTGCCATCACCAGTAGGGTAACCCCACGCAACTATACTTCTTGTTGGGTCTATACTTGCTGTTATTCTATCCGCATTTGATATCTTTAAATCATCGTAGAAAAACTTATTAACCTTCTCAGCACCGATTGGAATACTTTGCTGTCCATTCCAAAAATAAAAGCCATCCTCCGCTAAATAAAATATTTCTGACGGGCTAAGGCTTGCATATGCACCCTCAAAGGCTAACCCTCTCTCAGTTTCTACAGTGTCAAATTGGAATATTAATGGACTACCAACATAAGTCATTCTGACAATCGCATTATCCATAAATATAATACCATATTCACCGCCAACTAAGCCTTTTACATGACCCTGATCAGGTATATCCTGAAAGTCTGACTGACTAGTTCCTGCTGTCCAACTTGTCTCATCATTGATAGCTGACCATGTAACTCTACTTTCACCGCCTGAATAACCAGTAACAACAAAGTCTCGAACAACCGCCACATATCTTGCTTGTGGGGCTGTAGCAGACAAATCAGCAAAAGCAGTACCGCCTGACTCGATAAACTGAAGCCTTTGTGATGTATCTCCTGCAACAATAATTTTATTGCCAAAGACACAAAAGTTCCAATATTGATCAGTGCCTAATGAATAACCACCTGACTTTGATACGTCATCTAACTGACTGTTATTTGCATTAAAGCGATAAAGTTTGCCTGCATCTCCTGCATATAACTCCACTGATCCAGTGCTATCTTTTTTAGAAAACAGCCCTTGAATACGACTATCGCCTGCTAAAGAAAAACTTCCTAAATTTTTAACAGCAGAGTATCCGACAGCAGAAGGAATTACATTCTTTGCCACCTGAAGTGGACTTGCTATAGCCTGCTGATCGGGTAACCATTCACCAAAATCTATCATTGCCTAAACCAAACCTCACTTCCAACATTTTGAGTTGTCCATACTACTGAGCCAATATTCTGTATTGCCCAAGTCTCAGATCCTTCTTCAGCCTCAATCCAGTCCTCACCAATAATTTTTGCGGTAACATCAGAACTTGCCAAAGCAGTGCCAGTAGCTGTTATAGACACCTCAAAATTAGCTGTAGCTAACTCAGTGGCTACTGTTGTCGCACCCGCATCCATATCAGCAATTAAGATAGGTGTTGCTGTCGCTGTGCCACTTACAGACACACTTGCTGTTACTGTTGGCAGTATCCTTAAACAAGAGGCTGATACTGTTGCACTAACACTACCATTAGCAACAACTGTAACTTCATAATTAGCAGTAGCCGATACAGTTCCAACTGAAGCAGAATTTGCTGTAATTAGAATTACTGTATTTGCTGTAGCTGTTACTGTTGAGGCAGTCGATGCACTCGCACTAGCAACTTGTATTCTTATAGCACTTCCACTAACACTAGCTGTCACTGAGGCTGTCGCACTTGCCTCATGTAATGTTAAGTTATCTAGTTGCTCAAGAGTGCCAAAGCTATCAAGAGCATCAATGCTTCCCCAACTATCTAGCTGTTCTAAGGTAGCCATAATAAAACCTTAATCAGCAGAAATTGTTAAAGAACCACTTGCTACTTTTAGTATGTCTCCACTTGCTATTGTTTTTGATGCTGTAAATGCACCATGAAATAATAAATTACCTGAACTACTAGCATCAAATATCCCCCAATTACTCACGTCACCCCATGAGCCAGTTGCAGGGTCAAACTCAACACTTGCATTACTTGCTATTGATCCTGAAGATGCAGAAGCAAAAGTAATAGCTTTTCTTGAGTAGTTATTACCAGTTAATTCTGTTCCTGAATTGTCATCAGCTAAACTTCCAGTAGATAATCCCAAATAAACTGCTGAGGGAGCAGACGTTGATGCTGTTCCAGTAAAGTGATCTAGAAATTTAAGTTCTAGATAATCTGACATTGCTGACATTTATTTCTCCTATGATGCAGACGATGATTGTTTTGCGTAGATTGATGATATGTGCAAAGCACCAGTTCCATAGTGAGATCTTTGTTCGTCTTTTCTGATCTCTTCTATAGATCTTGTGAACTTAGCATCATAAGTTGATGCCCTTTGTTCATCCATTAAGTAGGTATAAGCCTCAACCAATGCCCCTGATAAATAAGCATCAGGGTGACGGGTTAACATCACATTTGTGGCATTACTATCTGACAAAGCACTTAGACTGCCGATATAAATAATTTCGGCTGTATAATTATCGTCAGGTATAGGTCTAATCTTTAACTCACCACCTACAATAGAATATGCTGAAGGTCTGCCACTTCCGCCAGTATAGGCAGTGTCTAAGGCTGTCGGGCTTTTATATTCCAGTACGACATTTGGAGTTGTGTTTAGCTTAATCTCCCTGACCTCTCTCATATCAGTCGGAAGGGCTATAAACTCATCACCGCTTGTCAATGTTGCAGTCGCTCTTTTTTCCTGATCTCTAGTCTCTAACTCTCTAGATAATCTTGCCTCAGCTAACTGGATAAAGTTAGGGATCTGATCAGTTAAATCTGTTCTAGCTAAAAAATTAGCTACAGCAGTTTTTAACTCAGAATATGTTGATATACTCACATTGAGCCTCCGCCAGTTCTAAAAAATCTGTTATCACTATCGTTGAGCCATCTCTTCCACTTCTTTGAGGCTTCAGGGTTATTTGTTGGATCTCCAAACTTTTGCATAAGTTCTAGATATAAATTGTTTGGTATCTCGGCAACGTGTTGCCAGTGTCTTTGCGTGTTACCAATCATTGATCCTTTTTCGTAGTTATTTAATTTTCTTTTATTGGCTTCCAAAACTTCTTTAATATGCTGTTTTGTCTCGATGGTGTAAGTGCCATCGTTATTGTCATGCCAAAAAGTTTCTTTCTGCGAATATGGATTACTTGATAATAGTCTAGACATTGTTTCCCCTATAAATAGAAAGGGCGAAATTAATCGCCCTCTCATCGCTAGTTATTAAGCACCTGATAAACCAATAACTGCACCATGTGCTTTAGGTGCTGTTGGCATCAAGACAAACTCAGTGATGATCTGTTCTTTGATTGCATCACCAGTTCTTGCTAATGTTGTCTTTGTAAAGTTTCTGCCATTGAGTGTACCGATCTTTATGTGATCAGGATCAATAACAAATAACTTGTCATTAGACATAAATCTTGAAGGTGTTAACTCAAGAGTTCCAAAGTCTGTTAAGTAAACAGAAGTTGCACCCACAAATGAGGGGGCTTGACCTTGAGTTGTGTTCACCTGATTTGTTACAAGATTTGTTCCTGCTTGTGATAAGTCAGAAATGTTAGCTTTGTTTGTTGCATCACAAACTAAAACTCTCGGCTTACCGCCATCTTGCCATGCCTGAGTAACGGCTGTGTCAATTTTGGCTAATGTTAAAGCCTCTTCAGTTCCAGTTAAGTCTGCAACATCAGAACCATCACCAGTTCCAAATGAAATGTCAGAAGGAGTAGCATCTCCATTTGTCATCCATGTTACTAATGTAGCTGTCTTACGAGGCTCAGAGCCTGACTTAGCTACGTTAAGATCTCCGACAATCTTCTCGATGTCTCTTCTTAACTCTAGTCCTTTTAAGACTGACTGGTAAGCACTTTCCTTCGCTCTTCCTGCCTTATCAACACTTTCCAATGTTCCTGAGATTGCAAAGTCTTTTCCTGCAATCTGAGTGTAGTTGTTAAGTCTTGTTGTTGCAGTTGGAGTTGCATAAGTTGCGTCTGCCCCCTCCGATAAAGAGTTTTGTGACGCCGATGAAAGTTCTTGGACTTGCCATTCGACTAAAGTTCCATTCACTGTTTCTTTTTTTGCTAGTGAAAAAATTGGTGTTTCATCACTATCGATTTTATAAATACATTGTGTTCGCCTGAGGTCGTTAATCTCAGACCGATCTTTCGATCAGCTTATAGTTTCCTATAAGATCAGACTATATCTTATCCCTATTAGGGTCTATGCACTTCCATCTACTTAGATGTACTTCCTTTCGGAATAGTCGTTGCACCTTCCTGATAAATCAGGCTTGGATCAGGATTGCCCTCGTCTTGACGTTAGGGGTTTCCCTGAGTTCACATAGTTTATTTTGACAGATTACTCTGAAAGGACACTATCTAATTAATGTCCGCAAGTTGTTCTTTCTCACCTACGGCTACCGCAGTCGTCATAGTCGCCATTTAAATTTCTCCTTTAGGCTGATCTGTTTAAAAGTAGTTCAACAGCACCTTCTACTGTGCTGTTATTATTAAAACGTTTCATCATGTCCTGATTACGTTTTGATACAACTTCAGACTTTGTTTTCGGAGATCCTGCTTTAACCATTTTAGGGGCAGTCTTAACCTTCTTTTTGGCTTGAGTTTTGCCACCCATTAACTCATCATACAACATTGCCTTCCTCAAAGTTACAATGGCTCGATGATCACTTGCCTGAGCAATTTCATCATCGGTGTAACCCATGTTGGATTTAGCATATGAGATTACTTTTGATCTCTCAGCTTCTCTGACTTTTTCATCTCTCCATGTAGGTATCTTATCAAGCATCGTATCAAACTCAGTCTTTAGGTGATTTTGATATTGTGCTTGTACTTCCGCCTGCTGTTGAGATCTTATAGCCTGCTGTTGTTGCTGTACTTTAGCTAAATTATTTTGCTGAATTTGGTATTCTGCGTGAATACTTGCAAATTCCTCATTGGTCTTTGTTCTTCGCAGTTCTTCCCAATTTGGCTCAGGCACTCTTAATGCTTGCTCCAATTGCTGAAGTCCTTCCGCATACTGATCTCTCAACTGCTTCGTTTCGGCACTTTCTGCCTCAATCGCTTTGCTCTTTTGGGAGACTTCGTTCATACGTTTATGAAAAGTCCGCTCTCTCTGATAACCACTTAGAGCCTCTTCCAAAGTTACCTCTGCCTCTTCTCCATCAATCTTGACTTTGTAGAGTTGGACTTCTTCTTCGGCTTCTTCGTAATCATCCTCCTGATCGGTTGTATCTTCTACTTCTTCGCCCTCATCGGAGATATCTTCTTCTAAGACTTCCTCTTGCTCTGTTGTTTCTGATACTTGAGCCTCTTCTTCAGGCTCGTTTACTGCCTCTTCTTGAGGGTTAGCTTCTGCTTCCTCCTGAGGTAATAATCTGTCAATTGCTTCGTTTACTGATATAGAACCGCTCTCTTTCGAGTTTACATTTTCCATAGTTGTTTTCCCTTATTTTATTTTGATTTCCCAATTAGTCTGTCTAATTGAGCCTTAGCAATCCTTCCATTAGCACTAACATTTTCTATTCCTGATTTAAGTGCCTGCAAAGACTGGTAAAGATAGTAGATACGTTCTCGCTCTTCATTGTCCTTTAGTGGTGAGTTTTTCCACGCATCTAAAAATTGTTTTTCTAAATTATCGAAGACCTCTATAAAGACTGCGTTCTTGAGTAGAATGTCAGCCTTATTTCCTTTTTCTAGATCTTCTCTTGCACTTCCTTCCTGCATTAAGATCTCCTAAATGGTGTAAATCCACTTAGACCCATTTGGTTTGTGAAGTTTGCGGGGCGATAAGCAAACTGGCTAATAAAGTTCTGATTGGCTTTGTTAAAGTCAAAACCGCTTGGCACATTCATCGGTGCTTGATCTAAACTTGTCGCCCTATAATAAGCATCTCCTGAAGGAAATGGATTAGGGTTGTTCGGCATAGAAGGTCTTGATGTGTCTACCCTGCAAGCCTGCAAATCGTCATCAAACCTATAGCCATCAGGGCATACTGGCTGACCGCTAACTGGATTAGTTGTGGCAGGCTTTATAGTTTCAGTTTCATCACCGCCCATATTGCTTCTATCTTCATTATATGGATTTTGATCTAGTCCAGTATAGGTAGTTACATTTGGCATAAAACCTAAACCAAACATAGGGGCATTATTGAAAGCACCAGTAACATTGCCCATAGCATCTCTAGTTACTTGAGTGTATAAACCCTGCTTATCTCTATCTTTTAATATGTTATTAACTTTATTCTGCATATTAAAAATATCATATGGAACTTGTGGCATAAGCTCTAATTCAGGAACTTGTGTCGGTGAATAAGTTGTTGTTTGACCAGTGCGAGGATCTATTTCCCTTAAACTTCCGCCCAACATATCGCCTGCGGTTGACTGTATGCCTGCGGTTGACTGGTTGGACATACCACCACCTTGACCACCAAAGGCACTTAGACCACCACCACTAGCAACATCATTTATACTTTGACCTGATGCTACGGCATTTCCTATAGCTGTTTGTTGTGCTAAATAGTTATCTACTATTTCAGGACTAACTTGATCGTATCCATAAGTTATATCGTTATTAATATTAGTGTTGTCACCACCAAAGTTGCCAGTATTTTGATCATTGCCCCTCTCAGCAACTTCCATTGCCTCATCACCACCTGAGTTGTCATTATCTGAACTATCAGATCCAAAGCAATACATTGATTGCTCTATTAGATCGGCAGGATCAAATCCCTCAAGTAATTTTTTTATTTGAAAACGCATAGCCATTTTTCCTTTTTGATGGTCTGTACCATTGACCTTTTACATTTGCCCCATAGGTCTTTGTGATAAACTCCCTCATAGAGCGAACCATTTCCCTTGTCCTTCCAAATGGACTAACCCAATCCGCAAACCATAAATTCTTACCTGACTGCCAATCCTTCGGCTGTATCAAATAATTTTCATGTTTTAGTTTGTGAAGTATCTCATCGGATACCCATGCCCATGTACAAGCACCAGTTGGTTTTGAGTCAAAATAGAAAACTCTATATTGCCCATACCTAACTGGCGGGATAAATATTCTTTTTATGGAGTGCATCTTATAGTGATGGTGGGTCATTGAATGTGCCACCAAAAATAAAATGTCTCCTAAAAAATTATGCTCTCGGTAAATTTGTTGAGATTTCTGCATCAGTAACCGCCTTTGCCACCCTTAACTCGGCTTCCATACTTAATTCCTGCCTTCGCATTTCTAATTCTGCCTGCATCTTTTCCCTTGCAAGCTGAATGTCCGCTTGTGCCTTTTCTCTAGCTAGTGCAATGTCTGCCTCTATCTTCATCTTCTTAGCCTCAATCTCAGCCTGAGCCTTTTGCATCTCAGCTTGTGCTACTGGATTTTCTTGTCCTTGCTTTTGCTGTTCTTGCATTTGCATTTGCATCTGCACAGCCTGAGGCGGGTTAAAGAACTGATTAGCATCTTTAAATCCACCAATTTCGGTAATTTGTCGTAAGGTATTAACATATTGAGATAAGTTGCAAATTGGATTGTCTGCTCCCAAAGTTTGCAAAATAGTTTCTTGCTTTTGTGCAATAGCTTGGAGAAAACTGATTTTTTGTTCGTCATCGGCTGTTCCTAACCCTACGTTAACAATTACATCAAAGCCACTGTCACTTTCTCTCGGATCAACGGCTACAAACTCATTCCTTAATCTCGCTATACGAGGCTGTTGCTGATAGGCAGATATCAGGTGCAATATGCCTCTAAATAAATCCTTAACTCCAGTCTCAGCGATTGTTCTTGCGTAACTCTCTAGTTTTTGCTGAGAGCCTCTAACAGTCGCACTTACAGCCGAAGCGGTTGTACTTTGTAAAACAGAAGGATCTAAGCCTTGTGAAGCCTCTGAAATCCCAGTTCTTGAAGTCTTGATTTGGTCTAAATAATTCATCAGTGGTTGGATCTCACCACCAATACCCTGACCAGTTAAAGGCTGAACTGCACCCGCTTGTCTTGTTCTGATAATACCGCCTGCTGTACCATCCAATAAGTCGTCTAGATTAACCTGACCTTCGACAGCTACCATTCTCGGCAATACTGAGTGATATGTGCTGTCAAGATATTGCCTTAACAATGTTGATTTAATTGTCTGCAAGTCTTGTGTTAAATCGAATAAAGATCTTCCCACAAGTCTATGTGGCATAAGTATTGGTGATATAACTGCGAATGGAATGTAATCTACAACTTCGTTTTCTAATATGACATCACCGCCATCACCAATAGACAAAATCCTACGCATCTCAGCAATGCCATCGTCATCATAGTCAACCTTCATTGTGATATCATGTACCACAACCTCATGTTGAGAAGGATCTACTGGATCATTGCCTGACTGACTTTCTAGATCTTCAAAACGTCTTTGTCTTTCTTCGTCAATGTCGCCATCAATCATACCCGCATTATCTTCAATGAGTTTTCTGTCGTAACCCATAGACACTAAATCACTCACAGACATAGTTGTCTTGTGACACATGAAGTAGCAGTCCTCTAAAGACTTAGCCCTGCGGTTAAATAAGAACTCCTCAGGCGGTACATTCTCAATCTTAATCTTGCCTGACTTCTTAGTGATCTTTACCTTTAGATCAAAACTATTTAGAACCTGAACCTCTTCACCCACTTCATTAATAACAGTGGTGTAGTTCTCTTGTCTTTCAACAACTTCAATATCGGGATTAGCCAGTAATAA
>Ga0181393_1000942_pt1 | contig 10706 bp, 9 predicted proteins | sample 16SPOviralmetaG_FD_130122 | JGI IMG/M metagenome (GOLD analysis project Ga0181393, IMG submission 130122) | Marine viral communities from the oligotrophic San Pedro Time Series (SPOT) site, San Pedro Channel, CA, USA - 16 SPOT_SRF_2010-10-21 | ecosystem: Environmental > Aquatic > Marine > Strait...
AGCAAAAGCAAAAGCAAAAGCACCAGCAAAAGCAAAAGCACCAGCAAAAGCAAAAGCAAAAGCACAAGATAAAAAAGTAAAATTATGGACTGGGATGGGTGAACTACCTAACTTTATGAGAACAGATAATTTTAGTATATTTAAGAACGCATGGGAGAAACAAGGATTTAAAGTAGAAAAGAAAGGACAACCAGCACCTAAAAAAGCACCAGCAAAAGCAAAAGCACCAAAAGCAAAAGCAAAACCTAAATCCTCAGTCCCATCAACACCAACGCAAGAATCAAAAATTAATTTTGAAGAAGGCAAAAAAAGATTTAATAAAATAAAAAAATTATTTTTTGAATTAGAAAAAGGATTGAACCAAGAACAATTAAAAAGTTTTAATAACGATGTAAGAGAATATAACAAATTAGATGTTAATACTTATGGTGATCAAGCGACAGCAGATATTAAAAGGTATAAAAATCAATTAAAGAAGGATTATAATAGATTATATAGAATATTTTTAGGTAAATCAAAACCTAAAAAAGCAAAAAAACCTAAAGTCGGTGATAAAAGATTAGAAGGATCAAGCGGTAAGAGATTTAAGTTTAAAAAGGTTGGAGTAAAATCAAATGAAAAATCGGGATTACCGCCTCTAGCCGCTAAGGTTGAAGAATTTGTAAAAGATTTAAAATCAACTCCAATTATTAAAAAAGGTAAAGTAGAAATAGGAGCGGGTCTTCTTGGTAGAATTCTCGAAGATATGGTTAAGGAGGTATCATGAGAGGTCTAGATTTGTGTCTTACATGTATTTTTTTTGTAAGGATTTTTTTCTCAGAAAATTCTCACTAATTTGTTTATTTTTGTAAATTTTTTTTATTTGTAATTGATATATGCCGAATAAAGACGCTGATATTTTTGAGATACCTAAAGAAGAACTTGAAGAGATTGACGAAAAGATAAAGAAACGAAGACCACAAAAGAAAAAGAAACATGAAGAAATAGAAGAAGAAGAACCTATACCCGAAATGAAAGAAGTGAAAAAACCCAAGGCTAAAAAACCCATTACAGATGAACATAGAGAAAGACTAAAACGTAATCTAGCCAAAGGGCGTGAAACCGCTCTCGCCAATCGTCGTAAAAAAAGAGAAATGAAAAAGATCGAAGATGAAAAGAAAAAAGAAGCCGATGAAGAGTTTTTATATGAAGAATTGAAAAAGAAAAAAGAATCAAAAAAAACGGCTGAATCTTATGCCGAAGAAATCCGAAGGTTAAAAGAAGAGTTAGAGAATGAAAGAAAACCAAAAATGAAGGTTGAAGAAAAACCAAAAAAAGAAAAAAGTAAACCTAAAAAGAAAAAGGTAAAGGTTATCGAAGTAAGTGAAAGTAGTGAAAGTGAAGAAGTGGAGGAGGTTTCTATTACTAGTTCAAGTGAAGAGAGTGAATATGAGGAGGTTATTGTGAAACGTAAAAAAGATAAAACTAAAAAAACTAAACAAGTCAAAAAAAGTAAACCAAAAAAACAACATGAAGCGTCAGTAGCCGAACCACAAGATCAATACGAACCACCCGCACCACCACCACAACCTAAACCGATAAGTCATAGAAAGTTAATAGCATCTATGAAAAAATTAAATTTTTTATAATCTCTATTATTATAAATGGCTATTCCAAAGAATAAGAAACTTTATGAAAAAGTTAAGGCTGAGGTATATAGACGTATACCAAAACACTCGGCTTATCGGAGTGGTCAAGTAGTTAGAGAATACAAAAAACAAGGTGGGACTTATATTGGTAAAAAACCAAAAGGAGGCTTGACTAGATGGTTTAAAGAAGATTGGAGAACTCAAGACGGTAGTAAAACTTATAAAAAAAAAGGTGATATATTTAGACCTACAAAACGTATAGCAAAAGAAACACCAAAGACCATGAGTGAATTAACTAAAAAAGAAAAAATGAAAGCGATGAAAGAGAAAAAACTTAAGGGTCGAGTAAACCGTTATTAAGATCTTGAGGTGTTATATTTTCCATATTTGTATTTAGATATAATTCATTTGTATTATTAGAATAATTTATAACTAAAAAATCTTGCTTTTCCCTAACATTAGTTTTAACCATATTCATAAACGCCTTTTTACCACCTACTAAATAATTATGCTCTTGCTCTATTTTTTCTAACATTGAGTTAGGTGTTCGCCATAAAACTAATGCCGAACTATTTAAGCGTATAGCAGTTGTGGTTTGATTATAATATTGTGTTAAACAAATTACAGACACTAAAAACTTTCTTCCATTCTGATACACCTTAGCAAGAGCGTTAAATCTGTCAGCAAACTTAGCCGAAAAGGATAAATCGTCAAGGACTATTACTTTTTGGGTAGGTTTGATTTTTTGTTGAATCGCCTCTTCATAATCGTCTACTAACATATCATAAACCGATAGTAGTAGCGGGTTTGAAAATTCATCGAACACATTACTATCGGGAACTTCTTTTTCATCTATTATCAATCTCATTTTATTATCCGCATAGGGTGCGGGGGCGAAGATATAAATGTCATCGCCATCAAATAAATTTTTATAGCCATAGTTTTCATTCAGAAAAAAATTGACTAAAAAATTTGATTTACCCGTGCCAGTAGCCCCAACCAGTAGAAGACGGCATGGTAGATCAAATAACCTATTTACTTTGAAACCTAAATTATCGTTTTTATCCTTAACTTTCAAAATCTTCAATTTTTTTTCGTTGAGTTTTACTGTATTCATTATTTATAGGTAAGAAATTAAAAAATAAAAAAAAACATAATTATATCATGGATGAAAACGAAATTTTAGAAATGGGTAGAACCATGAAATTAAAATATGAAGAACTCGAAGAGAAAGAACGTAAAATGAAAATGGAAGTTAGACAATTAAAAAAAGCATTGATATCGGCTTATGGTTGGATAAGAATTATTGATGAAACATTCAGTGTCGATTTAGATATGCCTCAAGAACTAAATACCACTATTGAATTATTAAGACAATTTTTAAGCGATCATACCGAAAGATTTATTCAATGATTTTAAAATAATTTCTATATGCCGTTGTAGAAGAGTGAAGCATTTTCTTTGCTAGTTCATCAACGGTTTTATAATCTTTCTCGTCTACATGATGTGAAATATAAATTTTACGAAGTAAGTTAATTGTAATGTGTTTATCTAATGGCTCAAATATTTTAGGAATCAATTTGACTAAAGCATTTTCGTTTATCGGATTACCTTCACTATTATAAATAAGATGATTGCCTCTATTATATTTCAACCAAAAATTAAGAAGATTGTTTAATTTGTGATTCACCTTCTCTTTTATAGATCCATAATTAGAAGATGTTTTATAATTATTAAATATGAAAAATTTATCTCTAGCGTTTTCGACTAATAAATAATTTTGTGTTTTATCGTCGTCGTCTTCGTTATAAATAATTTTCATGATGTAGTCGGCTCTTTTTGGTGGCGTTAACAAATAAAGACCCGCTACGATATATTTTTGAATCAAATAAAAATCTTTTCTATTTTTGATAAGTGTTCTTTTATGTAGCCTACGTCGTTCTATTTCATCTTTTAGGATGGTCAAAATAGATTCTAGGTTTTCAAATGTAGTCCAATTTTGACGCTCACTTTTATTCAAAAAATTTGTAGTGTTTGTATCTTCTCTAGATTTATTGTAGCGATCTATTACTTTAGTGTATTCTTTCAATGTTTTACCATCACCTAAAGCCCTTAAAATAGTTGCGATGGTTATGTAATAAGATTTTTTTGTGTTATCACTAAAAGGCTCACCATTTCTTTTTTTATAACTATTAATTAAGGTTTCTATAGCCTCGGTGTTTTTTAAAAATTCAAACTCGGTAGGTTCAATACCACCATTTAATTTTTTCAATTGATTTTTAAAGTTTCTTATTGATGTAGGGGCATAGGTTTTACCTTCTCGCTCGGCATAGTCGTTTATTAGTTGTTCGATCATTAAGTTTTTATATAATATATTCTAACATTTTATTTTTAAGTCATTTTTAACTAAAATAATTCTTCGGCACATGATAAGAAATTAAATCTCAATTTTATATATGGATCGAAAAGATAAATATAAGTGGATAAATTGGCGTAGGAACGATAGACTAAAACTTGAATATATAAAAGTATCATACATGTATTTAAGTGGACGTAATTGTTTCAATCAAGGCTATATGTCATATTCATATTTTAAGAATCTTATTAGATTCGCGACTGGTGAAAATGAATCTTATCTATTAAGGTTTATATTTCAAAACTTATTAAATCAAAAAGTATTTAGAATGAGAAAAAATGGAAGACATACTTCGTATATATTCAATCCATTTAATAAACCCTATTCTAAACAATATGAAGTAGATTGGAATTAAAATTTTTTTTTGAAATTAAAATATTTATATAGATTATAAAACATGAGCGGACTTTATTCAACCAGTTTAAAAACACAATATTTAGACCCACGAGTAGACATTTCAAATAGAATTTGTGAATTTAGATTAGATAGAGATACAGCCTACTATCCAAATATGATGTTAGCGGGATTATCGGCTAATGCTTCAGCAGCCACCGCATATCAATCTCTAGCGGGAGTATATGGTCTTATTAGACACGCAAGATTAATGGATGGTAGAACTGAATTAGATTCAGTTAGATTTTTTAACAGATTTGCGGCATTTCAAAATTTAGGAAATACTAATAAGAGAAATGTTTCGGTTAATGGAAGATTAAATAAATCTAGTAACGGTTATGTTTTACAAGATACCAATAGAGTTTTAGAGGCGGGTAGTTTTTTATATAGCGTTGAATCCGTAACCTCGGGGAATCATACCGAAGAAGAAGAGGGATTATTAGATTTAAGACAAGTCCTACCTATTTTGAATAACATGACACATTTAGACACTTCTATTTTTAAGAATTTAAAAGTAGTGATCGAATGGGAAACCGATGTCAATCTTTTATTAGATAATAATACACGCACCTTAGCAACAAGAACACCAACCTTAATCGTTGATGAGTTAATGGATAAAGGTAGATTAGGTGAATTAAATTCAGCACAATCTCAAATTGTTTGGAATGCTATAGAACACGATGTAGTTCAAGTCGCCGACCAAGTAACAGCAGCAAACGCTTTCGGTGCGGATACAGATACAGCAGAACAATCCGTCAATAAGCAATTAAATGGCTATGATAATAAGGTTTTAGGTCGTGTTGCGATGATGAAGGCTTTAAGTGTTGCTACTGGTAATTTTCACGCCAACGCGGCACAAGGTGCGGGGGCATTTAGTTCATATACTCAACATAATGAAAAAATACAAATTAGATTAAATGGTAGAAATGTGTTTCCCGATGAAGGTTTAACCAAAACATCACAAAAGGCTATGCTTCTTTATCAGACTTGGGGAGAATGTAATATTCCCCCATTCGGTAATCAAGAGTCAATAGGTTTAGATCAATTAGGGACGGCATGTGTTAATATCGATGGTGTGTTAGGTGCTTCTACCTCAAATGGTCAAGCGGCATCAACAAATCATAAAGTAGGACAATATGATTTTGTTGGGTTTGATTTGGGTGGAGCAAGAGTCAATCAATTAAATATAGATTATAAGAGAACAAATCTTAAGGATGATACAAGTAACATCCAGCGTCTTAACTTAGGTTTAGATTTACACTTATATGCTGAAGTAGCAAGAAGTTTAGATATAGGCGGACAAGATTATAACGTAAAATATTTGTAAAAAAACTTCTTTTATAATTATATAAATGAGTCAACCAGTAGAAGACTTAAAAATTATTCAATTAAGGGAGACAGCCCCCGAAAGTGAAAGAAATGGAGTGGGTGATTGGTCTGTTGTTTTAAATAAACCTTATACATTACAAGACGGAGAAAGTCTTATATTGAAAAATAGTTTTATCGCCGAGACCAACCAAAGTAATAACTTGATCACCGTTGGTAGTGATTTTGATTTCGGTGTGCCTAATGGATCAAAAACCGAGTTAACTATAGAAGCAACAATAGGTTATTATGTCATGGACTACTATAGTAATTTTCCCGCACCAACGGGACAAGGCGGCACAACACCTACCCAAAATAAAAATTATGCCGTAGCGGTATTAGATGGTCAAGGTAATCCCACCGACATTCAGAACACTGGACGACCTTTTGTATTGATGGACAAAACTACACAAACTAACGAACAATCAAGATTAAGATTTTTTAAAATGGAGATAAATCCCGATTCCAATTTCGGTAAAAGTGGTAATTATATACAACAAGAATTAAGATATTATGTGCCTAAATCGGGAGCGACCCCACCATATGTAGCGGTAGACAAAATATTAAGTTTATTTACTAATGCTGATGAAGCACAAGGAGATCCCGATGAAATATCACAATATATAACGCATAGTGAAGGTAAAACTTTTATTGAAGTATCATGGACATCAACAACAGATATAGGAGTCATTGGGACTGACGATTTTGATAATCAATTTGTCTTCCCTACAATACCACCTAGCCCACCAACAGACGGTAGCCCATACACACCAACTGACGGTGGTGGTATCATTATTTCAACACAAGCGATAGACGATGGACTTCCCGCTATTTCTATTTCACCAAACACAAAATTTAAACCCGAAGAAACTACTAGAGGAGCGGCGATAATTGATGAACAAACTAACACCGAAAATGGTGTAAATAATACTAATGCTTTAACTAAGATAATTTCTTTCGGTATTGAAGCGAAAGATTATGAACCAAATGAACTAGCGGCACTTATATCCTCTAAATTTGAAAAATTAAACCCCGTAGGAGATAATCATTCAGCATTCAGATTAAGTGATAACCCGCTTTTATTGAACACACAACAAATCAAGAACGAAGAATTTACACCAGCAGCACAACCAACATTTATGAGTTTAGACGCAAAACAACAATTTCAATTTATAGACCAAGTTAACGGCGTAGATTTAGGCTATCTTATCGGTTCTAGTCAATTTTCGTTAACATTTGATAACGATAGTCAAAAATTTGAACTTGGTGCTATTCATTCGTCAAGATTTACTGATGCTGGTGATAGATGTGTTGAGGCTTTCTTGAATGATGTAGGTAAAAGAGTATATATGAATAAATATAGTGGTATATTTTTCACAAGATTAAGTCCATTGAGTTTATTTTGTGGAGATAAGGACACTCCAAATAGTATGAGATTCAGTCCATCTATTATAACTAAAATGATAAATCATCCAAGCGGTATAACTGGTTTAAACGGCACATTTGAATTACCCGCCGCTCTTCTTGATGGTGTAAACACAACGGGAGATTTTAATTCTATGGACTCACTTGTTATCAAAAATTATGATGCTGGTAATTTAAGACACTATGATACAGCCCCGACCTTTTCTCAGTTCCCACCTTTTCAAGATGTCGTATCTCAAACAGAAGCGATTATTAGTGGTGGTCTTTCTGCGAATGCTACGAGCGGTAATTTGAATGGCGGATATTATTTGATTGAGATTGATTGTGGTTTACCACAAGACTTTAGAAGTTCTACATCATTAAATTCAAAAATAAAAGGTATTGTCTCTAGATTTTATAACACAAGTAATTTCATATCAAGTGCTGAAGATGCGGGGATTCAATACATTCACCGAGGCATCCCTATTAATCTTTCAAGATTTAGGATAAGAATCCTCGCTCCCGACGGTAACCTTGCTCAAGATATAAAAAGCGGTTCATCGGTATTTTTACAAATAGTCGGGCAAAAATAAAAAATTAGAAAAAAAAATATAAGTTATATATATAAATATGCCTAATCTCGGTTATAACACTAAGCATCTAGCCTCTCATACATCACTATTAAGCGATATTAAAGAAAATACCAAAAATATTCATGTTGACGTAGGTAACGTTAATGTTAATACAGATACATTAGAAACAAAAATTCAAGCGACAAACGATAAATTAGATTCTTTTAGCGGACACACAAATAATACAATAGCGATGGGTGATGGTTCAACTCAATTAAGAACTGTAGGATTAGGTTATGATAGAACTAACGGGAAAGTAGTAAGTAATTTAATTGATGCCGCTGGTCATCAACAAATAGATTTAGTTTCGGGTGGTGATATTACTTCTAAATTAGATAGTCTCGCTGGGGCTGGTAATAATAATGTTGGTGAAGGATCTTCTAAACTACAAATTTATAATTATGGTCGTGATGTATCCGCTGGAAATTTTAAACCCATGGTTGTCAATAGTTCAGCAGAACAAATAGTCGCACTTTCAGCAACCGATAATGCTGTATTAGATAATATTTCAGCACATACGGGGACGGTAGATGGATGCGTAGCGAGTAATAAAATGAATGTAAATATTTCTTCTACGAGTGGTGGTGGTCTAGCAACTGAAGCGAAACAAGATGATATAGAAACAAGTCTAACTTCTATTGAAACCGATATAGAAGCAACTAATACTAAACTTGGAACTATTGAAACCGATATAGAAGCAACAAATACACTACTAACTACTATTGATGGTGTTCTTGATAATGCCGAATTACACCTCGGAAATATTGATACTGGTGTTGATGTTTTAGAAGCGTGTGTAGGTTCTAACAAAGTTAATGTTAATATCTCAAGTGGTAATATAACTGGTTTTGCTACATCTGCTCTACAAGGGGCTGGACTACCTTCGGCTTTATCAAGTGATAATTTAAAAGTCTCTATTCAAGAAGGTAATATAACTGGTTTCGCTACATCTGCTCTACAAGGTGCTGGACTACCAAGTGCTTTATCAAGTAATAATTTAAGAGTTTCTATACAAGAAGGTAATATAAGCGGTTTCGCTACATCGGCTTTACAAGGTGCTGGACTACCCTCGGCTTTATCAAGTGATAATTTAAAAGTTTCTATTCAAGAAGGTAATATAACTGGTTTCGCTACAGCATCAAATCAATCAACAACTAATACTAAACTTGGAACTATAGAAACCGATATTGAAGCAACAAATACTAAACTTGGAACTATAGAAACTGATATTGAAGCAACAAATACACTACTAACTACTATTGATGGTGTTCTTGATAATGCCGAATTACACCTCGGAAATATTGAAACAGCAGTCCAACTATTAGATAATGCTGTAGATGGTAATTTTTTGAATGTAAATTTAAATCTTGCTGGTAGCGATGTAGCAAATAATAGCGGTAATAAAAGTAATACTTGTCCCCGAGTGGTGATTGCGACTGATGATGTTAATATTAGTGCTATAAAAGCAACTCACGATATCACAACCACTACTATTCATAATAACGTTAGTATTGCTGGGTCATCCACCGATACTAATTCTACCGTAATTTCATTCACACATTATCCAAGAAGTATAACTATTCTCGCTGGGGATTTTAGTGGTAGTCAATCTATCGCGGGTAACCAAGTAACTATATCTCCTTTAGTCTCTTATGATAATTCTACTTATTTTGATTTATCAACTTTCGTATCAAGTGGTATACCAGTTCATATGACTAGCGGTGATGCTCTAACAGTTAAAATGGTAGTGATCGAGAATGCTAGATTCCCATTCATGAAGATAAAATTAACTAATGGGACTGGGTCAGCCCAGAATTTTCATAGTGTAGTATCATTTTAATTTTTTTTTGAATTTAATTTCTTGTATATTTAATATAATATGTGTCCTCATAATACAACTTTAATCAGATTACATTCTTTAACTGGCGACGGGGTCTTCGATAACATGTTTCAAGAAGAATTAATTATTCAACCTAAATCTAAAATCGCTATTCAGTCAGCAAGTTTTATTAAACCCGACGATACTTTAGTTATAGATAGTGGTAATGATGAAATCTCTTTTCAGATCGGCACTGGCACAAAAGGTCAAGGTGTCATATCTATTACTTTATCACATGCTACGTATACTAAAACCAACATAGAAGATTTTTTACAAGAGATCAGCGATAAGATGAACAAAAAATTAAAAATAAGTAAAACTATAGAACACGGGACACAAGTTCAAGCATTTTTAAATGAAGATGAACGAATTGAATTTCAATTTTATAGACACGGTGTAAATAAATTTATAGAAGAACAATTAATAGACGGAGGTGCTAATCCGTATTTTGAGAAAGTTGGTAGTATTATTCAAACAGATGACCCACTACCCGAATTCACAACCAATACCATAGCGTCTCTTACTACACAATTAAAAAATTATTTTTATTATGGTAATCCATTTACCGCTGGTTGTGGTAAAGTAAGAGCAGTAGTTAGAAAATTTCAAAACACCGACCCCGCTGTAGTTTCGGGTATGCTTATAGGATTAGTATCTACCGAACATTTAGACAAATTAAGAGGCGGCACAATAACATTAGACGACATAGAATATTATGTCAGAACTAATGTCGATGGTTTACATACGTCAGCATATCAATCTTTTCCCGCTGATAATGGTTCTGTAGTGCCTTCCAATGTAACCAACACGGGCGACGGATTAAATGACTATAATAATAATGATATTATGGAGATTCAATTAGACGAAGGATTTATCAAATTCGCTATCCATAAACAATCAAATCCACAATCAACAACATTCTTAAGGACTGACCTACCTTATCCTTATGAGAGTGAAAGTGCTACGGGGACTCAAAAAACTTATTTACC
>Ga0181393_1000948_pt1 | contig 10677 bp, 10 predicted proteins | sample 16SPOviralmetaG_FD_130122 | JGI IMG/M metagenome (GOLD analysis project Ga0181393, IMG submission 130122) | Marine viral communities from the oligotrophic San Pedro Time Series (SPOT) site, San Pedro Channel, CA, USA - 16 SPOT_SRF_2010-10-21 | ecosystem: Environmental > Aquatic > Marine > Strait...
TGTACCCTGCTTGAAATGCTGCTTCAGCTGGTGAAAGCCTGCCTTCGTTATATACTAATAACTCTGCAAACTTTATTTGTCGTTCTGTTAATTTGGCTGGTACTCCCATAATGATTGACTTATAACGTAATCTATCGTATCAGTCAATTGTGAGAATAATACTAATATTTATATTGTTATCTGGATGTGCAAGAGACTTTGATCTCAATCCCGCAACTACAATTGTAAGACAATTATTTAAGGCTTCGTACGATGAAACCAGAGTCGAAACTTTGGCAAAAAGTAAAGAAAAATACACCCAAAATTCAGTGGACTAGACTAGAATCTTGGTCCTCTTTTGGTACACCTGATTTGCTTGGATACCACGAAAACTGTGGATTTTTTATGGTTGAGTTAAAGATTGCAACAGGCAAAAAAATACACTTCTCACCTCACCAAAAACTATTTCATTTGACCAGAAAGAATCGTAACTTTATCCTTATTGAAGAGGCCTCTTCCTCTTCAATAAAACTTTATGAGTCCTCCTCGATCCTCGGTCTGCTATCCGATCACCGTGAAGTACCTTCCCTCGCAACGGATGATTGGACCTATATAGAACGCTTGTTGATTTGCGAACCGCTGGACGCTTGATCGCTTGCCGGCTTGTCGGCTTGTTCGCTTGCGGGCTTGTCGGCTTGTGGGCTTGACGGCTTGTGGCTTGTGGACTTTGCAGCTTGCTCCTTCTGAAATTGCTTCGCTCGCCTTCGCAGCTCCTCGTAATATTTTGGATGTTTAAACACTTTCAATTAATGCTTTCCGTAACTAACAACTTTAACCTTCGGATCCCAGCAAGCCCTGCAGTCCCGACACTTGCCGCCCTGCTTTGGGGCTGGACAGGTTGCATCCTTCAGGACTACCATCGAAGAGTTTGGCCAGCAGTCATTTCTTTGGCCTATCATCGGCGGAGAGAATCGGATAACTAGATTCTTTGGCTTCTCCGCCAGGTGATCCTTCACCCACGCTTCACGTGTGGGCATCCAGTGTTTGGTGTCCGGGGTTAACCTGCAAACCTCATAGATCTTGTTAAGATGGTCCAGGTCTTGGACGTCACCTGCATCATGCCATCTGAAATATTTTTGACGCTTCACCTGCGCAACCATTGCCACGGTCCACAGTGAATGCTTCAGGCTATCAAGTCTTACGTACTGTGCAGCCTTGATTGCTTTGTATCTTGTATAGTTACCCTTCAGAGCGTAGCACATACTACAGACTGAATTCTTAACCTTCCGGAGTTTGGACCCCGTTTTGCATTCCCAAGCTGGCAGGCTGTAACTTAAACCTGGCATTTTGCTGGTACGGGTCATCGACCCGGTGATTTGTTTTGCTTCTTTTACTTTCATATGTTCTCCTTTCTTATAAATTCTTATACCTTCCAGCTTGTAACCTGTCAAGCTTGCAGGCTTGATGGCTTGTTAACTGATCCCAGGTCCCTTATTCTCTAGTATTTCTACCGCCCATAGCTATTGGGGCATAAGGAACCAGGGATCAGTCCTCTGAATTGTGAAGACGACGCAAGGAGCGTGGTGTGACACAATTCGAGGTTGTCCCACTAATTTTAGTTTATGATCTCGTAATTAGTAAAAAGAGATAATTCCTATATATTCCCATTGACAAGATTTGTCAAGTAGTATATAAAATTATTTTAAAAGAAAGGATAACAAATGAGTAAAACAATGACTAAATATCAGCTTGACCACTTTAGAGATAAAGTGAAAAGGCAGTTTGAACCAATGATCCGAGATCAAGAATTATTGGTCAAGCAATTTAAAACCGAGGCAACTGATAAAGCTGTTTCTAAATTATCTAAAAAGATTGGCGCAGATACAATCATTAATAAATTTAGAGAAGCAGAAACAATGTTAAAAGAAGCAAGGGCAACAGCTCTTACTTTTTTTAATAAGAAAAAACCAAAAGACCAGGAGTTAAATTATAACTTTAGGAATGGCAGGTCATCTTGGAATGATAGTGATTTGTCTCTTGCAGATTGTGAGGACCAATTAAGAGAATGGGCCTCCGAACTTGCTGAACGTGAAATAGAAAAAAGGCCCGAGGGTGCAAAACTCCGACAGCTTAAAGAACTTAAAACAAAAGCTCTTGACGTTGTTATGGAAAGCGGAACCCCTGATAGCTTGGCTATTGCACTGGACCAAGTATCTAAAAAGATTGGCTTAACTTGGAACACTGATGTTCAGGCGCTTCCAAACTTTAAACAGGCCAGTTAATTTAAAGGTTGACATTATGGGACAATTTATGTTAGATTGTCCCATAACATAGAAAGGATAAAAAATGGACATAGAAAAATTATTAGAAGAAGCAACACAGATTGAAGAGAAATCTGAATTTATTGTTTCTTGGTTTGCAAAGAAATACAAAAAAACTATTAGAAGAGTTGGACATCTAAATAAAGAGGGCTGCAGAACTTGGGAAGATTATAAGGGCAATAAATTTATGTGTTTTTGGGATCCAATTATTAATAGATACACAACTTGTATCAACCCAGTAATAACTTATAAAAAAGGAGTAAACTAATGGAGTGGTTTTTATTATTAACAATAATGAGTTTAATAGCATTAAGAGTGTGGAGAGATATGTAATTAAGAGTTGACATGTATTAGAATATAATATATATTCCTATATATGAATAAATATAAAAACATACAAGAAAAAGCATTAAAATTAGTTAACGCTTTTTATGAAAAAAAAGGCAGGACACCTCACACTGCTAAAGAAATAAAAAAACTAAACGATGAACTAGTTGAGGAATTAAAAAGGAGTGATAATGAAAGTAAAATATAAAAACAAAGAGTACATAATACCAAAACCATTTGACAAATGTTTCTTTGGTGCAGATCCAACAAAAGAAATGACAATTCACAACAGGTTCAGTGATGGGACATTCACTCAATCATGTACGTTGCCAGCGTTTGCTGTTGCTATCTATGACACAGTGATCGGAGCAGAACGATCCGAGAATTGGGACTTAATGCAAAAAGGAATACATTGGTTTCAAAAGAATTTTACTACTGCATATTATACCTTACTAGATTAACTCCTTTCTAGTTAATGCCGAGAGCCTGTTGGCTCTCGGGCCCACCCACCCACAAATATAGGCGCAAGCCTGTTGGCTTGCGGGCCCCCCCACCCACAAATATAGGACCGAGGGGTCCCAGAACTAAACCGAATAAGCTTGTACGCTAACGGGCCCACCCACCCACCAGACAAAAGGGGTCCCAGTGTATACCCTTTAGTGTTTGATTTAGAGATAGATTAGCTGTAAAATCGAAACGCAAAACAAAACAGAAGTGAAAAAAATTCTGCAAAAATTTTTATGAAACCAGATTTTATTGAAAAGCTGCCGCCCGACGCACAGAAAGAATTTCTAAAACTAGCAATGAAGCTAGATGAAAAAACAAAAGAAGAAAAAGTTTACAAAGATTTCTTGGCTTTTGTTAAACATGTGTGGCCAGAGTTTATCGAAGGAAAACATCACAAAAAAATTTCTGAAAAATTTAATAAGCTTGCCAAAGGTGAGATCAAACGTTTAATTATTAATATGCCACCGAGACACACAAAATCAGAGTTTGCATCTTTCTTATTACCGGCTTGGATGGTGGGCCGCAAACCGGATTTAAAAATAATTCAAACCACGCACACCACTGAACTTGCCATAAGATTTGGTCGTAAAGCAAAAACACTTATCGACAGCCCCGAGTATCAGTCCGTGTTCAAAACACGGTTGAGAGAAGATTCGCAGGCCGCGGGCAAATGGGAGACTGAACAAGGTGGGGAATACTATGCAGCTGGTGTCGGATCAGCAATCACGGGCCGTGGAGCGGATTTGCTTATCATTGATGACCCACACTCGGAACAAGATGCGCTGAACGTGCAAGCTCTTGAGCGTGCTTACGAATGGTATACATCAGGACCACGACAACGTTTACAACCAGGTGGAGCAATAGTCGTTGTAATGACTAGATGGAATATGAAAGACTTAACTGGTATGTTATTAAAAAATCAAAAAGAATTAAAATCAGATCAATGGGAAGTAATTGAGTTTCCAGCAATACTTCCAAGTAATAAACCGGTTTGGCCACAGTATTGGAAACTAGATGAACTAGAATCTGTTAAAGCATCACTATCAGTTGGTAAGTGGAACGCGCAATGGATGCAGAATCCAACGGCAGAAGAAGGGTCACTCATTAAACGCGAATGGTGGAACGTGTGGGACAAAGGTTATATTCCCCCTTTACAACATATTATACAAAGCTATGATACAGCTTTCTTAAAGAAGGAGACATCTGATTATAGTGCAATAACAACGTGGGGAGTCTTTTATCCTGATCAAGACTCTCCACCTAATTTAATACTGTTAGATGCAATGAAAGAACGATTAGAGTTCCCCGAACTACGTAAAGAAGCATTAGAACAGTATAAGTATTGGAACCCAGAGACGGTTATTATTGAAGGCAAAGCCTCTGGTATGCCTTTAACTTATGAGTTGAGAAAAATGGGTATTCCTGTTATAAACTATACACCTAGCAAAGGCCAAGATAAACACGCTAGAGTAAACGCTGTTGCGCCGCTTTTTGAAAGTGGAGTAATATGGGCGCCTGACGAAAAATTCGCAGAAGAGGTTATAGAAGAATGTGCATCATTTCCTTATGGTGATCATGATGATTTGGTGGACAGTACAACACAAGCGATAATGCGCTTTAGACAGGGAGGGTTCGTGGCGCATCCAGAGGATGAAAAAGAAGATTCAATGCCTCAAGTTGAAAGAACATATTACTGATGAGTAAAAAGAAGTTATTAGAATTCGGTCTTAAAGAAGCAGATGCTTTCCAAAAAAATTTTAAAATAATTTTTAACAGATTAGTCAAAGGCTACAAGTCTATGATGGGTAAAGATCCAGAGGGATTAGATTTGTTAAAAGTTAAAATGGAAGCAAGAGAAAAAGCTATTAACACTACAAAGATTGTAAATCAAAAAGGTCTAACTCTAGATCCAGATAAACCTATCGTAGGCGGTACACAAGAAGGTATTGAGACTATAAAAATTAAAGAGCTAGATGATTTTAATTTATCAAAAGATGATCCAATGGGTGATTTTAAAAAAATTGTAAAAGGTGAGGGAGACACAAGTTTGCCTAAAAAAAAATTTCCAAGAGATGTAATAGATGAGGAAGGTGTTCCCGATACTATGACACAAAAAGAGTACAATGAAAGTGGTATTAAAAGTGAAATGGAAGAAGCATTAGGAGTTAGATTATATGGTGATGAAAGTTATGAAGAGTTGATGAAGATCAAAGAAACAGGAGTTCATCCACGAGGCGAGCCACCAATTAAAAAAGCAGACGGTGGTCGTGTAGGTTTTGCATTAGGTGGTGAAAGTATTATTGGAAAAGATATAGGAATGATAGGTGGTTTAATGGGTGGACCTACAACAGAAGATGATGATTTTTCAAGCATTGAAGGTCAAACAGCAGGAATAGGTTTATCAAGTTTATTAGGTAAAGTGTTTGGACCAACTATAGGAAAATTTATGCATGCTAAAATAAAAAACAAAGCCATAGATAAAATTCACGAAATAAATAAAAAGAAACAAAGAGATAAAGCAGTACAACAAGCTCAAATAAATCAAACAATAGCAATGGCAGCGGCTAACAAATCAGCAGGTAGAGGTGGCTATCAAGCCGGATATGATTCTGGTTTTATGGATGGTCCTGCAGGTGCAGGCACAGGAATGGGAGCTTCGGATAAAGGTGGATCTGATTCAATGGGTTCTCACGCCGATGGTGGTCTTATAACAATGTTCGTGGAGAAAAGATAATGGATTTAGAATTAATCTTAAGAAAGATGGTAGAAGATAAAACTTATGTACCACCAATAAATTTATCTACAAAAGGAAGAGGATTACCACCAGGTTATTTAAAAATAAAAGAAAAATTAAGAAAAGAAATACCAAACTTTGATGAGTTATTTTTAAGAAATGTTACTTACAGAAAAAAACAAAAGTTAAAACAAAAATTAAAAGATGATCCAGAATATAAACAAAAAGAAATGGCTAAAAAAGCAGAACGTAGAAGAAGACGTAGAACTGCTAAAGTAGGAGATAAAACTAATTTAACACCAAGAGAAAAATATTTAAACTTTCAACAATCATTAATTGCTAGACAATTAAATGATAAAATAAAAAAGAATCCAAGTATCATCACTAATAATCAAAAATTAATGAATGATTTATCTACTACTGTTTCTAAAGAAGGAGATATTATTAGAGTTAATCCTAATCTTTCTGATATTAAAAATAGAGGATTGTATGAAATAGAACATCAAAGAGATATTTATAAAAAAGGATCAATGAAAGATTTTCCTTATAATAGAAATTTAATATTAGCTCCGCATAATAGATCCGGTGGTTTTAAAGCAATGGCTGAAAAATTTATAGAAAATAATCCCGATAGTCCAAAAGTAAATAATATTTTAGAAAAAGCTGAAGAATTAAAAATTACTCTACAACCAGATGTTCCTGAAGGAACTTTTAAAACTAAAGGATTAGGTTTTAAACAACCTACAGATCCTGTTGAAAAATTTAAATTAGTTGCAACGGAAGTAACTCCTGAACTTGCAGATCAAAAATTAGGAGTTCCTAGTTATGGAAAAGATTTAGAAATGGCAAAACGTGCTTTAGGTTTTGCCGGTAAAAAATTATCTGTACCTGTTGTAGCTGCACTCACAGGATATAATGTTTTAAATAGTGGAGAAGCAAAAGCAGAAGAACCAATCAAATACAACGATGAGTTGGGTGCATTCGTCGATCCGCTTAACGATGAAAAAGTTTCACAAGCAACTATGCTTGACTGGGCAGCAAACAATCCAATGCCCACGGCTGCCGTAGCGTCAGCACCTTTATTAAGTAAGACAGTTAGAAAAGGTACAGGTAAATTATTAAAAGGATTATTATCTACACTGGGTAGTTCTGCAGCAGGTTTAGGTTTTGCAGGATTAACTGTAAAAGATAATTTAGAAGAAGGAAAAAATATTGTTGATGCAACAGTTGATCCTTTAGTTGGAGTAGATTTATTATTTCCAGAAGCTGTAAAAAGATTTGGTGGTAAAGGAATGCAAAATGCTTTGGGTAGAGTTTTATCTTTAGGTAGAGTTGGCACAATGATGACACCAGTTGGTGCAGGTATTACGGCATTAGGTTTAGGTAAGATGGGTGTAGAAGCTTTAATAGATGAGAGAGAAAGAATTAAAAATATGACTCCAGAAGAATTAGAAATATTTAGAGCCGAGCAAGAAGAACAGATGGGGATGTCAGCATAATGGATAGACGAACTTTTATGAAACTAATGGGTGGCCTGGCATCAATGCCTATCATTGGTAGAATTGCTAAACCTTTAAAATCAGAAACTGTGCAAGAAGGTATTGCAGCTGTTGGTGACAAAGGTATGGAGCTTTATAAAATGGTTGTGGCTAAAGTTATGAAAGAAGGATCTAAAGTAAAAGAATCAGGAAGAGTTGATAGTTACAAACACCCCGACAGACCTGACATTACAGTTGATGTAAATCAAACTGATGGTAGCGCAGAAATATATTTTGATACAGACAGAGGTTCAAAAGGATTTGCAGAAATTAGAAAAGATCCAGAAGTTAATGCTGAAGAATTAATTGAAGCTGAAGAAGTATATAAAATGGGTGGGGATGAATATTACAAAGATGTAGAAGAAGGAATTAGTGGTGGTATTGAGAATCTAGAAGAGTTTACTAGAATTAAAAAAAATATTGGTGGTTCAGTTCAACCTTATGATCCAAGAGCATCGGCTGCAGATTTTGCAAGAGCTATAGATATGGTAGGTGCGGGAACTGATATGCAAAAAGCTAGAGCAGTTCAAGAGTATGGTCAGAATGTTCAAAGGCAAACTTTAAAACAAAATTTATTAGATAGAGTTGGATATACACAACACATGAATGAAGATCGAATGTTGAAAGACGCAAATATAGAAAATCAACTTATGAACAGAATGGGTGGTTTAAATGTAACTCAAGCAAATCCAGCTTTTGGTTTACAAAATCCTTTTGGACCTGGTATAGGAATGACAATGTTAGGTGGAGCAGCTGGTGCTTATCAAGGAATGCAATCTTTATTGGGAGATCAATCCATTGGCGAAATGATAAAAGATACTTATGAAAACACTATGGGACCAACTATATTAGCAAATCCTGAACAATTAGAAATGTATAACAAAGCATTAAACAGACCAACAGATCCTGTAATAGATCAAAGCAGAATATTAGAAATAGTAGAACAACAAAAAGCAGCTGGTGTTCCTGATGAAGGATTAATTACAAATTTTCAACAAGACGAGGGTGGTAGTGTTATTCCAAATTTTGAAAAATTATCAGATGGATCATATAAAGATACAAGACCAGGTGATATATATGGTGCAGAAACTTACGCATCTATTGCAGCAGGTATGTATCCAAATATTTATGATCCTAATAAACAATCATTAAAAGACGGTGGGTCTGTAGATTTGACAATTATAACAATGCCTGATATCAGTGGTTCAGGTGTTGAATCATTATTTAAAACAAGGTAAAATAGCAAATGGCTGATATAGATAAACCGTTACCGAATACAAAAACGACTGTCGAAGTTCCAGGAGAAGTGGAAATCGAAGAGGCAATCAAAGAAAAAGTAGAAGAAGTAGAAACTCAAGGTGGACCTGTCGAAATAGAAATGACAGAAGAAGGAGGAGCAGAAGTTTCTTTTGATCCTCAAGCTGCATCACCCGAAGGTGGTGACAATCACTTTGAAAATTTAGCAGAATTTTTAGGAGAACAAGTATTAGATCCATTAGGATCAAAACTTGTAGAACAATATAACGAATACAAAGAATCTCGTGGAGATTGGGAACAATCATATAGAGATGGTTTAGAACTATTAGGTTTTAAATATGAGAGAAGAACAGAACCTTTCAGAGGTGCGTCCGGTGTTAATCACCCTGTACTTGCTGAAGCGGTAACACAGTTTCAAGCGCAAGCTTACAAAGAATTGCTTCCTTCTGATGGACCAGTGAGAACTCAAATTATGGGTAACATTGATGTACCAAAAGAAGAACAAGCAAAACGGGTAAAAGATTTCATGAACTATCAGATCATGGATCAAATGAAGGAATACGAGCCAGAGTTTGATCAAATGCTTTTTTACCTCCCTCTTTCCGGATCTACCTTTAAGAAAGTCTACTATGACGATCTTTTAGGTAGGGCGGTATCAAAATTTGTACCGGCTGATGATTTGGTTGTGCCGTACTCTGCAAACTCTTTAGATGATGCAGAAGCAGTTGTGCACGTAATTAAAATTTCTGAAAACGAATTAAGAAAACAACAAGTGTCAGGTTTTTATAGAGATATAGAATTAGGCACACCACCTGTTACAGAAAATCAATTACAAGATAAAAAATTAGAGCTAGAAGGAATTTCTAAAGATGGCCAAGAAGATCAATACACTTTGTATGAGATACATACTAATTTAGATTTAGAAGGTTACGAAGATATGGGAGAAGACGACGAACCTACTGGAATTAAATTACCTTATGTAATTACAATAGCAGAAGCTAATAATAAAATTTTATCTATTAGAAGAAACTATAAACAAGACGATTCATTAAAAAGAAAAATAAATTACTTTGTACAATTTAAATTTTTACCGGGTACAGGGTTTTATGGTTTTGGTTTAATTCACATGATTGGTGGATTAACTAGAACTGCAACAGCAGCATTAAGACAATTATTAGATGCGGGAACTCTAGCAAATCTACCAGCAGGATTTAAGTCTAGAGGAATAAGAGTTAGAGATGATGCACAACCTTTACAGCCTGGTGAGTTTAGAGATGTAGATGCACCTGGTGGAAATATTAAAGATCAGTTTATGACTTTACCTTTCAAAGGACCAGATGCAACATTATTACAATTGATGGGTGTTGTAGTTAATGCAGGGCAAAGATTTGCAAGTATTGCAGACTCACAAGTTGGAGATATGAATCAAGCAGCTGCAGTTGGTACAACTGTTGCTCTTCTTGAGCGTGGTTCAAGAGTAATGTCCGCAATCCACAAAAGACTATACGTTGGTCTTAAACAAGAATTTAAATTATTAGCAGAAGTATTTAAAAGTTATTTACCACCAGTATATCCATATGATGTACCAGGTGCTTCTCGTGAAATTAAAATGCAAGATTTTGATGACAGAGTAGATATTCTACCTGTTGCCGATCCAAATATCTTTAGTCAAACACAAAGAATTAGTTTGGCTCAAAGTCAATTACAACTAGCGCAATCAAATCCTCAAATTCATAATCTGTATCAAGCATATAGATCTATGTATGATGCGTTAGGTGTGAAAAATGTTAATGCAATTTTACCTCCACCGGCACAACCAATGCCGATGGACCCTGCATTAGAACATATTATGGCTATGTCAGGAAAATCTATACAAGCTTTTCCTGGCCAAGACCATAAAGCTCACATAGATGCGCATTTACACTTTATGGGATTAAATCAAGTACAAAATAATCCACCAGTTTTAGCAACTTTACAAAAAAATATTTTAGAACACATAAGTTTAATGGCTCAA
>Ga0181393_1000950_pt1 | contig 10674 bp, 18 predicted proteins | sample 16SPOviralmetaG_FD_130122 | JGI IMG/M metagenome (GOLD analysis project Ga0181393, IMG submission 130122) | Marine viral communities from the oligotrophic San Pedro Time Series (SPOT) site, San Pedro Channel, CA, USA - 16 SPOT_SRF_2010-10-21 | ecosystem: Environmental > Aquatic > Marine > Strait...
GGTAAAAATGGAACTTGGTATAATAGTACAAATCCAGGTTCAGGCACAACTAACATGGTTTCAATAGATGCACCATCTTCAAATGAAAATGGAAACTATGGTATAGTTTTTGGTGATACTTGTGGTGCTAGTGATGGTGATTTTGAAATTAATTTCGGCAACGGCTTCTTTGGAACAACAGCAATATCTTCAGAAGGAACTAACGCATCAGGTATTGGTAAATTTGAGTATGATGTACCAACTGGTTACACAGCTCTTTCAACTAAAGGATTAAACGAATAATGGCATACACTACAATAAATAAATCTTCAGACCATTTTAATACTGTTACTTATACAGGTAATAGTACAGACAATAGAACAGTAACAGGTGTTGGTTTTCAACCTGATTGGACTTGGATAAAACTTAGAAACTCAGTTTCACAACATGAATTATTTGATGCTGTAAGAGGTGCTAACAAACCAATAAGTTCTAATTTAACTACTGCAGAAAGTACAGAAACAAACAGATTAAAAAGTTTTGACTCTGACGGATTTACTTTAGGAACAGGAACAGCAGTAAATGGAGGTTATACTTTCGCTTCTTGGAATTGGAAAGCATCAGGAACATCAGGTTCAGCAAACACAGATGGTGCTATAAATTCTACAGTTTCAGCTAATACTACTGCTGGATTTAGTATTGTTACACATACAGGTACTGGGTCAACAGCAACTATTGGACATGGATTAGGTGCTGTACCAAAAGTCATAATTACAAAAAAACGAAGTGCAGCAGATAATTGGTTTACCTATCATCATAGCATAGGTAATGGGAAATATTTGCTTTTAGAAGCTACAGACGCAGAAGCAACATCAAGTAATGTTTGGAATGATACATCTCCAACTTCATCAGTTTTTACAAGAGGAGGACCAGCTAATGATAGTGGTGCAACTTATGTAGCTTACTGTTTCGCAGAAAAAACTGGTTTCAGTAAGTTTGGTTCATATACAGGTAATGCAAATGCAAGTAATGCTCCATTTATTTACACAGGATTTAAACCTGCTTTTGTTTTACATAAAAGAACAGATAGTACATCTGATTGGGATTTATTTGATAATAAAAGAGTAGGATATAATGTTGATAATAGAATTTTAGCACCAAATACTAATGCTGCAGAAGTTACAGCAACTAAAATAGATTTATTATCTAATGGTTTTAAATTAAGAACTTCAACTGGTGGTAATTATTCAGGAACATACATCTACATGGCTTTTGCAGAAGCACCATTAGTAGGAAGTAACAACGTGCCATGCACGGCAAGGTGAGGTAAAAAATTATGAGTAAAAATAGGAACATAGCAAATTTAGGAACTGGTTTTGTAAATATATCAGATACAGGAACAGAAGGAACGAAAGTTGCAAGTGGTACTACAGCTCAACGTGGCTCTACAACTGGTCAATTTAGATTTAATTCTACTACTGGAAAATTTGAAGGAAAAACTGCAAGTAATTTTGTTTCTTTAGAAGCTACACCAATAATTTCAAGTGTTGATGATACTGAAGTAGACAGCGCAGGTGGTGGTAATCAAACTTTTGTTATAACAGGTTCAAATTTTAATACTGGAGACGTAGCATCTTTTGTTGGTAATGATGGAACTACGATTACAGCTTCAACAACTACGATTAATTCTTCAACACAAATTACAGCAGTTATACCCAAATCTTCTTTTGTAAATTCTAAAGAACCTTACGATATTAAAGTTACTACAAGTGGTGGTTTATTTGGAGTTTTAGAAAATCAAATTAATGTAGATAATGTTCCAACCTTTTCTACAGCTGCAGGCAATCTTGGTAATATAAGCTCACTTGCAACAGGTAATCACTTTACAATCTCGGCAACAGACCCCGAAGGTACTGCCGTTACTTTTGCTGAAACGGGAGCAACAAATATTACAGGTGCAGGATTATCATTGTCATCAGCAGGAGTAATTTCGGGAGACCCAACAGATGTAGGGTCAGATACAACAGTTTCATTTACTGTTAGAGCAACATCAGATGGTAAAACATCAGATAGAGCCTTTAATATAATTATAAATCCTATTCCTAATGGTTCTTCAAGAACTCTAGCTGTACCAGTTGGAGCAACTGAAAATCCTATTACAAGATTGCTTTCTGTACGAAGTGAAAGTGATGGTTCAGCAACAGAAGGTGTTTATTGGTTTAGCACAACAAATACAGCAGGAACAACTTATGTATTTCCAACAGTTATAAGAAACTTTAACTCAACAACTTGGTTAATGCTTACTAAGAATTATAGACAACATGCTTATAAAACTGCAAATAGCGATAGCAATACAAGTGGTGGTAATTCTTCAGCTAACAATTCAGCACACGAATTATCTTATGGTTTGATTGCTAGTGACGGGTCAGCTTTAGTCACTAATGCAAATATTTTAGGAAGTGCTGCAAATACAGTTGGAACATCAAGCACACTTGGTACTTATCATTGTGCAGTTGCAATTAAATCGTTTGGAGATAATGTTTTTACGCAAACAGCATTTCATGGCAGAGATGGAAATACAAGATATTTAACAAGAAGTGATTTAACAGATAAAATTCATAGAGGTCAAAATCCTGCAACTGGTCAATACGAAGATAACACTTGGTACACTCCATCATCAGGAGGTGATTATATATATTTCAATACTAGAATGACTGCGAATGATAATGACACAATGAGATTAGGTTTAACACCATACAATAATGTTCAACACGATAGACATAATTCACCTGCTGAACACACAGGAACAACTTTTTTTCAAGACGGTAACGATAGTTATACCACAGCGAATAATGATAATATGTTGAATGGTACAAGTGGTTACTCTACTGACCCTGCCGATAGTGGTTATGGTCGTATTTCAATTTGGGTTAAATAATGCAAGTGCTGCTCACTATGATATTGTGTTCAAGCATTCATGGGGGTTGCTTAGATCCTTTTCCTTTATCAAGACACGATAGTTATTACGATTGTTTAATATCGGGATATGAAGAAGCAATAGATAAAACAAAAGAAATAGGCAGATCTGAAATTAACAAAAACGAAATTGTTGTTAAGTTTAACTGTACTTATGTGAAAGGTACCAATGCCTAGAAAAAAGAAATCAACAACGTCAAACGAAAACGCTATTAGAATATCTTATCACGAAAAAGTCTGTGCTGAGCGAATGAAAACTTTGTTTAAAAGTATAGATGAAATGCGAAAAGATATTCGATCTCTTAAAGAGGATATGGCGAGAGGTAAGGGAGCCGCAGCTATAATAATATTAGTTGGAGGTTTACTTGGCTCAATCGTCTACTATTTTACGAAATAGAAACACAGCTGCTAAAGGTTTAGAAACTGAATTGTTAGCAGCAGCTCACTTCGTCAAAGATCCAAACAAAATAGTATTCACACCTATTGGTGGTAGGGGACCCATAGATCTATTGGTTTTAGATTTGGTTACAGGGGAGTATCAAGCTTATGATGTTAAGACAAGAAACTTCAGATCCAACGGATCAAAGATTAACAGAAGTCGAACAGCTGAGCAAAGAAAACTCGGTGTTAAAATTTTTAATTTTGACCCACAACAAACTAGAGGAACTATGGCAGACTACACAGAACTTAAAAATAAAATTAAAAAACACGAAGGTTACCGAGACCATATTTATCTTGATAGCTTATCCATTCCAACTTTCGGCTATGGTCATATGGTTTTACCTACCGATGATCTTGTTGAAGGTGAGCATTATCCTATTGAAGTTGCTGAGGAATACTTTGACAAAGATTTTAATATTGCTGTCAAAGGCGCTGAAGAACTTATCGGAGAAATATCTTTAAACTTTATACAGAAGTGCTGCATCATTCAGATGGTGTATCAACTTGGTAAACCTAGAACTTCTAAATTTAAAAAGATGTGGCAAGCTTTAAAAGATGGAGACATCCAGGAAGCTTCAGCTCAGATCTTAGATAGTTTATGGAATAAGCAAACACCTGGTCGATGTGCTGAGGTAGCAGCAGAAATGGCGAGTAGTAATATATGATATGGGGATTATTAAGTAAGACAGTTATAAGTCATACAACAAAAGCTTTATCAGCTCATTTACAAAAAAGAGAAAACAGACAGGTAGCTGAGATTGAAGAAAGTAAAGTTGTAAGAAAAGCACAGATCCAGCATTCGGGATATAAAGATGATTTAATTTTAATTTACTTTTTGGCTATCTTTGCTTTACCTTTATTTGGTGAGACAGAAAGATTTTTAAACTGGGCTAAAGTATTAGCAGCTCTCCCGTCTGAAATATTTTATATATTTGGAGCAATCGTTGCAGCTAGCTTTGGTATAAAAATTTCCAATATCTTTAAGAAGTAATGGCACGTGTAAAGTTTGATGTAAATAAACTTCCGCATGAACGGATCCCAAAAAGAACTAGCATAACAACGCGAAAGAAACCTAAATTTTCTAGTATGAATAAACATAAGAAAAGAACTTGGAAGAAAAGAAATAGAGGTGGCAGATGAAGTCACTCAAACTCTCGGAGAATACAGGGATCCAGCTCCCTGCCAAGAACCTTTTAGCCATCGTGGCTGGAGCCATTATTGCTACCATGAGTTTTTTTCAATTAGAAAGTCGTATTGGATCTTTAGAAACATCAAGAGAATTATTCAATGCAGATCTCTTAAAAAAATCTGAGCAGAAACCTACAGACCAAGAACAATTCCTAATCTTGGAACATCTTGCGGAGCAGGTTGAGAATATACAAAAAGAAATGGAGACGATGAGAAACAATAACGTCAACATTAACTACGCTATGAAAGACATAGAAAAAATTAAAAATACTTTAGAAGATATTAAAGACAAAGTAAGAGCCAACGGGGGACATTAATGGTTGAGAGTGTGGTCGCATTATTATTAATGGTTAATACAGAAATAAAAGAAGCACGTATACAAAAGTCGATTAGCGAATGCTTAGCTAGGAAGCGCGTAGCTATGAGACAAGCAACTAATAACGTAAGCTATCAATGTATTACTTCAAAAGCTGAATTAGAAAAAAATATTGATGGATCGATTTCTATAAAAAAATTAATTGTAGATTAGTGAAGAAAAAGCTTTGGAAGAAACCTAAACAAATTGTTATGGATATTGGCAAGTGTATGTATTGCCAGGAGAATATGATTAATACTGAAAGCTTTGTGGTCTTTGCTACAAAAGAAAAAGCACACTATCAATGCATGAAAAAGAACGATGAGCTGGTGACAAAATGAATGTTTCAAATAAGAAACATCGCATAAAATAAGGCTTAATTAATATGCATATTTGCTTATTATTTTTTTTCTATTTAGGTTAGAAGTGTTATATATCAATAGTTATTAGTCGTTTGGTTTACAGGTTCAAATCCTGCCGCCCCGACCAATTATCGTTGATAATAAATAGTTTTTTTTACTTGGTGATTTTTTTGGTGATTATTTGCGGGGCATGTAGCCCCGCTTTTTTTTTGTCTATACTACAGATCTAGCACCAGCTTGATACATATGCTCAGCTTCAGCCATTGCCTGTTTATCTTGAGGAGTTAGAAAAGCTTTTTGATAATTCATTTCTAGCTCTAATACAGGCAGGATCTTTTCATACTTAGCTGCCATAGATCTATGCCTTTGCATAACAAGATCTATAGACTTAAACTTATGCAGCACCTTTGCTTTAACTTTAGGAGAATGTATTTTATTAATCTCCTCATATGGGTTGCCATTAGTTATAACATCGAAGTCATAACCAAAAGCTCTACAAATCATTAGTAGTTTCTCAGCAGGTATACCATTTAATCCGCTTTCATTTTTTTGTATCTGTTGGAAAGAAACAGAAATAACATTGCCAACTCTAGTCTGAGTTTCCTCTATTTGCATTCTCTGTATTAGCAACATCTTTGCTAATCTTCCTCTCTCATCAAATATATCTACTGTGATTTTTTGTTGTGGTAGCGCCATAAATTACTCCGTAAGGTTTAAGTTATTTAATAGCTTTTGATTTTCTTTTTGATTATCCAGGTTACCTTCATAGTGTTTGTTAAATGTATTCAAGTTACCCCAACCAAACCTAGTTGTGAAACCTTTGTCTGAATACATTTTACTATTTCTTATGAGTGTACTACTGAATTTTCTAAATGGTTTTAATCCGCCAACCCAGTTAACGCCAGCTCTCTTAGCTGCATCCTGGACTATTCTTTTGGATACCTTTAATGAATAATTAAAAACTCTCCCACCTTTTTTGTAGATGAATGCTGTATCTAGCAGCGCAAGTAATTTATCTGAACAATCTATAACTCTCCTGCTGCCGCTATTTTTTAAGAAGTCTTTTCTCAATCTATTTTTATAATCAATACTATCTCTGATAAATATTTTTTTATTTTTAAAATCTATATTTTCCCATGTCAAACCTAAGATCTCATTGGGTCTAGCTCCTGTTTCAGCTGCTGTATATAACAAAGCTTTATAAGGTAGGTTATGTGTAAGCTTAATCATTGCTGATACCTGGTCTTTGAATGGAACGAACTGATCCCCGGGGAACCTTTGCAAAGCATTTCTAGAAAATTTAAATGTTAAGATCCTTAGATCACAGTTAATATTTTTTTCATCACAATATCTAACAAACCTTTTGAACAATCCAACGATCTCAATAACAGATTTTTTAGATAACAAATCACCTTTGCAATTTTTTGCTTTAGTAATCATGGGTATAAATGTTTCTTTAAATGTACCTAAGCTAAGATCTGAGATCTTTTCTATACCTTGGTTAACGAAGTAGGGTTGAATAAAATTATCTATAAAACCTAAATAATTTTTATTAGTTTTTTTAATATTAAGTCTGTCTTTTTGTATGTAATTTTTAAACTGCTGCAGCTCTACCATAGCTTTAGTCTCATCAGCATTAAGTAAAGCTTGTTTAACTTCGGGTGTATCAGCTGTAGCTGTAAGTATAAATCTATTTGCTTTTCTTTTTTCGTTTAGCTCGTAAGTCTTAACTTGTTTTTTCTTACCATTAACTATTGTGTAAATACTAATTTTATTATTTTTTTCTGTTTTATAAAGCACACCAAATCAATATTAAATCTATGCGTGTTTGTCAACATGTCATTGACAGATATACAAATTATAATAGAGCGTAAAAGGGAGCGTCTACAGTTAAGTAGTTTAGAAGGGTTCTAATGTAACTTAGCTTATACTGATAGTTGGCTAAGCTTGTCTTGTAATCCTATCTCCTCAATCAGCCTATCGTGAGCAGACTTACTTAGAGCTGCTGTAGCTGGGGGATAGAAACCACCATTTTTATTCTTAAGTCGAGTTATCTTTTGCAGGATGTGTTTTCTTCTTTTCTGTACTTCCACCATCTTTGCTTTCGTTTTCTCGTACTCGGTCTCTGACGTTATTTGTATCGACATTTGTCTTTACCTCCTTCACACGTTTAAATTCGAAGCCAATGCTTTTAGGATCAACTTCATAAGTAGCGGTAGCACCTGGGAGACCAGCTTTAGCTGCCGCATTTAGATCAGTAAAAGTTTCTTTAGCTGTAAAGCTACAGTTACCGCTCCAAAATTTTTCAAACTTCGTCATAATCTCTTTCCAATATCATTTCTAAATATTGTATAGCTTTCTTAACGGATTGTTTTCCTTTAAGCTTAGCTGCGTTTAATTGTTTAAATGAAAGTTTTGTGTGTTTCCAATAATCGTGTCTAGATGTGTATTTTATAACATTTCCTTCGGGAAATAAAAGACAATTCTGAATGCTGTACTCTGCTGGCTGGATCTTTAATCTAGAGTAATGGGACCCGCCAACCTGGTATTTTAAGCTGTTAAACATATCTTTATCTGTCGCCATTGATACTTAAACTCCTGTTCTTACCTTTTAATCTGATGATATAACCTCTTTCAATTAGCTGATTGACTAAGTTATATATGCTGTTCTTTGATGCTAAACCTACCGCCTTCCTAATTTCATCATAAGAAGGCGATAGTTTATTTTTTTTGAGATAAGACTTAATAAAACTAAAACACTTTAATTGTTTTTTAGTTAAGCCGTATCTCGTAGTCATTATATGTTAGCTCCAAATCCAAAAGCTGTAGCATCTGCTGGTTCAGCTTTCTTTTTGCTTACTGACTTTTTAATGGTAATTTTCACAGATCCGTCTTTTTGTACGTATCCGCTTGGTTCCATCCATACACCATTTATCGCAAAGTTTTTACGATATGGCTTACCGCTTTTCTCATTGATCTTTTCACTATCAACTGAAACAAAGTCGGGTATCTTTTCCTTACCAGTTATGACATTTCCGCTAGCATCAAACTTATCTTTGTTTCTTGTAACAGAAAAAGTCGCAACCCAGTTTGGATCTTTAATTTGAGACATTGTTTGCTCCTCCATTAAATTGAGACATTTTACTTGATATGATGCTGTCTAGTTTTTTAAATTTAGCAGCATCGCTATTTTGTAGATCTTTAAGATAATCCTTATGATCTGACAAAATTTCTCTAAGCTTACCTATATGCGTAGCTTTATTAATCTGTACTTCAATGACGCTTGCGTGGTTTAGATCTATACCTTGTTGCTCATTGTTTTTAAAATCTTCCTGGATCTCTGCTGTTGAATAGAATGTTCCGTGTAAACCTAAAGCTTTTAAAACTGCTCGGTCTACAGCTCTCATTTCCGCTACGTTAACAGGATAAAAAAAATCGTTATTATCGGGAGATACTTCGCCAAAGCTATAATATTTTTTACCTCTAAATGAAGCTCCAGCTTTAACTACTGCACATTTATTTTTTAAATCACAATGTACTAAAGCTATATCTGTTTCTATACCAAAGTCTTTTGCTAAGTTTTCTACTTCTTGATGAATAATTTTATACTTACCATCTTTCCAGGTAATAATTTTTCCCTTCTCTTTTAGCTGTATTAATTTTTTTTCAAGTGCTGGAAATTGTAAGACGTTAGACATGCTTCACCTCCTGGGGTAAATGGGAAAAAGAAGATAAAGTTAGGTAGCTATTTTTAACGCTAACTTCACCAAAACCATCTACCCCATGTATTACAGAGCCAACCTTTTGAGGGAGGTTAATTTTTGGTGCATACTTATGTAAGCCTAGTATCATTATGCATAGGGAAAAAATGACAAGTAGCTCAATAAGCTTGCCTTTTCTCTGTAATTTTTTTTGTGCAAATCTTTCTTTTAAAAGAATTTTTTGCATATTAATTTCGTTTAACTTTTCAGCCATAGATCCTCCGCTATTTCTTTGTGGTTACCTTCTAAATAATTCCAAGCAAACATATGATTAAACTGTGGTTCAACATCCATAAAAAATGTTTTCTTACCTCCATGCCTAGCCATTAGCCTTTCTCTCCTTCTTGCTATTACTGTCATTTGCTTAAGAATTTTCTCTCTTACTTTTGATGATAAAGCAGGGTGGGTGTCGTCAAATATTTTATAACTATCTTCATTCACTACACATAAAATAGGTTTCTTACCTGTAGCCATTGCATAAAATTGAGTTTGTAAAACATGCGCTGCATCGGGTTGGTCTTTTAATTTAACATAGTTAAAAGCAGGAGATCCATCAGCTCTAACTGTTCTGCCTTTTCTTCTCCATTTGGTTTTAAGCTCGATGAAGTGGGTACTATTTTCGAAGTCGGGTCTCCCGATGCATGGTAAAATACATCCTGGTAAATTTATAAAAACATTTCTTTCACTTTCAACTTCACCTTTTAAATTTATTTCAGCAAAAGCTTTTACTGCTGTATGAAAAACACCTGGTAATCTTTCTAAGTTATCTTTAAATTGATATTTTTCTGTATCGTGGTTAGTAAATTTTTTATTATAATAATCTAAGGTAACATCGAAAGCTCTGTTCGGTGCTTGTTTACCTTCTATTTTTTTAACTTTAACTTTATTAAAATTGTCTGCTGCATCTTTTTTCCAAATATAATCTGAATAAACAACTTGTATGCCTTCTGCTATGGCTGTGCCAGCATCAGCTCTAGATCCAAAATAAATTTTTCTTCTTTGTTTTTGAGTAAGAAATAAATATTCGTAACACCATTTGCCATCTATGTTGTTCAGCTGGGACGGTGAGTGGTGATTTAACTCGTAGATTTTTACCCATTCGGGTAGCTTCGGTACTTCCGATAAAATTTTAGATAGTTCGTTTTGTTCTCTAGTTTGCATAAAACAAATCAGTTGAACAATCTGTAAACTAAATATGGAAAAATGGCAACCTTAGTATGTATATGTGTCTACTTCTTAATTACGGTTGTGGAGAATAAATCAGCTTTTAATGTAGGATTAAACTTAGAAATAATAGGGGATACAAGCTCCAAATCCTCTCTATTCATAGTTTCTGCATAAACAGTAATAGGTTTTTTTGTAAATGGATCTATAATTTTAAAAGTACCATCATAGTTGGTTTCTAATACACCTGCTAGTAGAGGTGCATTGGGATGTTTTTTAAGCCATGATTTTGAGGGAGTACAAAAACAAAATTTACTGATAGCTGTATTTGAAAATTTTTTAGCTTTTAAACAAGCAAATATACAAACTTCACCATCTAAATGAGATCCTGGTATATCAAAAATTACACAAAAAACATCTGATTGTGAATATTCAAAAGGGACACTTA
>Ga0181393_1000955_pt1 | contig 10659 bp, 15 predicted proteins | sample 16SPOviralmetaG_FD_130122 | JGI IMG/M metagenome (GOLD analysis project Ga0181393, IMG submission 130122) | Marine viral communities from the oligotrophic San Pedro Time Series (SPOT) site, San Pedro Channel, CA, USA - 16 SPOT_SRF_2010-10-21 | ecosystem: Environmental > Aquatic > Marine > Strait...
GAATCAAATGTATTATTATAATCTTGTACTGATACTATTGCACCAGCACTTCCTGCTGGTAAATCTACTTCAAAAGAACCTCCTGCAGTATTACAAAAATATCCCTCACCTGATACTGCTGTAAAAGTAGCAGTTTTAATACTTCCTGTCTGCCAATCCACTGTACCAGTTCTACCCATACCTGATGTTGTTGCACCAGTAGCAATAGCAACTGTTTGACCACAAGAACCTAATGTAATTGTTGATCCACATTTTTTTATGATGTTTGAACCATCTGAAACTTTTTGAATATTATCTACTTTAATTGTACTTGTCATTATTGAAACCTATACCTTATTATTACAATTCCTGATCCACCTGCACTACCAGTCGCTGATGGGTTACTTCCCCCTCCACCTCCACCACCACCTGTGTTGGCAGTTCCTGCTGTTCCACTTGTAGATGTCGGAACTCCACCATTTCCACCTCCACCACTACCACCAGCACCTGGTGACGCTGGAGTTTTATCTGAACTTCCTCCACCTCCACCTGCTCTAACTGTTGGTGTACTATTAATACTTGAAGTTGCACCAGCTCCACCAACTCCACCTCCAGTTGGGTGTGTTGCATTTCCACCAACTGCTGTTGCTCCACCACCTCCACCTTGATTTGAGCTAACAACACTACCATCAAAACCTCTTCCTCCTGTATTACCTTGTGGAGGAGATACTGGAGGAGTGTTTCCTGCCCCTCCTACTGGAGTTTGTGAATTTGGACTACAAGGAAAAGCTGATCTTTGTCCTCCACCTGATCCTCCTGCTCCACCATCTACATTCGCACCTGATTTTTTTTGTCCACCAAGACCACCTCCTGCTGATGATATAGTTGAAAAACTTGATACACTTCCTGCTGCAGTAGCCGCACCTCCTGCACCTACAACAATAGGATAAGATGGTGATGGCACTGTTAAACCTGAAACTCCTGATCCTAATGGTGATGCTGAATAACAACCTGAAGCTGATCCTGAAGATTCTCTATATCCACCTGCACCTCCACCAGCACCAAGTCCATTTCCACCTCCTCCACCACCTGCTACAACCATATAATCTACTGTGTTAGATCCTCCTGCACTACCTGAACAAGTAACAGTAAAAGTTCCTGGACTTGTAAAAGTGTGTACTTTAAAATTTGTGCAAACTGTTGAAACAGCCCCACCTGTTGCAGCAATAAATTTTACAACATTTGAAATTTCATTACTATTAACTGATTGCCAACCTTTTGTTGCATCTCCATAAACAAGAGTTATTCCTTGTCCTAATACATCTAAAATTAAATCGGTAGTTATACCTTCTATTTTTTCTGAACCATTTGCGGAAATAGTTAAATTGTTTGTATTAAAACTTTGTGCATAATCTTTTATAGATACGATTGCACCTGCACTTCCTGCAGGTAAATTAACTGTTACAGCTCCACTTGATGTATCAACAAAATATCCCTCTCCACTTACAGCAGTAAAGGTTGATGTTTTAATTGCAGTTTGCCAATCGACTGTTCCTGTACGACCCATTCCTGAAGTAGATGCACCTGATGCTATTGCTATTGTCTTACCACTTTCTCCAAGTGTTAATGTAGAACCACATTTGACTGTTAATGTATTTGCTTTTATTGTACTCATAAATTTTTATCCTAATTTTGAAACTTGTATCTTATAATAACTATTCCTGAACCTCCACCATTAGTTCCTCCATTTGGAGACCCTGTTGAACCATGTGCACCACCACCTCCTCCAGTATTTGCTACTCCACTTGAACTTGCTTGATCGTGTGAATTACCTTGTCCGCCTCCACCTGATCCACCTACAAATGGACCAGCCGCAGGTTGACCAGTAGAAGCACCTCCACCGCCACCAAAATTTCCGTCTGGACTTCCATTAGCTGTACCAAAAATTGGACCAGCATTAATACCATCACCACCATTTCCTGTTGGACTTGCAGGGGGGGAAGGAGCAGAGCTTTCTCCTGCCGCAGTAAAACCTCCACCACCACCACCAACAGATGGACTATTACCAGTTCCTCCTGGATTACCTTGTGCTGGACTTACTGGGGGAGTGTTTCCTGCTCCAGCAGCACCACAAGCTTCACCACCTCCTCCACCTGATCCACCTGCTGTACCAGCACTTCCTGAATCATTCCCACCTCCACCACCTGCGGCTGGAAAAGTTGAAAAAGAAGAAACAGAGCCTGAAGCACCTGCTGTTCCATTTGGATTATTAGTTGCAGAAGCACCACCTGCACCAACTACTATTGGGTAACCTTGTGCTGAAACTGTATGTCCTGGAGCTACTAAAGGCGATGGACTTAAAGGAGAGGGTTGACAAACAGTCCCTATTCTTATTCCACCTGATCCTCCACCACCGACTCCTCCACCATCATTTTTACTTGAACCTGCACCACCTCCAGCTACCACCATGTAATCAACTGAATTAGAACCTGCTGAATTTCCTACTGCCGAAACTGTAAAAGTTCCTGGTCCTGTGAAAGTATGAATTTTAAAATCACCACTTGTTGTTTCAGTTCCACCTGATGCTGTTATATATGAAGCACCATAATTACTTGTTTGTTGATCTTCTGTTGGAATCCAACCCTTTGTTGAATCCACATAAACAAACATTGTAGATTGTCCATTATTTGATATTGTTCCATTTTCAGCAACACCTTGTATAGGTGAGCTATTTCTACCAATTGTTAAATTATTTGTTGCAAAATTTCTTGCATAATCACTAACACCAACAATTGATCCTGCTGTAGGAGAAGCTGGTAAAGTCATAGTTATAGCACCACTTGAAGTATCTACAAAATATCCTTCGCCTGAAACTGCTGTAAAGTTTGCAGTTTTTTTTGTAGTAATCCAATCAACAGTTCCAGTTCTTCCAAAACCAGTTTGAGTTGCACCTGAACCTAAAGTTACAGCAGTTCCACAACCACCTAAAGTAAGTGTTGAACCTGATGATTTTACTATTTCATTTACTTCTATCTTACTCATACTATTACTACTGTAGCTCCTGATTCAATTGTAAGTGTTGAAGAAACTGTAAATGGTCCAGCAAAAACTGCATTAGCTGAAGCTTCTATAAATACATCTCTTTGTAAATTTTTTTTATGATAATTAACAACATTATCAACAGAAGGTGATTGACCTACATATGTAATACTATCTTTTTCTTCCATACAAAACTCCTATGATACATCAGTTAATAATCCCATTATAATATCAACATTACCTGAAGAATTACTTGATGTTGCTTTTAATTTATATCCTGATCCTAATACAAATTTACCTTTTAAAATTTCTATTTTAGAATTTGGTGGTATTGATACTGCATTTACTATTACAAAATCATTTGAACCATCATTCATTTTAACAGTTAAAGTTAAAGATGTTGTAGTTTTGTTTGCGGCTGTAAAGCCAATTAATATTTGTTTATTCCCTGTTGTAGTGATTATATCTGTTTCACTATTATTTGAAAGTGTCACTTCTGTAGATAGAAAGTTATTTGCCATTGTTTATTATCCTCCTAATGCAATTGCAAAGGGGATTGCATTTGGATCGCTTTCTCCCTCTATGTTTACTGTTGATGGTATAGATGCTGTTGCCGCATTTGTTGCTACTTCAAAAACAGAAACAAAAGCTGTTCCATTATAATATTTAAAAATAATTTTATTAGTTGTATTTGTATCAGCAAAAATCATACCTGAATATTTAGTAGTAGGTTCTGAAGTACCACTATTGTTTGTAACCACAGCAGATAAACCAGAGTTTAAATCTGCTCTGAATGCTGGAAATCCTTGGTTCGCTATTATATAATCGTGTTGTGCCATTACTACCCTATATCATCAGTTTTTTTTATAATCAACAACATATTCTACACTCCTTTTGCTTGATAATCAAATGTTCTTGACACACCTGAACCACCACTATTTTGAAAAGCAATATCAAATCCTGTAACTGATTTGTTTGAAATAGCATACTTATCACCTGAAGCCATATCTTGAATAGATAGTGTAATAGCAATACTTGTTGCTAATCTATATGCTCTTGGATAAGTTACTGATTTTGTACTTGTACCTGAAGCTATGTCATTTTGTGAATTAATAAATGCTTCTAATTCAAGTTTTACACCTACAGCAGTTACAATTGGTGTTGCTGTTCCATTATTAGAAGTTAGCAATACTCTAAATTTAAAAAATCTACCTGTATAATCACCAATAGTAAAATCTTGAAATGTTGAAAAATTAGTTCCATCACTTGAAACAGATATTTGTAGTTCTGATGAACATTGAGTATTAGCATCACCATCAAAGTTTGATGGTTGATCATCAAAATCTCCACTAACAAAATCAAAAATTCTTGCTCTATCTGTAACTTGTTGTTCTAATGTAGCTGTTATTTGTGTAGTAACAACTGCACCAGCATCAATGGTATCTGAAAAAGCATAAGTACCTGTTGATTTAACTGAAGCATTTTCTCCACCATCAAATAGAGTAGAAGTTATAGAATCAAAATTTCCTGAAACATCATCAAAAAGTTGATTACCTTTTAATATTATTGCTTTAGAACCATCTTCTAATGTTGTTATTACTGTATCATCAGTTGTTCCTGTAAAATTTGGGTTTTGATTATCTGTTATTAAGTTTGTAAAATCACCAATAGTAGTTATTTGTGTAACAACTTCACTAGCATTTGTAGATACATTTCCTAATTTATCTACTGCTTTAATTAAATAAGTTCCTGTTTTTGCTGGAACAACAATAGATGTTCCTGGTCTTGATAATTTCTTTACTAATACAATAGAGTTTTGCCATTCAGCACCTGATGTAAGAGGACTGTAATTAATTCTATAGTGAGATAAATCTAAATCAGGTACAGGGTCAAAACTTAAGTGAGCTTCTTTTCCAACAATATTACATGCAAAGTTTTCTACATCTGCAGGTGGTGCTATTTGTCCTATAATAGTTCTACTTGCAGTTATTGATGATGAATTTACACCAAAAATATTTACACCTCTAGCACGAACAGAGTAAGTAGCTTTGTCAATTACATTTAAAAACTCATATTTAGTTCTAGCACCTCTACCAATTAATTTAAAAGTATCAGCAGGATTTAAAGCTACACCATCAGCATCTGTATCTTGTTTAACTTCTACTTCAAATATATCTGTAAAGTTATCTGTAGGAGCTGTAAGCTCAATAACGAGTTTTACTATTACAGTACCATCATTGTATGCAACAAGTTCATCAGTTAATGTAATTGCTTGTGGTGCGGCTACTGTTGTTGCATTAGGTAAGTTTGTTGCTTTTCCACTTGATACAGTAGAATAATCGCTGGTTGTAAAATCATATACAGCACTTGCTGTTTCTCTAAATTCACATGCTACTGTTGGTACAGGAGCATCTTGTGAACCACCCATTGTAAATGCCCAGTTAGATATTTCAAATGTTTTGTTTGTAAATCCTAATCTAGTATTTGTTATTTGTACTGTATCTCCAATATCTAATTGAAATGCTTTTAAATTAAATTCTGCTGTAAAACTTATTTGTTGTCTAGCTTTTAATAATTGTATTTTTGCTAATCTTTGTACTGTATGTGAAGAAGTTGTCATTGGAAAATTAAACTCTCCAAATATTCTCTCTGAATTATCCTCTGTTTCAAATGTACTATTTGTTAGTATTGGATAATCTTGTGGTTGATAGTTGTTATCAGGTTCAGAATATAAACCTTTAACTGCATTAAATAATTCTTTTTTAGATATTCTTGTATTTAAACTTATACCACTTCTTATATGTTCTTCATCTAGTGTTACACTTGGAGTTTCATAAACTGCTGGTCTTAACTTAAATTGTCCATTAGAATAAATTAAATTACCAGCTATACTTGATAACATATTTTCTAAAATACTTTTTGGTGCTTTATCTAAATTAAATGTACCATTAAGTGAAAATCTTTTTTCTGTACCTGATGGATTAGCAATAGTAACATTTTCATCACAAGTATTTGCTACTGCTGAAAAATTTGTATCATTTATTTCAGTAGCATCAGCATCTAAACCATATCTATCATTTAATAGATAATCTCTCATACATAAAGCTGGATTTGTAGAAAAAGCTGTGGCACTACTTCTTGGATCAAATACCTTTTTACCCTCTACTTCAAATGTAATATTAGGAACACCATTAGTATAAACATCTTTATCAAAATTTAATCTTACATATAAATAAGATATACCTCTTAATCTATGATTGGTTGTCCATTGTGAAATCTCACTTACTAAATCAGCATCAGCAGATTGTGCATCAGCTCCTAAATGTTTTTTTATTCTAGCTTTTCCCTCATATTGATTTCCACTAGATGGAAAAAATCTACCAATACCATTAGAATCTGAACCATCTTGTGTTAATGGTACTTCATCTTCATTAAAAAATACTTTAGTTATATTGTTTATCTCATGACCGGCTACTGTAATTATAATATGTAAAAATTCATTTGTTGTTCCTGTTGCTTCAGCATAAACCATAATTCCACCAACTCTAGTTTTTCCATATATTATTCTTTGTGGAGCTACACCTGCTTTAGCTGTAACCATTGTACCTTGTTGTAAATTGGTTCCTATTTCAGGTATATCTATATCAGGAGCTAATTTTCTATTTACAGCACCTAAAACTAATTGAGTACCAGCAGAAACTAAAAAAGTACCAACTAAACCAGCAGTTGTTCCTTGTAATCCAATAGCTGTTCCAACTTTAGTTGCAAAAGCTGATGGACCAATTGCAGGTATAGCGGCAAAACCAACTGCTATTGCACCTACTACTAATGCTGTTTTTATTGTTTTACTTCCCATCTATTCTATTCTCCATGCTACATTACAACTATTTGTATCTCTAGTTTCTACACCATTCTTTGCTCTAAAAATACTTTTTTGACCAATACATACACCTAAAGTTCCACCAAGTTCTTCATCTGTTTTTAAGAACACTACATCACCTCTTTGTGCATATACACAATCTATTTCTTTAAAATTATTATCTCTAGCAATATCCATAGCAATATCTAATAAATCTTTTTTATTTAACTCCTCTAATATTTTTTTAGCATCTTTTAAGGATTTATATTCCATATCAAATACTAATTTTTCTGTAATAGTTTTAATTGCACCTATCACAAAATTAACACAATCTGATTTGCCTCTTTTAAATTTTATTGATTGTTGTTTTTGAATATAATCTGATAATTTAGTATCCCAATTTTCTATTCTCATTAGGATGTTTTCTTACCCCAAATTATTTCCTTATCTTGTAAGTCAGGAACAAATTCAAAACCCAAATCCCCAGCAAAACTTAACTGTTGGTCTTCATGTGTATATCTTCTCTCTTTAGCTCTATCTAATACAATTAATCTATTCTCTAAATTTAAAGCAATTGTTGCTGTTTCAGGACCCTCATCTATTTTCATGATGTCCATTTTACCTTTAAACAAAGTATAAACATCAGCAATTACTGCTTTGTTTGTATCAAATAAACCTAAAAAAATACTAGCATTTCTATTTGTGTAATTAGCAGATAGTGCGGCTGATATTAAACTTGATTTAATACCTGTTAAAGATAACTGTGCACCTACAGCTTCTACTTGATCACTTTCTGATATAGCACTTACATTCATTAAATCACCTAAACCTGTAAATGTATTTGATGAACCACCAGCAGTCATAGTAAGATCACCATAACCATTCCAAAATCTTAATGTTCCTGTACTAAACTCTAATTCACATGCAAGTAAAGGTCTAATAACCTGACTTGTAATTGCATTGTTAAAAGCTGTTGTTAAAGTTCTTGCCATTTATTCCTCTATACTTAATATTTTCTTTCTACCTTGATATATTTCTGTTTTAGCATTTACTTTTTTACAACTAAATCTTACTGATTGAGGATTTACTTCTCTTTCAGCTATTCTTTTTGATTTTAAACAAGCACTCATTTTATCTTTATAAGTGTGTTCAATCATAGAACCATCTAAATACATTATTAATGCTACAACAACTTCTATCATTTTTTCTTCTTTTTACTTTTGGGTTTATCATTATATAAATTTTCAATACCTAGTTGTACTTTAAAACAAACTTCATCAATCCAACCAAACATTGCATATAAAATTCTATCTAACATTAATGACTACCATTTTTTCTTACTTTATCTTTTACTACTTCTAATTGTTCTGATAATTTATCAACATCTTTAATTAATCTTTCTATATTAACTTTATTGTGCATCATATTATCTACTCTTTCGGTTAATTTTTCTAACTCAACTACCATATTCTCTATTAATAAAAATTGTTCACTATCTGCTGGAAGTGAACCCATTTCACCTCTAGGCCATTTAATTCTAAATTCTGTGTTCTCATCAACATCTGAAATCATTAACTTACCATTTGTTTCTATTGTATTTAGTCTTTCAATAATTCCAAAGTATGCCCAAACTGCTACTGCTACTGCAATAATAATAGATATTAGGTTTCTTAAAGGTAATTGTATATTTGTGTTTTCGCTTACTTTCATTTTCTTTTCCTTTTACCCATTCCCATATAATGATCTCCTGGCTCATAATTCCATCTTTTGCCATGATGACCTCTTATATCAGCGTACCACATTCTCAGTCTTACAATAATTTTTCTTAAATTTCTACTCATTACTTTTTAGGTGGTCCAATAAACTTATCATTCATTAAATTAATTTCAGGATTTTCTTTTTTATAATCATTTTTAATTTTATCCCAGTAACTACCAGATTCATCAGGCCTTACATCATTTCTTGTTGGTGTTACACCTCTACATTTAGATACTAACAATTTAAAATTGTCATTATATGCTAAACTTGGGTTGTTATTTACTCTCCCACACATTTTCATTAATTCAAGTTGTTGTTTTATAGCAACATTTTCTTTAGAAGTTTTACAATCTGTTCCTAAATATTTTCTGTAAGTAAATCTCAAATATTGATCTTCGTGTGTATTACTATCACTATAGTTATAATCAGTATCTCTTCTTTCTGTACTTACTTCAAATTCTCCACATCTTACACCATATTCATTAAGATATTCGTTTCTAGGATATGCAGGTTCTACAAAGAGAGCTAAAAGACATATCAGGATTATTAGTAGTCCTGTAAAATAATAATTCATCTTGGCAATCTCCATTGTACATAAATCCTATCTGTTTAAATCCTTTATATCGTAGCTGTGTTCTCTTACTTGATCAGCTAGTTGTCTATATAAATTTTCTGCCATTTGCCATGTAGCTTCAGCAGAGGATAATCTTGTGTTCATATCTGTAATTTCTTTTTGTGCTATTGCTAAATCATTTTCTAATTTAATGATTGTTATTTTACTATCATCAATAGTTGAAGTTAAATTTAAAACATATCTAATAGATGTAAATGTTCCAACTAATATAGAAGCAACTACTGGTATTAGAATAAAATTTTTTTTAAATAGTTCTGCAAAGTTCATTATAATGCCTCGGTAGCTGATAAGGTTATTCCATATTTACTCACCTGATCTGTATCCCACCCAGTTTCATTACTATCTAATCTCATTATTGTTTTTGCATTTGTATATGTGACAGTTGCATCATTTGCTATTGTTTCTATACCTTGTCTTAATGATGGTTCTATTTTAACATTTGCTTCACCTGAACCATTAGCAGTTACATCTTCTGTTACCATATACATATAAGAACCTATCTGTATATAATCACCAGCTTTGAACACATTTGCTCTATCAGCAGTGAAACCATCTAGAGCTACCTGATTACCTGTTTGACTTGCTCCATTGACTCTGACAGTCCCTGTAGCTGTTCCTTGTATGGTTTTTCTGTCTTGATCCCCTATACTAAATGTTCCTCTTCTACCCCTTAATTGTAATAAAAAAGCTAATATTACAGAAGCATTATTTTTTAGCATTGGTGGAAACTTAATTTGTGTTGTCCAATATTCACCCTCATGTTGAACAATCTGATCTTGACCTGTAAATGGTGAGCTAGAAACTGCTACAGTTCTAACTAAAGAAAATCTTTGTGTTTGTACCCCAACAACAGTTGGAAATGTCAATGGGTACGATGGTGTAAATACTGCCATAATTATCCTCCAAATGCTTTTGCAAATTTACCACCTCTCAATTTAGCATCTGCTACTGCTGATATAGTTGATTGTTGGATAGTTGGCAACATATTTGCTATTTCTGATCTAACTGTATTTGTTACACCTAAAGCAAAATTTAAGTTCTGTGTTATATTTACACCTCCACCTCCACCTCTCATCATAGATGATGTATCTGCATTATTTTTTATTACACCACTACTTCCAGGAACAAATAATTCAGGACCCCTTTCACCAACAAGTGTAGGTGCATTTCTTGAAATAGCACCACCACTAGCCATATCACCTACTGCAACACCTTGATCAAAATTACCTATTTTTCCAAATATAGAAGATAAAGCACCACCACTTACACCCTCTCTAATAGCTCTAGTTATTCTATCCATTACTAAAACTTGAAATAATGTTTTTTGTATTTCTACTAATACATCCCTTAATATATTTTTGAAATTTAAAGCACCAGCTTCACCTCTTGC
>Ga0181393_1000959_pt1 | contig 10639 bp, 20 predicted proteins | sample 16SPOviralmetaG_FD_130122 | JGI IMG/M metagenome (GOLD analysis project Ga0181393, IMG submission 130122) | Marine viral communities from the oligotrophic San Pedro Time Series (SPOT) site, San Pedro Channel, CA, USA - 16 SPOT_SRF_2010-10-21 | ecosystem: Environmental > Aquatic > Marine > Strait...
ACCAAGGCTTGGATGACGTTTGTATATGGTACTAAAAAGGCTGCTACAGTCTACAACCCAGCTACACACGCAGTCAACTTGTTTGGTAACTCTTACTTCTCTTTAATGAATGGACACACAAGTCCAGCTAAATTTTTTGAGTCGTTTAAGACTGCTGCAGGTCAGATAACTAAGTTAAGTGGACCAGAAAGGCAAGCATTTTACGAGGAATTAATCTCACTAGGTGTTGTTGATTCTTCAGCATCACTAGCAGAGGTTGTTCAAATTGGTAAAGATATAACGCAGGGTGTTGATATAAATAAAATCATGGATAAACTTGGTAATAGAATAGCTGGTAAATCTGCTAAACTTCTTATTGCTGCAGCAGGTAAAGCTGATAAAGCAGCAACTAAAGCCTACCAAGCTGAGGATGATTTATTTAAAATTTTTGGTTACTTATCTGAGAAGGCTAGATATATGGAGGCTGGTCTTAGTGAGAAAGAATCTAAGTCTAGAGCTGTAAGGAATACTGCTAATGTATACCCTAATTACGGTAGAGTACCTGCTGTTGTTAGAGCTATTGGTAGAAATCCATTCGTAGGTACATTCGTATCGTTTACTGCAGAATCTATAAGGTGTACTAAGAACGCTATACAGTTATCATTTGACGAGATGGGTGACTCAAACCCTAACATCAAAAAGATGGGGGCTAAGAGGTTGGCAGCTTCATTACTAACGCTTAAGTTTGCTGAAAGCTTAACATCAGCAGGTATATCAATGTTGTTTGGTGCGTTTGGTGAAGACGAGGAGGAGTTCCATAAAGAAATATTTGGTCTAAGACATCTAGACGCTCCATGGAATAAAGACTCCAAGATAGCCCCAATCAATAAAGGCTTCTTTGAGAGAGGTATGGATGGGTTTACAGAGGAGAATAATGGTCACGCATTTGTTGAGTATATGAATGTATCTAGATTGTCTGGTGGTGGGTTTGTTAAAGACCTATTAAGGATAGCATTCACAGACATGAACACTCCAGACTATGATTCTACATTATCTAGAATACTCTACAAGTTCTACGGTTCATTCCTTAGTGAGGATATGGCACTTGGAGTTGTAAGGGATGTTATAGACAATAAAGGAAACAAAGTTTATAACGCAACTGAGAATCTTGGGTGGAATATATACGATATATTTAAGTATGGAGTTGAAAAACTTGGACCAGGGTTGTTTAAATCTATAGATAAAATAGAAGAATCCTTTAAAGAAGATAGTAGTCGTACTACTTTAAATGAAGTAAGAGCTATGGTAGGTTTAAGAACTACTACATTAGATGTGAATGAAGCTTTATTCTTTAAATCTAGAGAGATAATTAAAGATATGAGGGATCGTTCTGAGTCTTTAGAGTTTGATCTTAGACAGAAAGATATGACCCTTGCGTACACGCTTAACCCTAGTCACGATATGTTTGATAAGAAAATGTCTCAGTACTTTAATGGTCTTGTTAGTGCTGTTCAAACAGCTAGAAGACTTGGCGTTAATATAAGTGGAACTAAAGATAACTGTATTGATATGCTTAAGAAGGCTAACGTACCTCAAGAGGTTATAGATAGAGTTATATACGCTGTATTAAACGGAGAAGGAAGTGAAACACTTCGTATAGGAGATAAATAAATTAAAAAAAACATTTTATTTAACTTTTAATATGTATCTTTATAATGTTTTAAGACTTCTTGTTTTTTAGCGTTTTGGTTAATTTGTGGGAGGGGTGGTTCCCTCCCTTTTTTTTACATTGTATGGAAATAGGAGTAGGACTAATTAAGGGATTGTTGTTAGGTATAAGAAACTTTGAGGCAACTGAAGAGGTGCCATACAACGAAGTCCAGCTATTTGCTGGACCTTTTTGCGTATATATTATATGGGATTAAGAGTCTATACCGTATGGGCATATAACATTAAAGTACGTCTCATCTAGTTCCTTTATCTTAAGGGCTAACTTCCCCCATTTCTTTTCTCCTTCTTCTCTTGTTTTTAAATCTAACGAGGTACCAGTACCCATATTAGACCATATAATAGAGTTCTCATTAAGGAGTTTATCTACCTTTGCTTTAACCGATTTGTTTGTGTAGTACGGACTTGTACCATCTTTTCTACTTTTCATATCTTTAATATCCAGTTAATAATTTGAGTACATCATCAATAGCTTTATGTCTATGATTATCCTCTAAGATAACCTTGTACACATGATCGCTATCCTTTATCTTGTGAACATCATCTATAGCAGAGTTCAATGCCGATCCTAAATCTATCTGCTGATTATCTCCACAGAATATCATGATAGAATCTTTACCTAACCTACCTAATGCCATACGTAACTGAGGCTTAGTTAAGTTCTGAAACTCATCCACTATAACTACAGCGTTATCGAATGTTCTACCTCTAAAGTGGGCTAAAGAGACAAGCTCAATATCCCCATCCTCTACCATTTTCTGTATCTTCTCAGGTTTGTTGTACACCTTACGCATGTTAGACATAATAGGTACAAGCCAAGGCTCTAGTTTTTCTTTCTCATCACCAGGAAGGAATCCGTTATCCTCTGTAGCGACTGTAGGTCGTGTTATAATAATCTTATTATACTGACGCTTGAAAAACAAATCTAAAGCCACCTGAACAGCTAAAAGAGTCTTACCTGAGCCTGCTTTACCTACTAGAAAACTAAAGGCGTGATTTAATATGTTCTCCTTTGCTCTTTTTTGCTCCTCTGATAAAGTTATGTTAAACTTTACATTACCCTTTGGTGGCTTTTTAGATTTATTATCCATAGTTACGATCCACAAGCTTCGCAGTCTTCATCATCTATACTGCATGTTTCTGGCTGCTCTGCCTCTTCTAAGTCTTCTACCCAAGAATCAAACGTATCACTCGTTGCTTCTTCAGATCTTTTCAATTGGCGTAAAGCCTCTTCTCTTTCTTTGCTCATTTCTTTTTCTTTTTAAAGTTACCCCTGCTTAGTATGGATTCTATTGTTGCGTTCACTTCTTTTTGATTCGATGGGATGTATACGTCTAGGTTTTGATCACTATCATGTAGGTATTTCAAAAACAATTTGAATCTCATACTAAACACAGGTGTTCTTAATCCTTTGGTTTCTATTATAAAGCCAGCATCTAAGTTAATGAAGTCGGGAGTGTAAGATATACTTCTTACGTTCCCAGTCATTTCCTTAAATACTTTCTTGCCTTTAGTAGTTCCTTTATCCATAAGGAGACCCTCGAACTTGAATTTTTCTACAAGCTCGAAGGTCTTGCCCTCATACTCATGGGGGATGTTTGCTTTATTCAAGGCTCTGTAACAGTAAAGCTCTAGTCCTGAGGCGAATGTAATACCATCCTCAGTATGTTTCTTAGCTTTACTTATTTGCTTACCTTTTCTTCTCTTATATCGCATAAGGCTAAGATAAGAATTTATTTCTTACCTCTGTTCCTAGCTCTATTTTTACTTTGAGATTCTAATGTTGTGCCTCCCTTCTTAGTGTGAGACACATCCTTACCATCACCCTTCTTGCCTTTCTTTTTATTCATAGCGTTAAGAAAAGCTCTGTAAAGTTTTCTAGATAAGCTAGCACCATACTTAGCATTATACTCGTCCTTCTTCTTCTTAGCATCAGGATTGTCTTGGTAGTACTTAGCACTCTTGCTCTTTCCTGCCTTAGTTCCTGCTAATTTATTCCTTGCCATATTATATTATTTATAAGAGGCAAGATACAAATTATTTTTCTTCCCTAGGTGCATCACCTATATTGAATATATAATTAGAAATCTTACGTGAGTTATCCAAAAGAGACTTAGCGTTTTTACTTGTAGGTAAAGACATTGCTATCTCTGCTGCCTTTGACCTCATCTCGCAGTCAAATTTTAAATACTTGTAATTCTTTTCTTCAATTTTCTCTTGATCTTTTTGTTGCTTGTTCATGTCTAAAATTTAATTATAGTTAATAAATCTATGTCTATATAAAACAGGAGTTCCCTATCCCATATAGATCCTGGTCGTGGGTTCTTCATGCCACCCCACTCAACTGTGGCTTTTGTTATCTCTCTTAACCATATATAACCTATACCATCGTTAAATCTCCAAGCTATACATAAAGGTAAAGCCCTATGAAGTGCCTCCTTTTGACAATGCTGTATCTTCCTTACGGATGTCCTAACTCTCTTTATATCATCCATATTAAGACTCATTGTCTTTATCTCACACAAAGATACAATATCCATAGTTCTATTATCAAATATCTCTGCATCAACTGGGGCATATTTATCTAATTGCCTGAATGTTAAGTCTTTATCTTCTAGAAGTATACGAAGAGTCTCCTCTTCTCTAGCTCTGTCAGATGATTTCTCAAACTGGGGTTCCCTCTTCTTCATCTTTACTGTCTAAGTTCCACGTGTAACTAAATACTGTTTCTCTATCTTCATCAACTTCAGCACTCTTAATTGATTTCTCAAGCTTTTTATCCATATCCTCCCTTAATACTTGTAGTAATATAAAATAACCAGTAACATCCATAAGATCATTCTCACTTATGTATGTTGTCTTGTTCTTTATCCGATTAAGCTTATCGTTTATCCTAGCTTGAATAGCGTACAAGGGGTCTACATCAAATAGAACTCCCCTCTCGAACACTGAGTTACCATAGCTACTATTTTTCTCTAGTAGCAGATCTCTAATCTCATCACACTTTTTTCTTATCTTGTCCTGCATTTTTCTTTACTTTAGATTTAACATTCTTTTTCTTAGGACTTTTATGCTTGCATTTATTTTGTGCTTCATCCTTAGATACCTTTGAGCAACATTCAGTGTCTTTCCTTTTTTGATTGACTCTAATAAAATCTTGTTTATTAAACCTTTCATCTTCTTTATTTTGTTTTGAATACTTAAACATCTCCCATATTAAGTGCAGAGATATTACGCAAATTACTATTAATACTGCTTCAATCATAATCTTTATCTTTTTAAAACTGGTTGAAGCAAGAGGGTAGGTTCCCACCACCCTCTTAACTTTCAACGCTGACTTTTTGCCTAGTTCCCACACTAGGTCTTTTCACTGTATGCCCAACTCACGCATGGTACTCTCGTTAATTAAAATCTAAAGTAATAGGTATATCCATTCCAACTTACAGAATATTTACCATCATAAGAATACGAATAATGTACTGATGTATAGCCCCCATTAGTTGCTACCTCGACTCCTGATATTGAACAAGTATTCCCATAACAATTACCCTCCACTCTTAAATGGATAGAGTAAGATTGATACCCATCAGATGTTGTTGCTATTACAGCATAATATTCTCCTGAGTCTGAACAATTAGTGTTACTGTATGCACTTACTGAAACGAATAATAGTGCTACAATCATAAATAAGTTTTTCATAACTTGATTTTAAATTTACTTGATATTAATTTCCAACACTCACGCAGTTGGTTCTCGTATTTCAATAAACATCATTTGATAGGCATAAGTAATTTATCATAACGACATTAGTTACTTTAACTCCTATCTCGTTAGAAGATTTGTGTTTATTAGATAGTTTATTTAAAAATCTCTGATCTGAGTTTAAAACATCTGTATCTAATTCCGTAACTACAGTCTCATACTTAGCTTCACTCCATTTTTTGGATGGCTTTTCTACACCCTTCACATATCTTATTGTCCTCCACTTATAATGAACTATAACGTGGTATATCTTCTTCCTCATTAAGCTCTCTTGATGTTATACAACTCATCCTTTAATTTATGATTAACTACCTTCAAGGATGCGTTAGATTTGATTAATTCCCTTATTAGTTTATCTTTTTCAGAGTCAAGTAGTAAGTGATCAATCTTATCCTCTTCTATATCTTTCTTCATTTCATTGACTATTAAGTCAAGGTATTTAATTAGTCTTAAATATTCCTTATCATAAGATAAACAATTCTTATAAAGATTTTTATAATGAATTATAGTAGCGTGATGTTTACGCATTATCTTTCCTATAAAGCTAAGTGTAAAAGAGAAATGCTTATCAATTAAAATTGATATAGAAGCATTAGCCTCTACTACATGCCTATATCTCTTACCTACATCCGAAGGGTAAACACATTTTCTTTCGTAAGCAAAACTAAATAGGTTTTTTATTATTCGTAATTCATCCTTATTTAAGTTTAAGGTATCAAGGTGACGAGTTGCTTTATGCACTGCCAATCCTGTATCTTTATTTCTTGTCATATCTTTTTTATTTTAGAATTTCATAAATAATTTGCCTAGCAAAAAGGAATATGAAATACAATCCACTTAATATTAGTAATATCTCTGACACCATAACCTAGAAAGCTTCTGATGTTGAAACACTTTGAATTGAGATGAAATTATTACCATAATCTGTAGGGTCACTAAACCTAGTGTACTCCTTCTCAAATTTAAGAGGTAATACTCCAGTTCCTATGTTCCTACCCTTTGCAAAGATAAGGTCTACTAAGCCCTCTGTATTGTTACCATTATCATCTTGCATGATACCATAGTATTCTGGTCGGTACACAAGCATAACAATATCTGATGCTTGCTCAATCTCTCCACTCTCTCGAAGATCAGATAGCATAGGTCTGTTACCTCCACCCCTCTTCTCTACATTTCTACTAAGTTGAGATAATGCTACGATTGTTATGTTCAACTCCTTCGCTATATTCTTAAGCTCACGAGCAACAAGGGCTACCTCTTGTTCCCTTGATGTACCACTACCCTTAACTAATTGAAGGTAGTCTACTAATACAAACTTAACACTCTTAGTTATAACATACTGGCGTATCTTATTTAGTAGGTATCTAAGTGATGAGTCTTTACACTCATCTACGTACAACTCAGCATTCTCTAGTTTACCTATAGCAGTATCAACCCTAGCTAACTCATCGTTCTGAAGTGTACCCTTCATTATGTATCTATTGTTCACCGAACTCTCTAGAGATACTAACCTCTGAAGTAGTTGTGTATCTCCCATCTCGTAAGAGAATACTGCAGCAGGTATACCTGCCTTAGAACAATTGTAACAGAATGCTAGACCTAAGGATGTCTTACCCATAGATGAAGCACCACCTATAACTATAAAGTCAGTCTCTTGCCACCCACCAGTAAACTTATCTATTGATTGGAAACCTGTGGGTAGACCTACCATGCTCTCTGAAGACATTCTCTTTTGTATGTCATCATGTAACACCTTAAGTTGTTTCTTAATGTCAGGTATATCACTACCCCTAACCTCAGATATAGGCTTAAGTTCTGACTCAACATAATCTAACACGTCAAATAAGTCTTCATCCTTATTCAACTTATTGTTAGTTGTCTCCAGTAATTTCTTTAGTTTTATCTTCTTCTCCTCTTGAGATAAGAAAAGAATCATGTGTTCTGTATTGTAGTGGCTGAAGTCTACTGAGTAGCACTCAGCTATACGGTAGCCTGCCATAGAGTCCTTTACTAAAGTATTAAGGACAACTAAATCAACCTTCTCTCCAGAGTCTAATCTACTTGATACTACCTTATATATTTTCCTATTGAGGACATCACTAAACATACCCTCAGAAAAAAGACTATGATTGTCGTAGTACTCTCTAGGGTAACTCATAATACGACCAAGCAATCTCATCTCCATATCTTTATTATCTGTCATCGCTTACGTATTTTGGTTGGACATATCTATTAACCTTCTTCTTATCATCCTCACTGAGAACTATCTCACTCTCCCATCCCTTTTGGTTGATCCAAGTTCGAGGGTTCTTTCTGTATTTCTTATCAGGAGTTGAGTCTACATAACTCTTGACTCCATTGATTGCCTTACCCATATCCTCTAGGGTTAGTCTCATAAATGAAGTTCTACAATTCTTTTCATCCACTCTCTTGTCGTACATAGCCCAAAACATATTGAACCCTTTAGCCTTTCTTTCATCCTCGTTATTCAACTCCTCCTTAGTAATGAACCTAGCATCCTTTACCCTAAGTAAGTTGTCGATATTATTAAATGTACTTTGTGATTCAAACTCGTTATTGTATATAGATTTATATACAACACCTTTAGAGTGAAATAGTATATACCTACCATCCATCTCTATAAAATCAACATTGTCTATATTGATTATGTCATTATCGGATACTCTTAGTCTCATAGCTTTGGTTTGGTTTAGGTAAAAAAGAGGGGCTTTTACACCCCTCTGTAATCATAACTTAAAATGGTAAGTCGTCTGCTTTTGATGCAGTAGCCTTAGCTTCAGGCTTAAAGGTATCAACCTCTACATAGTGAGTCTTACCATACTGGTCAGCACCATCTCTTTTCTTAACTACTTTTAGTTTAACGTATTTGTCTCCGTTATACTCGAACATAAAGTCCTTAGCATCTGTACCTAATTTTGTTAGGTTTAATGAGAAGTTTACTAAGTCCCCATCGAACTTTTCTACTCCGTTTCCAATGTAAATTTTCTCTGTCTTGTTACTCATAGCGTTTTGCTTTAAATAAAATAATTAATAAGTGCCTCTCTTTCTGTTACATGAATTAACCTAGATATTTTTCTAATGTGTTTAATTCTAAACTCATCAGGTTTATCTAAGTATTTATATAGGGTAGGTCGGCTTAACCCTAATCTCTCTGAAAGGAATATGACAGTAATGTTTTCTTCCTTTAGTTTTTCTTTTAAACTCATAATGTATCCGTTATTAAATGATCTTCAACAACTTCTTCGTTATCTATAAAGAATCTTCTATAGGTATCGAGAAGGTACTTGTACTCATCTCTACCTCTACTCATAAAATCTTCTCCAGCATAGAATATAGATACGTTATAAGGCATCTCTTTCTCTTGTGTTATGAATATGAAATCATCACACCCAAAACCATCTGAGTAGAATGCTGATTGTCTATCGTACCCATACTTCCTACAAGAGTTTGAGAACCCATGAAGGCTTCCATCAGCAGTAGTCTTAAGGTCTATCAGTGTAGTACCATTACGATAATCTGCTTTACCTTTACAGAACACGCCAGTATCATCATCTTGCCAAGCGTTAGCTATCTCTCGCTCTCCTTCTGATACTAATAAATCTCTAACCTCCTTGTGAGAGAACAACACATCTTGCATACGCATTATCTTATCGTACTCTTTCTGAAGGATGATAGTGGGAGCGTCAGGATTATTAGCCTTAAACTCCTTATACCCTTTAGTAGTCCTTGTAGCTGAGTCAAACACCTTAACCTTGTCGTTAAACTCGTTAGGCTCTAGCATAGCTACATGGTATGCCCTCCCAAATATCATAGGGAGAGTCTCTTTGCTTAAGTGGGGGTTATCCCTCATGAGCTTATAGGTACGTACATCTTTCTTTATTAACCCTAACTGCGAGTTCGTAACAAACTCGTAGTCAGAGTAATAGAAAGAGTCATCCTCTATCTTCTTTATAAAACTATCTAAACTCACTATGAAAGTGTATTAGCAATTTTTATAAGTTTCCCTAGATTGTCTTCTTGAGATTTAGTAAGAGTATAACCACTCATCTTTTGCTGAACAACAGCACCTTTACCATCCTCTACAGCCTTAACCATAGCCTTGTATTGATCAGATGATAACTTAGGCTTAGATGTAGATTTCTTAGTAGGTACGTTACCTTTTACTGCACCATTACCATCATCATCGCCAGTAACTACCCCTACAAAAGAAGCAAGTGCGTATCTTCTAGCGTAAGAGATAGCTGAACCTACACCATGTGCATCCTCTTTAGATGGGATATACATAGTAGATGAGATAAACTCTCCACTTGAGTGTGATAAGATTGTTGTTAGACCACCCACATCTGTAGGCATTTGAATAATTGATAACTCGTTCTCAGATAGTAGCTTACGAACAGAATCCCATACTGAGCCTAAGTCAGCATAGTTTGATTTAAAGAAAGGGTTCTTTGAGTTTTCTTTAGCAGGTCTTAATTGAGCCTGTACTTTTGATAAGGCAAGTGTTAAGTTGCCAATTGTTTCGGACTTCTCCATAGTTTTGGTTGTTTTAAATTTAATTAACTTCTGATGCAAATATAGGAAACTTTTTTTACTCCTACAATAGTTTTTGTAAAGATATTTAACTTAATATTGGTATCTACGACCTCTTCTCATATTATATTCTTTAGTGCTTCTCTTTTTGATTTCATGTACTTTACATAAGAAATCAATAGTTGTGTATTCTTTTTCTAGTAAGACTTTTAAATCACTAAGAGTAAGTTCATCCACTTTAGATATAATAGATATAATCTGAGGTTTACATTGTCTAGGTTTAGGTTTGAATATTCTTTTACCCGATAAATCTTTTGATACTTGTTTTATATCATCTATTATAGGGTTTATATACTTTCTCTCAATCTTACAAAAGGTTGTATAAAGTGAACAAGCATTTTCAGTACCTCCATACCACGCTTGACTTAAATTTATTGAGGTTGGTTGGCTTTCCATTTATTTATTTTTTTAAATTTAGTTGGGGGTTTGATCGTCTCAATTTTAAGTTGAGTCTCTAACTCTTGTATTCTTTTTTCAAGGGCTTCTATCCTTATTAGGTTAAATTCATTACTGCTCATCGCTATATACCTTTAGTGTTCTGTTTAACATTGTCTCTACC
>Ga0181393_1000961_pt1 | contig 10619 bp, 14 predicted proteins | sample 16SPOviralmetaG_FD_130122 | JGI IMG/M metagenome (GOLD analysis project Ga0181393, IMG submission 130122) | Marine viral communities from the oligotrophic San Pedro Time Series (SPOT) site, San Pedro Channel, CA, USA - 16 SPOT_SRF_2010-10-21 | ecosystem: Environmental > Aquatic > Marine > Strait...
ATTATGGTTAGGCAAAACCTTAATTGTCATGTTCTGGTCATAGCGACCCAAAAGCTAAATATAATCCAACATTTAATTTAACTTTTATAAAGACATGGCAATTAATAGTAATTTTTCCATTTACGAACCAGAGGCGTTTGTTGAGGTTGCACTAGCTAACCAATATCCAGATCGACCAATGGTATCCAAAGCCGTTACCAACGTAGCTGGCGCATCTATCGAAGGTCTCGTTGCAGCTCGTAACAAGACTGTAAGCATTACTCGTGCAGTAAAGCCTACTGGTTCTCCTTCATCTTACTCAGGTTCTTATTCTCTAGGAACTCCTAACGCTAACGAAGAGCAACTAGTAATTAATAAGCACTACTATGCTGGATTCAGCATCGACAAGGCTGACCAGAAGTTTGCACTCCCTGATTTAGTACAACAGCATTTCGTACCAAGACTACACCAGCTTATTGATCAAATCAATAGCGACATTAAAGTTGAGGCTCGTAAAGCTTTTGAAGTAGCTTTCGCTGACAATAACACTGACTCTACTGTGTTGAGTGCTAACGACCTTGCTGAAGCCCGAAGAATCATGGCTGCTCGTAAGTTTGTATCTGACAACATGATGATGGTTATTGATCCTTTCGCTGAGAAAGACTTGACTACATTAAGCCTATTTCAACAAGCTAACACTCGTGGAGACTCAGGTATCCAATTAGGTGGAGCTATGGGTCGTGCTTATGGTTTTGACTTCTTCATCGACAATCAAGGAAGTGACCATACTGCTGCTACAGTAACTGACGCTGTTCTTGCAGCCACAGAAGCTATCGGTCAAACTGCATTAACTATCGACAATGGTAGTGGTTCTGCAGCAACTGTATCTCTAGCTGAGGGTGACATTGTTACTTTCGGTTCTGCTAAAGGTACTGATGACTTCTACACTGTAGAAAGCCAAACTGGTACTGTATTAACCATTAAAGAGCCATTACGAAAAGCGCTCGCCAACAACGCTACTATCAACCCAGTTGATATTGCTTCAGGTGACACTGGTCGTGAGCAGTTCTTCTATGACCCATCTGCCCTTGCCCTAGTTACTGCGGTTATGCCTTCAGTAGATAGCGGTTCAGGTTCTGGTGTTCGTAGAGCTGCTGGATTCGAGCCTACTAACAATGTGAACTACACATTGACTGTAGAAGAAACCAAGTCAGGTGCTGACATACTTATCGAAGTTCTTTACGGAGCTAAAGTATTCAGACCAGATCTAGGTGGGCGATACATTAGAGGTAACGTAGCCAAAGCCTAATTTTTAAGGAGAGTCGCCTTGTGCGGCTCTCTCTTTATTATGATTAACCTAGAAGACATAATGGACTATAATGCTATGATAGGTATGCTTGGATTAGTTTCCAGCATCACCCTTCAATACGTATCGACAGTGATATCCATACTTGTGGGTATCGCAACGTTTACTTATATGACTATAAGGATATACAAAGAACTAAAAAAAATTAAAGGCGAACAATAATGGCGTTCAGTGACCTAACCCTTACTAGAAACAATATTGATGCACTAGAAGAGCTCACATTTAAGGGTGTAAACGTCACTACAGGCTCCACAACGCTCAATCTCTCTGAGAAGGATAATCTTATACTAGGTAAAGCAATTAAGCTCCTTAAAACGGATATTCTTGAGAATCTTAGAGAGTTCATCAACGATACTACGTATAGCACAGAAACAGCTCTACTAGATGCTATACACGCTGCAGATTCGGAGGAACTCCTCGTTGATTTATTATCATACAAATTTTTAGAGTTGTGGTTCGCTCAAGACGCAACTCACAGAGAAAGCTACTCTTACGAAAAAGCTAGAAAGTACTACGCAATGTACAATCAATATTTAACGTCTAACCTCAGAAGACTTAGTGGTTTACTCGCTAAACCCAAGACAACTCCTAGAGTTAGATTTATGAGCTTGTATTGATATGACCATAGGTGAAGCCATAAAAAAAGATTTAGAGGATACTATTTTAAGTGTACCTAAACAAGTACTCACTGATATAGGTAATGAGTACAAAGAGCATATATGGGAAGTTTCTGAAGACGGACTTCAGCCAGATGGAAGTGGTCGTGAAAAATTAAACACAAAATACGCACAAAGAAAAGATAACAATAGTAGAAATCCTTATAGAGATTTTATATGGACAGGAAGTGCCAGAAAAAGTTTTTACTTTGAGGAAGGCGAAAATAAAATAGGTTTTGGCTATGACAATGGCAAAGTTTATAACTATATGGAATTACATCAATTAAAAGCAGAAGGTGAGATTAAAGCCAAAACTAAAAAACACAGATTGTATCCTATAGAAAAAGATAGCAAAACGTCTAAGCAAAAAGATATAATAGAATTTGTAGAAAATAAGATACTCAACATTCTTGATAAACCTAGAACGCTAAAAGCTGAAGCAACGGTGACTAGAATTGGATAGAAACGCAATACTTACAGCATACACTACTAGTTTTAGCTCGTACTCTGGAACAGACAGTAGAACCACTATTGAAAAGGTATTGAAATTCAGTGGAAACAATTTCGATATTAGAAAAAGAGGTGATATCAAAAAAGAGGTAGCCATCTTTAGGTTGTTAAGCGGAACGTCTATAGACAGAGTAGAGGACGAAAAACCTATTGATCTAGTTCAAAACTTTGAGGTCACTGTGTACGTTGAGCAATCAGATTCTCATAGCGGAAAAGACGTTGCTTATGACAGAATGTTAGAAATTACGGATCAGTTAATTGACTGGGCAGATACCACCGATGGTGATTCCATCAACTCTGATGTAGAAACCCTGACAATGACTGGTGTGAACACGATAGATGAAGACGATGGTTACCTATCAACAAATGTAAACTTTGAAAGTATAATTAAAATAAGACAATAGAATAATGGCAAAACTAATATTTACCCATGCTGAAATCCTTACCTCTGGCGGTTCTGCTATAGGTACTGGAGGTACTAACATCAGAAACATAACTGTGGAGGGTTTAGAAATAAGTAATGAGCCAGCTACAGTAGCAGTAGAAAATAACAGAGAAATCAATGAGTCCTTTACAGGTCGTATTGTTGTTAGAACTACTGACACAAACTTCAAACAAGTTGCAGCCGCAGGGGTTACTACAGCAATCTTAGATCATGGTAGTGTATCTCCAAATGGAGTTCTTCCAACTGAGGCTAAACTAAAACTTCATGGAGCGACAGGTTCTCATAGCATAACAACTCCTGTTGTATACATTATGGGTCACGAAGACTTTAGCAATGGCAGAAGAGAAACTGTTTTGACAGCTCAAGCTGCTGAAATATCAACGCTAAATTCTTTAGCTGTATCTTAATATACAAGGAGTACCCATTATGTCTAGGTTATTATTTAAAAAAGCTCAAATATTTGATAGAACAGGGGATACTGAAACCCTTAAAGGAACCATTGATAACATAACTGTAGAAGGTTTAGAACTTGGCATGACTCCAGACACAGTTATGGTTGAAAATGAACGTGAATTATTTGAGTCATATACTGGTCGAGTAGTGATTAGAACACTTCAAACTAAGTTTGATGGTACAACTGATGATATATTAGCAGCAGGAACTAGTAATAGTACTGGCGCTGATTATATTGGTATAGGCGGAGAGCAACCAAAAGAAGGATTTATCAAACTTATAGGAAAGGGCGTAGACGTTACATTAGGTGGTAACGATGCGACATCTGGATTACCTCTTTTGACATTTATACAAGGATACCGATCATTTGAAAACGGAAGACTTGAAACTGTAATAGTAGCACAACTTCAAGATGTAGACAGTAGAAAGGTGTTGTTCTCTGAAGCTGGAACTGCTTAATAAATAGGAGTAAACAACAATGTCCACACAACTAAACAAGTTAGCTATAATAAACACATCTACGTTATCTGAAACGCAGACATTTTCTGTTGTGCAAGAGGGCGCTGCTGAGGCTTCACGACAAATTATAAGCATAGAGCCAAACACGCAAGTAATAGAAAACAACAGAGAAGTAATTACAAGCAAGGTTTACAATATTACAGCTACAGGATTATATAGTACGGCATCTAGAACTCAGCTAAATACTTGGGCTACGAATCAAACTAGCCTAGTTTTTTCTGGTATAGGTTTAGACGGTAGCATACTTCAAGCGGAAGGCACATTACAAGTTGTGACTCAATTTGAAGATAATGCTTCATTTAGATTTACTAGCTCAAGGGAAGCTATAGGAGGATATGGTTCTTCCACAGGTAAACATACAGCAGAGATGTCTTATTCTAAAAACGGATTATCCTTATTTAATTGGCAGGAAGGTTCCGTTAGTGGTGTAGCCGCAGGATGGGCAAATGGTTTTGGAGACCCTTTAAATTCATTTGCAACTGTTTCATTTACAGCTGAAACATCAACTACTAGCGGTATTCAAAGACTTGCAGATAACACAAATGATGGTAGGGCGTTTTATCGTGATATACACTTTCCGTTTGCTGGTAAAACACTGACTTTTGGTATAGACGTTGTAGACACCGCAACCCCTGCTGACAGCGATTATACAGGGGCATTGATAGGTATTCAATGTTATAATGTTTCTAATGGCATTGTTAATGGTCAAGCAACACAGGCTATATCTGCAATAGGTACTGTACAAGTATCAAAAACGTTACCATCTACTTGTAAATGGGTAAGAATTAGCGTTGAAGGAGATGGCGGATGTGACTTTGAGTTTCAGAACCCAACATTACAACTTTCTACTGATTATGAATTTGTAGAGTTTAACACATAACCCTAAAATAAAGCGAGCAATTTATGGGACGCATTACAAAAGTAACTGGCGAATTTATGGGGGTTCGGTTTGAAGTCAAGCCGACCCCTATTCGTTTTGATAAGATAATGGATGAGCGTAGAAATATGCTTATGAACTGGTATAAAGAACATCATCCTAAGTTAGAAAAAAAACTTAATGATGATAAAGTTTCTGTTGATGATTATACAATGGAAGACCTTGACGGATTAAACGCATGGCGTTTAGACGAAGAGTTTCGATCTAAATACTGTAAGTATACGGCAGATCACTGCTTGAAACTAGATAAACCTATTGATAGTAAAACTTGGAAGTCTGATGAGTTAGAATTAGGCACGCTTGAGGAAGCGTGGGATTTTTTTACGAACAGGCGACAAGTACCTACCAATGGAGTCGGAGTACTTTAGAGTCATTAGACTTGCTCGCACCTAATGACCTCGTGGTTGAAGTTGGCGGAGCGTACAAATATTATTGTTACGTTCTCGCTGACTTTGATCCGCTGCGAGCGCAGGAACTTGAAGCCGAATGTTCGGTTGAACAGATAACAAAATGTATGATGGCTCGTGAAGCCTATCATAGACCTAAAGACTAGTACATTACCATGCCAAATCTAATATATAATGTAGAATTTAAAATAGACAAGTCACAGTTATCTGGGTTAAAGGATATTATTGATGCAAGCACTACGGCAGAAGTATCTTCTTTAACAGAAAAAGTAAAACAATTAGAGGCACAGTTAGACAAACTAAAAAATACTCAAACAGGCGTAAGTAAGACTGATCAACAGCGTATAAAACAATCTAAAACTCGAGAGTCTCAATTAGGCGCGCTTGTAAAACGAGCTAAAGAACAAAAGAAGCTAACAAAAGATGAGCTTAAATCCTTAAAGAGTCTTATATCTGCTGAAAAAGAAGAAGGTAAAGTTTTAATAACAAACTCCTTAAATGAGAAAAAGTCTTTAACTTCAAGAAAACAATTAGCTGACCAATTTAAAAGATCATCTACAGCAGTTTCAAATGCTACAGAGGTATTAGAGGCATTTGAGAATCAGCAAGAAAAAACAAATCAAACTGTTTTAGGTGGTGACAAATCGTTCTCTATAGCGAATCAAACATTGTTTGGGTTTGGTGATTTAGCTCAGGATGCCTCTCAGTTTAGTCAAGGCGCAGCTCAGGGATTTAGGGCTATTGGTAACAACATTGCCTTTAACGCTGAAATGTTTGGTTTACTTGTTCAAAAAACAGGCAGTGCTAAAGCAGCATTTAAAACACTAGGCTCTCAAATATTTGGTGTTGGTGGTATTATACTGCTTGTTAATGTAGCCGTAACAGCAGCTACAACGTTATTTACCAAATTTGGTAAATCTTCAAAAGAAGCAAGCAGTGCTGTGGATGATTTTATTTCTGCTAGTGCAGATTTAAGAAAAGTATTTGATTTTGATTTTTTAGATATAGATTCACTTGAAAGACAAAATACTATACTATCAGATATAGCTAAAAAAAGACAAGATGTACAACCAATTATAGACAAACAAGAAAAAGCACAAAGAAGATTAAATAATTCTAATGCAAATTTTAATATAGGAGCTGGAAAACAAGCAAGAATTATATCAGAAACAACTAAACAATTAAAAGATTTTGGATTTATATCTGAGTTGTCTGAAAAACAACTAAAAAAATTAGATGAACAGATAGAAGAAAACAATGATAAAATAGCTATTAACAAAGCATTACTTGAAAGTGATCCATTAGCTCAATTTATATCAAGCACATCAAAGGCTACTGAAAAAACATTGTTATTTTCAGATATTGGATTAGGAGCAAATGACATTTTAGAGACCAGAAAAGACAAACTAAAAGAACTTATACAAACAGAATTAAATAATAATGAAATTACTGATGAATCTATAATAAGACTCAGATCTCTTCAGGATCAATTACAGGCAGTCACTTCTGAGTTAAAAAAACAAAATGACGAATTATTTAGACGAAATCAGTTTATAGACGATACAAAGCTAATGATTGGTGAAAGTGATCTTTTGCGAGAACAGATAAAAAATATAGATAAGCTAGATAAAAGAGAAGAAATATCTTTGCGAGCTAAGAAAGAAAGATTAAAAATAGAGTTTCAATCTAAAGCGGAGCAACGTAAATTAGAGAATCAATTTGCTAATGACGAGATTACTGAGTCACAAAAAAATTCCAGAATAAAAGCTATTATAGCTCAAGAGGATTTAAATTTATTAAAAGTAGATGCTGAGGAAAAAACATCTAATGCGCAACTAACTAGAGATAATATTAGTGAAGGATTGCAAATGGCTGCAAACTTTACTAGCGGATTCTCCTCTTTAAAGAATCAAGAAATAGATGCGGAAATACAAGCAGCCAAAGCCAGAGGCGCTTCAGCTAAAGAAATAGAAAAACTAGAAAGAAAAAAGTTTGAAACAAATAAGAAAGCTCAACTAGCAAATGCTATTATAAATACCGCAGCAAATGTTGTCGAAGCAAAACCTCCATCTCCCAAAGCTATAGCAGCAGGCGTTCTAGGGGCGATACAAGTAGCTACTATTCTTAAAACTAAATTTGGCGGAGGGAGTGGAGCGGCTGCTGGATCAGGTAGATCAGGGGGAGGAGGTTCATCCGTCTCTCAAAATTTACTTTCTACATCTGGTGCAGAAAGACAAACAAGACTTAATCGTTCTTTATTTCAAGGTGATAATGATTTTCGACCATCAGCATCAGGTGCTGGTGGAGGTCCTATGAGTGTAAATGTAATCAATACGTTTAATGACAGGACTGTAGCTAGCGTAAGTAGAGCAGGGAATGAAGAGAGAAGGGAGGGGGCTGTATCAGGTCTATAATTTATGGCTACTAATCTGCCTTCTGGAAATGTTGTTACAGTAACTTCTTCAGCTACCCTGAGTGGTAATAAAAATGTTGAAGTAGTGATGAAGTTTGAAGACAGAACAGCGTCTCCTTCTACTCAAAGCCTTACAGGCACATTATCCAATATAGGTAATGTTCGTATAGAAATAGATGAACAAGAAGACACTAATGAATTAACTGATTTTGTGTACAATGTTGCTGAGTTTAGTTTTTCTATGTTTTCTACTTTTGGAGGCGGAAGTTCATTTGGTGCATTTTTAAACGCCCTTACTTTTAATGATTTAATACAAATTGAATTAAAATATGCTACGTCAAGCGGAGGGTCGTTACCGTCTAATCCAGATATATTTTTATCAAAAAAGTTAAACGTATCTTATGATGAAATAAAAAGAGAGTTTAAAATTAAAGGGTTTAGCGCTATGAAGTTTGTTAATTCTATTACAGCTTATAATCCTGATAGCGACGAGGTTACCCTTAATTTTGGTAGCGATACATATAGGGGCGTAACTGCAAAGGATTTGATAAAGAATTATATAAATACGCTTAGCTCATCAAGCACTGCAAAAATACAATCCTCGTTTACAAAAGTTAAATCAGATGCAGATGGTTTATCAAATAATACTACTGGTGTTTTTCATATGTTTATAACAGACGTAAACAGCACTAATATATTAACGGACTCTACTATTTCTGGCGGTCTAAATCAATTTGCAGCAACTACTTTAGATCAAGCTAGGTCTGCGGCCCTTAAATTAGGTGTTATTGAAAGCGCAATAATAGGGTCCTTCTTTGGTGAGAACTTTTATGTTAGAAGAGATTACACAGGGAGCGCGAGTGGATACAGTTCTACTTTAACAGGGTCTGATTTAGAGGAATTAAAAATAAAGTTCTTTGGTGCTAACATTCAAAAAATAACGTTATCAGGAAATAATATAGGCTCTGGAGATACTACATCTTTATTATCAACCATTGATGGTACAGCGACTAAAACCTTAGACTTGACGGTGGGTGCTTTTGCTAATACTCAAACTCTTACAGGTAACGACAGTTTCCCAGTAAATGTAGACGTATCTAATCCTAGTGGTAGGTACAGAGAAACAACATCGGGTAGTCAATTAGGAGCTGGCCTTAATATAGGTAATGCTGCAATGGCTACTTATAAAAAAGTGTTAGCAGCGACTAATACAGTAAAGTTTGAATTTGTTGTTTTAGGTACGGAAAAACTAAAACCGTATCACTACGCTACACTGGATCATACAATGTCAGATTTTATAGTAGAAAACGGAAACGATAAAGTTAGACCCTCATCATTAGAGTATGATCTAAAAAATAATAAGATAAGGGTAGAAGCATATAGCATAAATTAAATTGGCTAAGGTTAACAACATAGTAGTCATTACAGATGCAGGCGGTACACAGACGCTAACTATCCAGAATTACTCTGAGTCAGATGAACTAGAGTTTTTTAACGTACCATTCGATGAAGCCATAGACGGAACGTTACGTGGCAATTTCAGGGACTTCAGGAGAAAGATAGGACTCACCTACAATTTGTGTACGACTCCTGATACGTACCGATCTATATGCAACAATATAGCCACAGACCTTTTAAACGGTGCGGAGTTTATTTATATCGGTATTGATACTGATAACGTAATTAGGGTAGTTTTAGACGATGGCTTTGCAAGTCGTGTTCAATACGCAAATCAACATGGCTTGTTTGTCCCAAAGATTAACTTTACAGCTTTTGAACTTGGTCTTGATATTACGTTGAACTTTGAAGATTTTCGTTTTATAAATGAAAGCGCAGCAGGTGACCAACGTGACTATAGGTTTATATATGAAACTGTTACAACTCAATTAGATTATGGCTTTATCGAGTAAGTTAGAAACTATAAATATACGAGTGGATCATGCTACTCCAGCTAGTGGTGACTGGGAGTATAAGTTCACCATAAATAGTATGGTGTCTGACATTGGTCAAGTAAACTTTAACTCACCATTTGATGAGGCTTTAGATGGCAGTCTGAGACATAATTTTAGAGGGTTTAGGTTAAACCTAGAACTAAACTGGGAAAAGCTGTTGTCATCCACAGCTCAAAAAAGAACGTACACCTCTAGTTGGGGATCATTCTCGTCTAGCACTGTTAGTGCGTTTTTTACGGATTTAGTGAGTGCGTTAGTAACCAATGGTGACAGTCACGTAGAGGTTTCTTTTGATGGTACGTTTAACACGATATATAATATATCTACACCCAACTTATCGGCTGCTGACCACTTTCGTTTTGTGCTAGATAGCTCTACATTTAAGACGGTGTACACGAATCAAATAGGTAGAAGTTCTGCTAACTTGAAGTTCGTAGGTAAACAAATATTAATTGGTATTCCAGCAGCGTTGGAAGCCCCTAACGTATAAGGTTACATGGCAACAGAAGTAAAACGTAGAAGAGGTACAACCGCACAGCACCAACAATTTATTGGAACTGAAGCAGAGATAACAGTAGATATTGAAAAGTACACCCTACTCGTTCACGATGATTCAGGTACTAAACCAACTGGTCACGAGCTTTTAAGGGCTGACTTTAGTAATATACCAACTTCTGTTACTGCTGACGTTACCATAGTTGGAGAAGTAGATGCTACTAAATTTAGCGGTGACTTAACTGGGGCTATTCACGTACAAGGAAAAAACGCTACAAGCGGCACATTAACAAAAGGAACACCAGTATATATATCTGGTAGTCAGGGTCAACAGTTTACTATTGCAGTTGCAGATGCAGATGATAGCGCAAAAATGCCATGTATAGGAATCTTAGCTGCTGATGTAAATGCTAATGCTCAGGGTGATATTGTTACGCATGGTAAATTAATAGGAATAGATACAAGTTCTTTCACAGTAGGTGACGAA